>MDTC01028067.1_pt1 | contig 20397 bp, 41 predicted proteins | sample 811181 | NCBI WGS metagenome assembly MDTC01 (sample SAMN05326644, study PRJNA326480) | marine metagenome | isolation source: seawater | place: Pacific Ocean: North | collected 2011 | reverse complement strand
TAACAGAATACTTTGGAAGTTTCCATCTCTCACCCCAGAAAACCCTGAGACTCCAAAATTTAAAGTCTCCACCAAATACTTTTATGCTGAAGAAGGTGAGACAGGTTTCCACCACGATTCAGATATGTATTACTATAATGATGATGACGAGAAAAAAGAATGAAAATATTCTTTCATCACATCTTGGGGAAGATGACTAAGTACGATTTAGCATACTACAACGCTTACGCACACATCGAACCTCACGAAGAAGATTTAGCCCTCAAAACTGGCTGGGCTATTGACGAGTACGTTAGAGAACCTGAGACTTGGATTCAAGGCAGACAAACAAGGCTCAACGCCCTCAGAGAACCTAAATACAACAAAGCGTGGAGAAAATACGCGAACAGATGCAATAGATGTATTACCACAGAAATAAAAAGCTTTAATGATTGTGACTTAGACGAAATGTGGAACGTGTTTGTGCGATACGCTGAATACAGAAACTTTGATATTTCACACGCGAATCACTTCAGTAAAGAACTTTTTAAAGAAAAGAAAATAGTTTTCCAATACAGAGACGAAGGTGTTCTTAGAGGGTTTTTGATAGCCAGAAGATACGAGCATTCTAATTCTATGACAAGCTTGCAGTTTTGTTGGGACTACCACAAAAATAATTTGAATCTAGGCAAATATTCTGTGATAAAAGAGTTCGAGTACGCGAAAGAAAACAGTGTTGATTACATTTATATGCAAGAGGGGTACGAAAAACAATGCATATATAAGTCTGATTTGCCTAATTTTGAATTTTGGGATGGTGAGAATTGGTCTGATGACGTAGCAACTTACAAGCAAATGTGTGAGAATGACAGTAAAACCGAATCTTTAGAGGGTTTGAGTAAAGTTATGTGGGAATACGAAACTAATCATTTTAAAATGGTTTAATTTTTTTTGTATCGGGGTATAGTGTTTAGATATGAAACTAGAATCTTCAAATGATTACGGCAAATACAAGGAGTATGATTTTGACAATCGTATTTCTTACGACGAGTCTTCAGATTCTATGTATATTTATGTTGCCCCGCCACAAGGTCAGGTTGGGTCAGTGATGGTTTATAATGACAAACAAAGAAATATGATAGCGATTGATACTGACGAAATGAATACTCAGGTAGGCATTGAAATAATTGGCGTGAGTAGATTGATGGAGAAATTTAAAAGTGAGTGACTGGAAAGATTTAGCCCCAGAAATATGCAGGCAGAGAATAGTGATTGAAGGAACCCTTCATAATCCTTTCAAAGCTGAAGACATGGATCGTTATTGTCGAGAGATGACTCGCGTTTTAAATATGACAGAGGCAACGGCTCCGTTTTGCAATTACGACCCAGACTACGGGTGGTGCGCTTACGTTCACTGGAAAGAAAGCGGTATGCACGTTTATGCTTGGGACGACAGAAAGCCATGCTTCTTTTCTGTTGACGTTTATACTTGTAGAGCCTTTGATCCAGAAACACCAGTGAAATATACCAAGGAGTTCTTTGGTGATGATCTTATTGAAATAACTTGGAAAGAATAGATGAAAAAGTTTATTTTAAATCCTTTGAGAATTCAAGGACAAGGCTTGGGTGTTATCATGGGGTATCTCGCTACGGCTTATTCTATTTCTAAAAGTTTAGATCGTAAGCCAGTATTGTATTTAGACGCCTTAGAGGACACGCTCTTTAACCTCCAGCAGACGCAAAAAGATCATCCAGGCTATAGCGAAGAAAAGCAAAGCCTTTTTGATACCTTTCCAAACATAAGTAAGCATTTTCACATTGAAAAAGAGATTCCAAGCGTTGCTTACCCCAGTAACCCAGATGTATATAGGTTCACAGATTTATGCGGTACTGAAGAGGTTGCTGAATTTTTTAAAAAAAATACAAAAGCTGAAGATGAAATCGCGTATATTGAGTCTATTGACGCTACCCCCAGTAGGTATTTTTTTGAAAATGATTTGGATTTTTTAAGAGATGAGCTTTTTGTTTTCAATGACAAAATAATTGAAAAGACAAAACCCTACGCTGAAGCGGGAGGGGAAAATAGTATCGCTATTAGCTTACGCTTAGAGTATTACCTTCACAAAAAAAAGAATGATATGTCTTCTAGACAGCTTCATCATACACCTCTTTCTCCACAATATTACTCAGAGGCTTTAAAAAGGTTTGAACAAGAAAAATTCCCAAAAGGCGTAATAGCTTTTGTCTTTTGTGATTACCCTAGTGAATCTTCAGATTTTATTGATGAAGTTTTTTTCGCAAATGGCACAATGGCTTTAATGAATAATAAATTTAATGCCAGCGAATTACTTTGCATTTTCTCCCAGTTCAAACACGCTGTACTCTCTAACAGTGCTTTTGCATTCTGGGGGGCGGCTTTAAACAGAAACAGAAGAGCCAAAATAATTTGCCCTACAAACTACATGAGTGGCGAGGCTAACGCATTTCATCCAGTAAACGGGCGTTGGTATCTCCCAGAATGGGAGGCTTTAGAGCAAGTATGATAGAATACAAAAAATATTGGGATCACTCAGTTAGCCCCTCTCAGTGGGTGATTAAGAGAAAAGAGGACGAAGTTTTTCGTGGGACTTTTGATGATGGCGTAATTTTTTTAAGGTCATTAGATAATGGTGGCATGATTTCTTTTAAAAATGATTACATTCCAGCCATGCAGAAGTTGAGGAAGTATTGCAAAAAAGGCTTTGCATTGGAAAAGCAGCTACGACGAGATATAATAAAGTTAAAGAAAGAGCTTAAAAGTGAGCGAGAAAAAGCAGACTAATAATCAAAACGGCAAAGGAGATAAGCCTCGCAATTGTTTTAGTGATGACTTCAAAGACAATTATGACTTGATTGATTGGCAAGAAGATGGTAAAAAAGAAAAGAGTAAAGGACATAGGTTCAGAAAGACATACTAACATGAACAGAAGAGACTTCATAAAATCAACAGCCGTTGCAGCGACAATCCCAGCTATTTCTCTCACTTGTAAATACGAGGATGACGAAAAGGGGCCAGAAAAAGAAGCAACGTGGAATTACAGAGTTTATTGTTACGAAAGAGAGCAGGGCGAGTGGGCTTTCAGGACTAACAGTACGGGTTCTTTTGCGTACCAAAGAGAGTACATGACTCTTGAAGAGGAAAAAGAAAGCTTTTACCAAGGCTTTATGGAAGGTGGTAAGCTGCACTTTGCAACCCTTGAGGAAGCTCAAAATTTTATCGAACACCATCACCAACAAAAAGATAACGACGCCATTATAGATAGTGTTTATGATATTTATTACGTTGACGTAGATAACCTTGAGTACGAATCTTGTCAGCCATTAGAAATACAAGTAGCTCATTATTGGTTCAACGGGGATACTGGCAGACAAATTGATTGGGTCGCAAATAAGCCATACACAAACTGGAACAAAATTGAATCCGCGTAATATATTATGATTGAATTTACTCCAGAAACTAAATTAAGCGAAGAGCAAATACATAACCTGTTTAGTGTCGAAGGGGCAGTATTTTGCGACATTGGAGCCAGAATAGGAGAGTTCTCTATACCTAGAGCGCATTCCTGTAAAGAGGTTTACGCCTTTGAACCTTCTCCTTTTAACTTTCCAACTTTAGAGGATAGAGCAAAAGAGTTTGGTGATAAGTATAAATGTTTCAACGTAGCGTTCTCAGATAAAGACTATGATTGTGTTACGCCTTTTAAAGATTGCACCAACGAGTCCGAGCAAGAAATAAAATATAGGACTATGGAGAAATTTTTTGAGGATAACAATTTAGATACTCCCACCTTTGTAAAGATAGACGTAGAAGGTATGGAGTCTCACATCTTAAAAACTATGGACTTCTTGTTTGAAAAGAAAGTGCCTATCTACACTGAGATTCATTACAATAGTAAGTTTTGGGGGGCGACTCACGATTTTCCAGACAACCCATCTTTTAAACCGCCATCAGAAGGAGGGTTTGATTTCAATAGGCTTAAAGAATATGGCTACAAAGTTTACTATGATGTCCACCAGTGGGAGCCAAGCTTTATGAAATTTCACACTGAAGATGAAGACTATAATCCACCAGACCCAAGCCATTGGGGTATGCTTATAGTTTCATGATTTCAGCAGTTATACCAGCTAAGAGAACTAGCGTAAGGTTGCCAAATAAAAATATGCGGCCCTTCAAGGGTACTACTTTACTTGGTTATAAGATTAAAAAACTCCAAGAATGCGAAGAGCTAGGAGAAATAATAGTAGGCTCGGATTGTGATGAGATTTTAGCACACGCTGAACAGCTTGGCGCAAAACCCGTAAAACGACCAGAGGAAGTTTGCGACGAGAGCATCTGTACCGCAAATAAAATGATTGGTGATCTTTGCGGTAGAATAAAAACAGATGTAGTTGTTTGGACTCATTGCACTAACCCAAATATTTCTGCTGCTACTTACGATCATGCGATAGAGACTTTCTTAAATAATCGTAATTATGATTCATTGATCTCTGTTGATTTAGTTCAAGAGCATTTGTGGACTTCAGATAGGCTACCTTTAAATTATGACCCTTACGCTAAAGAGCATACTCTAGCTAAAGATTTGCCACCCCTATACAAACAGAATGGCGCGTTCTTCATACAAAGCCACGAGAACGCTTTAAAGAATAGTTATTTCTTTGGTAATAAACCCCAGCTTTTTCTAACCGACTCGAATGAGTCTACTGACATAAACACAGAAATAGACTTCAAAATAGCTGAATTTTTAGCTAAATAATACTTACCTTTTACTGGTTTTTGCTGTAATTAAATGACACGCAAAAACCTATGACTGCACACGACATTGGCACTATAATTGTATTCGTATCTTGGGGAATAGCAGTAGCTGTTTTGTTTTGGTATGGCGCAAAAAACCGTAAATAATTGACGTTTTAAGGTTATCCTCTTATTATATTTTAGGGGATAATATGAGACTCGATCACATTGCTTACAGGGTAAAAGATCGGCAAAAAACTGCTGATTTCTTTCAAAAGTGCTTTGGTTATAAGGTGGGCACTGAATTTAGAATTAAATTTGAAGATGGTAATACAGCCGAGTGTATCGCCCTTGCCCCACCAGAAACCAGAAGCGACAGAACTGAAGACTGGGTTTTTAAAAAGCTTTTTCCAAGTCATTACGCTGGCCCCAGCGACCCCCTTTACATGGTTGACTGCGAGCTTCATGCTCCACCAGAAATATTTGTAAGTGATGGCCCAGAAGGAAGCATAGTTGGTGATTGGGTGGCTGAACGGGGTGGCGTTGGGGGCGTCCATCATATTGCTTATCAAGTGGATGATGTAGCAGCCAAGATGAAAGAGTGGCAAGAGTTAGGGTTTGTTGAGTTCTATTCTGAAGACCCTTTAGTTTGCGAAGAAACCCATCTTACTCAAGTATTTTCAAAACCCTCCGAGCTTACTGGTGTTATCTATGAGTTAATAACTAGAGGCAATGATAATAAGGGGTTTTGCGAGGTAAATGTCAAAGGATTAATGGAAAGCACTAAAAATGTTTGAAGGTAAAAATTACATCAACGGAAATTGGGATAAAGAAATCGACGGGAAAACAACAAGAAACCCTTTTGGCTCAAATTTTAAAACTTACTCAAATGTAAATCCTGCTACTGGCAAGTCTTTGGGTGAGTTCCCGATTACTGACAAAGCAACGGTTGAATATGCCGTTGGGGTCGCAAGAGAGGCGTTTGAAAAGTGGAAGCGCGTCAGCAGGTTTGCCCGCTCTGACTACATGAATAGAGTCGCGCAAATAATTGAAAGAAGAAAAGAAGAGTTAGCGAAAGTTATTTCCCTTGAAACAGGTAAAAATTATAATGAAAGCGTTGCAGAGGTTAACGAGGCACTGCACATGGCACAGTTTGCTTTTGGTTCTGGCCGTTATAGTCATGGCGAAGCTGTATCTTCAGAGATTGCTGACAAAGATGCGTATATGCTTAGGAAGCCTAAAGGAGTAATTGCAATAATTACGCCGTTTAACTTTCCTCTTGCGATTGGAATGTTTTGGAACGCTGCGCCGTCAATCGTAGAAGGCAATACAGTAGTAATCAAACCAAGTGAAGACGCCCCGATGTCAACTCAAATGGCTGTGGAAATCTATGAGGAAGCTGGTATCCCTCATGGAGTCATTAATTTGGTGCATGGCCTCGGTGATACTGGTGACGCTTTGGCTAGGGCTAATGTCGATCATATTTGTTTTACTGGCAGTGCTGATGTCGGACAGCATATTCGCAAAGTTGCTGCTGAATCATGGCATAAAACTACTTCATGCGAGTTAGGTAGTAAGTCGGCTTGCATAGTGTTTGATGATGTTGAGTTAGATTTGGCGGTTGAAGCCGCTATCGCAAGCGCGTTTAAACTTTCAGGTCAAAGATGTGTTTCTTCAGGCAGAATGATAGTTCAGAGAAGCGTTTATGACGAGTTTTGTCGTAAATTTGTTGAGCGAGCTTCTCAATTAAAAACAGGCAATCCATTTAGAGAGGTTGTAGGCTCAACTGGCACGCCCGATGCGATTGGATGGGTAGACTATGTACCCGATGAAAGCGTTTACTATGGCCCAATAATCAATGAGCAAGGGTTCGCTAAAATAAGGAAGATGAACTCTTTGGTGGTCTCAGACCCAAACGCTGAAATATTACTCAGCCCGATCTACTCTGGGCCACAGGGAACTTATTACAGTACCCCAATGGTTTACAAAAGAGAATGGACAAGTTGTGATGCTGGGTTTTTAAGAAACGAAGTCTTTGGCCCCCATGTTGCCCTCATACCTTTTGACGATATAGAGGACGCTATTCGTATTTACAACGACACCGAATACGGCCTTGCCGTAGGCGTCTTAACTAATGATTTCCGTAAGGCCCGCGTTATGCGTGATGAGTGCGATGCGGGAATGATTTATTGGAACGGCGGCTCGATTGCCGCTGAGTCGCATTTGGCTTTTGGCGGCGTAAAGAAATCGGGAAATGGCTTTCCGAGCGCGGCTAGAACATATAGAGCAGTAACACATGAAATAAGTTGGACAGTAAATCATGCTGACACATTAATGTTTCCACAGGGAATGAGTAAATAATTATGCCAAGCAAACTAACACAAGAAGATAAATGGGCCTTGATGACGATGGTCGGCATCAGATGGGATGAAGCTGATAAGCTTTCCGATGATGATGCTAAATTTCTACTAGAGAGAGCCAATGAAATTCAAGCACAAGTTCAAGAACAACAAAGACAAATGGGTAACACTGGCGGAGGCAATGTGAATTTGCGGCCACCTAATTATACTTAAATGGAATTTCACGATTCAAAACAATTTGCGGCTGATGATGTTAAGGTTGCGCTGGTAGACGTAGACGAAACAGTTTGCTTCTACCCCAAAGACCGAAGATATGACTTAGCAGAACCAAATAAAGAAAACATCGCCAAAATAAATAAACTTTATGACGAAGGTTGGCAAATAATTTACTGGACTGCCCGTGGCGGCTCAGACAAATCAAAAGCGGCAGGTAGATGTTATTACGATTTTACTTGGAAACAGCTAGAGAGTTGGGGCTGTAAGTTCCACGACCTGTCTACTGGTTCAAAAGGTAAATACATCAAACCCGCTTGCGACCTTGTTATTGATGACAAGTCTAAACGAATAGAAGAACTATGAGTGAAAAAGACATTAGAACTAAAGCTGAAATAAAGTCAGAGATTGACAAGAATAACGCTGAAACAGAGAAGCTCGCAGCAGAAACAAGAAAAGAAATTGCTGAAGCAATAAAAGCTGAGTTAGAAGCTGAATTTGCCACTATCGAGTTAGAAAAAAGAAAACATGAAATTGCTCGCCATGATGCCGCCGATGAAGAGAATCACGTTTACAGGTTCTCTGGAGAGGTGAGCCGTTCTACTTGTCTTCAGTGCATGAGGAAGCTAACTGAATGGAGTCGTCTCGACCCTAAATGTGACATCGAAATAATCTTTTCATCTCCAGGTGGTAGTATAATTGACGGTTTTGAGTTATTCGATCACATTCAACACTTGCGAAACCAAGGACACCACATCACCACTGGCACTCTTGGGATGGCGGCTTCAATGGCGGGTATCCTTTTGCAAGCGGGCGACACAAGGTGGGTCGGTCATCAAGCTTGGGTTATGATTCACCGCGCTGCTTTCGGAGCTTGGGGTAAGACTCACGAGATTGAAGACGAAGTAGAATTTGTTAAGAGGATTGAAGAACGATGCTTGGATATATTTGCTTGCCGCTCAAAACTTACCAAAGCTAAAATAAAGAAAAACTGGGATAGAAAAGACTGGTGGATCAGTGCTGAAGAAGCTAAAGAGTTAAAGCTTGTCGATGAAATAAGAGCGCGAATGCCAGAAAACAAGCCAATCAAAAAGAAATGAGATGGTGTTCTTGGCATTACTTAGTTCACAAGTGGCCTACCGTGTCCACCATAAATAAAAAAGGTGAGTATGAAATAACACAATCTAAGTATTGTAAGTCTGGAGATACAGTTTGGATTTTAGAAGGTGAAAAATTTATCAAGACAAAAATAATATGACCGCATTAGTTTTAGGTGTTGGAAGGATGGGAACCGCTATTGCTTACGCAATGGATAAGTTGGGTTTTCATGTAATAGGCATAGATACTAACAGGGAGGCGGCAAATAATATGCCTAAAAAAGTCAACCTAGAAGACGGTAAAACACCAGCAAATGAGTTCTTTGTCATTGACGATGTAAATGATTTAAACAAGGCGATTTCGTATCACAAACATATTGTTGATGTTGTAATCAGCAGCCTACCTTACCACCAAACCGAAGCGGTTGCTCACCACTGCATTAGGCACGGGTTACGTTATTGTGATCTTGGCGGCAGGGTTGATGTTTCTGAATCTATAAATAATTTAGCAAAAGAAATAGCAACCAAACCAGTATTCACCGATTTAGGTCTAGCTCCAGGTTGGGTAAACATTTTGGCAGAAGAAGGATACCAAAGTTTGTACGGAGGAAGCCAAATAACAAATGTTAACATGATGGTTGGCGGGCTACCTGACTACTCCTTGAGCAGTGAAAACCCACTAAGATATTGTATCAGTTGGTCGCCTGACGGTTTAATCAATGAATATAAAGATGACTGTATAGTGTTAGAGGACGGCCAAATAAAAACAGTGAAAGGCATGGATGGGTTGGAATCAGTCGAGTCGGACAAGCTTGGCAAGCTAGAAGCTTTTTATACTAGCGGCGGGGCATCTCATTCTATTCATTCGATGAAAGCTCGTGGCGTAAATAACTGCTCCTATAAAACACTGAGGTACAAAGGTCACGGGGCGATGGTTAAATTCCTTATGAGAGATTGCCAGCTTGACGATGAGACGCTAAATAAAATCTTTGTAGAAGGATGCGGTCACTGCGAAAAGGATGAAGTTATTGTTATTGCTAAAGTAGAAAAAGACAATAAGACTTGGAAAGAAGAAAAGCTTGTTAAGTCTGATGACAGATTTTCAGCAATGCAAAAAGCTACCGCCTTCCCCATTTCAACCGTAGCATCATTAATGGCTGAAGGTTATTTTGACGATAGAACAGTGCAGAATCGCGGTGGAGACAAGAAACTACCGCTGGTATTGTCTTATGCAGACGTACCACATGATGAGTTTAATAAAAGATTAGAAACCTTGGGTATTTATAATTAAGATTAAATATAATGAGCGAAGAAAAAGAAATCACCTTGTCTGTTAACGAGCAAAATTGGGCGATTTACCATTGGTGTGGTATTCCTTATCAAGAAGTCAAGAAAATTGATGACCCAGAAGAAAGAAAGTTTTTACTGGGCATGGCAGTTTATATGAAGTCTGAGCATGAAGAAAGACAGCGTTTAGAGCAAGAGAAAGAGCAGAAAATGACTTCTGACCTACAAGAGCAGCTAACTAAAGCTTGGGGTGAAGTCCCTAATCCTGACGAGACAACATCTTAGCTAATTTAGTCCAAGTTTTATAGGCTTTTTTGTTTATCAACTTAGCCTTATCGTTTACTTTCTCTGAAGAATAGATTATATCTAAAGAGATTTCTCCTATCTCTTTTACTTGATCCATCATCTTTTGCATTTCTTCTTTGTTAGGTTTCATAGGTTTATTTAAATTACACGAAATAACCAAAAACTAATGGAAAACGGCCAAATAATATTGACTCAAGACCAAGGTTCTGCTACAAAAGAACCATGCCCAACAACATACATTATGAACAAATTCAGAGTAGAGTCAGGAAACTGGTATGCGAACGTAAAGTTGCCAAATAATACTGAAGAATCGCAAGAGCATCAAGCCAGCGAGGCGGCGACTATTGCAGTCAACAAGTTCTTCACAGGGTCAGTTCATGTTACAGACATAAACCAACCTCATACATTTGCCGACCTTATTAAAGTAACAGTAAACCAACGCGAATACTTATTCTATTCGCCCAAGATGCTCGCAAACGCAGGATGGCATGAAGAATCAAGATTGCTGCACGAAAGGATAATTAAGCATAATTATAAAACCAACGTGTAAGGGGTGGTGATGGACATTGACAAGTATATAAAAAGGAAAGCTAAAGCGAGTGGTTTAACGCCACTAAGATATTACCGCGCATTTACTGATGGGGTAGAAGGGTGCAAGGCATATACTAATGTTACTTGTGAGAAAACACTGGCGGCATATAAAGATGGTGAGAGATACAAAAAAAGATTTGACTCCAAATCAAGTAGCTGATAGTCTAGCGGAACATTACAACATTAACCTAGACTAAACCTACTATGAAAGTCATCGAAAAAGAAACCACTATCGAATCCAGCGGAGTCACCACTACCGCAAAGTTTGGAATCAAAGAAGCAGGTGTTGGACACATCTTCCACATCTTGCGTAACCAGTTGTATTCCGATGCTGCTACGGCAGTCATCCGTGAGTATGCTACCAATGCTGCTGATGCACACATTGAGGCAGGAATCTCTGAGCGTCCTATCGAGGTCACTTTACCTAGTCGCCTGAACCTTCAGTTCAAGATTCGTGACTACGGTAAGTCTCTTAACCCTGAAGAGATCGTAGACATCTTTGCTTTCTACGGTGAAAGCACCAAGCGCAACACCAACAACCAGACGGGTATGCTCGGTATTGGCAGTAAGTCTGGATTCGCTTACGGTGATAACTTTGTCATTAACAGTTACATTGATGGCACTTGTACCACCTATAACGCTTACATTGATGACTCTCAGGTTGGTTGTATCTCCAAGCTTGGTGAAGCACCTACTGATTTAGAGAACGGTCTTGAGATTGTTATTCCTGTTCGTAGCGATGACGTAGAGGAGTTCAATGAAAAGGCCAAGAAAACTCTTGCACACTTTAAGGTTGCTCCGCTTGTAAACGGCAGACCTTTGCCCAAAGAAAAAACTAACATCATCTTTGAGGGTGACGATTGGTCATGGGACAGTGAGGGTGCTGAGTATGGTATGCCTGTTGCTGTAATGGGTAACATTGGATACCCCATTGAAAAGTCTCTTCTGAAAGGATTAGATGAAGAAAATGAATATTCATACTCAAATTTCGCTTGCGGAAATTTGAAGCTTGAATTCGCCATCGGTGATCTGGAGATCGCTGCAAGCCGCGAAGGTTTACAGTATTCCGATTATACAATCAAAAACATCAATACAAAAATCAAGAAAGCTGCCAGCGAAATGGCAGCGAAACTTGAAGCAAAATTTGATGCTTGTGAATCGCTTTGGGCGGCGAGGGTGTTAGCGCACGAAGTGTTCGACGCTTACGGCACTCTGCGTAAGGCGCGGGAAATTCTCAAAAAGAAAATCTCATACAAAGGCGAGGACATTGACGTTCGTGTTAAGTTGTATGACGTTAACATGGGCAACGGGCCTCTGGATAGCCTTGAGCATTTGGTTGAGGTGCATCAGTATGTGAAGTCTTACCGTGGTCATCAGAAGGTTCGTCCTGAGAAGATTGATCGTATCCACGCGAAGGATTGTGTTACTCTGATCGAGAACACCGAAACGCATCGTCGCGGAGTATTGAAGCGCATCGTGCCTTTGGTTGAAGATGACAACAAGCTTCCGATCATGTTCACTTGGAAGGAAAACACAAGCCCCAAGATGAAGGCTCGTATCAAGAAAAAGCTTGGCTTTATCCAGAAGGATTTCACTCAGCTTACCGACATTCCTGAAGTTGACATTGTGAGCAAGTACGGTCTTGCCTACGGCACTCGCACCAGCAACGGTGGTAGTCGCGGCGATGCCTCCAAGAGCAAAGAGAGTGTGTTTGTTTACAACGGAGGTCGTAGCTGGAATCCTGAGAGCGAGAACTGGGATGCGACTGAGGTTGACCTTGACAATGATAATGTTGTTTATGTTGAGATCAATCGCTATCAGTACGCTGATGAGAAAGGCACTTTCCAGCGTAGCAAGATGCTCGACACTCTTGCTCGTAGGTTAACCCTTCTCACTGGTGATGATGTAAAAATCATTGGCGTGAAGTCTCGTCAGATTGATAAATTCAAAAACAGCAAGAACGCCACTTTAGCTTGGGATCGTGTCAGGACTGAGGTGAACAAAAAGCTCAAGGGCAATGTCGGTCAGTGGATTGCCAACGAAAGGGTGATCGCTGGACAGGACATCAACTACCGCGAGTTCTTCAAGAATCTCGGTGACTCCGATCTCGGAGAAGGCTCGCTCAACAACGCCCGTGAAGCAGTCAACAAGCACGAGGACGTAACCAAGGTCAAAGACATCAACTTTATTCGTGAGGTTATGAATCACTATGACGGCATCAAGTATGACGAGCCTGAAGCCACCGTCAGCAATGATACCTTCAAGGGTTTAGAATGCCTCTACCCCCTGCTTCCGATGCTCGTTGAGAACATCACGGGATACTGGGAGTGGCAGAGAAAAAGTGCCGATGAGCAGAAAAAGTTGAAGGCAAATGTTCTGCACTACGTCAACTTAGTCAATTCCAATGTAGTTTAGTAGGTTTCTCTGCATTGGTTCCCCAAGAGGGGGTGCGGGTTAGTAGGTTTCCCCGCGCCTCCTTTTTTTGTTTGTGCGTTTCTTAATTATGGATAATTATCAAGCGAAGTAAGCAAGCAACCCAGTCATCACGCCAATCACTCCTGCGAGCGCGAGAATGATCCCTCTGAGCGTTTTATTCTCTTTGAGTAGGTTTATATGCTGAACCTTCACAGGGGTCACAGGCTTGCCCTCACCGAGCCTAATTTTGGGTATGTGAGTCGCATTCGTTACCACACTAACCATCCACCATTTTTTTCTATCATCATCATAGAACCATTCGGTTTTTTTCATAGGTTTTTATCTTTCGCGTAGGATTTTGTATTTTGTACGTCGATCTTGTATGAAGCCTTCAGTATAAAGATAATCAAGAATTACCGCGATTTGTTTATCTGATATGATCTTCTTATTATTGTAAATGAAAACAGTGTCATGCTGCCAGCGACCATCGCTGCAAAGATGACATTCTATTTCCCATCCATTGAATGTAAGAGAGTACATAGGTTTTATTTATATTACACCGAAAAAAAATGCTTGACCCCGAATCAAGGATATGAGATCATTAGGTTATATTGATTATGAATAAGCTCGACGTAACATACTTAGTAGCGAGTATCGCTAGTCTTACCGCAAGCGTACTCCTTTGGTTCAACGGTTCTAAAGAATCTGGTATCTATGTTGGACTCTGGGTTCCTAGCATATTGGGATTCTGGATCGTTCACAAATTAACTCAGAAAGGATAAACACAAGATGGAAGTACCCTATATCATCAGTAACAACAGCATCACGGTTTACCTGAACGGTAAAGACCTCACGATGTCTGTCGATCATGTCAACTTTGACAATGTAAAAGAAGCGATCCGCGACAAGCGTTGGGATGAGCTTGAGGACTTGTTTGACCAGACTGTTGCAGTCGAAAAGTACCTCGACGGTAACATCACCATCGAAGGCAATACAGTCCACTACGGGCTTGAGGAGGTGCATGGTCACGTTGTTGATCGCATCCTTGAGTTCATGCGCGATGGACTGCCGCACGAGCCTCTTGTGAAGTTCTTGGATAAGCTTATGCTTAACCCTTCACGCCGCTCGGTAGAGGAGTTGTATCGGTTCTTGGAGCATAAGAATATGCCTCTGACTCCGAACGGCAACTTCCTTGCTTACAAGGGTGTTACCAGTGACTTCAAAGACCATTACTCTCGGAAGTTTGACAACTCTGTTGGACAGGTCTTGGAGATGCCTCGCCGCAATGTGTGTGACGATGCCAACATCGGATGCTCTTACGGGTTCCACGCTGGCAGCTACGAGTACGCCAAGGGCTATGCTCACGGTGGCGGCAATCTGATGCTGGTTGAAATCAACCCCGCTGACGTTGTAAGCGTCCCGCATGACTGCAACTGTCAGAAGTTGCGTACCACCAAGTACAAGGTCGTAGCGCACCATGAGACGATTGAAAAGCCTCTGGAGGAAGCGTTGGTGGACGAATACGGACAGTGGGATGACATTGATGACGGTTACTACAACGAGGAGGACGATCTGAATTATTAGAAGTAGGGTACTAGGAGATTGGGGGCGTGTGATGCGCCCCCAGTTTCCGAACTCAAAAAGTTAATTAAGCATAATTATGAGGAACTACGATATTATTAAAAAAATTTTTGAGATCACTCAGATCGACAAGGGCGTGAGTCGCTGGGAGCGCGAGGACATGGCGGAAGAGAGACTCAAGGAGATCGAGGGGTTGATCGCTGATGAACGCCCCGCAATCACAGGGCCGAGATGGAAGGAAGCGAAATGAGTGACAAAGAACTGATTGACCGTATTTACGATAGATGCCCTAGTCCGTTTGAGCGTGATTACACTATTGACCAGTTTGTTGATAGATGTCAGGACATCAGAGACATGATTGACGAACACAATGGTAAAGGTAACGATTGGAAACAGGAACAGGCAGGAGTAGATTATTAGTATGACAGCTATACAAGACTTTTTAGAATCACACTTTGAGCAGTACAAAGATGACATTTTGTTCGCTGATGGTTTTGAAGATGCCTTCATAGGTATCGTAACCAACAAAGGTCACAAGCCGACTGCGTGTTACGATTACCAGAAGTGCCTTGAGATTCTTCACCGTCAGGGCATGAATAATACCGAAGCGTTTGAATATATGGAGCATAACGTAGTCGATGCTTATGTTGGTGAATACACACCGTCATTCATTGACCGTTTCGATACAGTAAAAGATTACTATGGACACGAATAATTTTATATTCAAACACCAAAAAGACGTTAAGTTATTAAGTGATGCTCTTAAAAAAGCTGAAGAACACCAATTAACGACAGAGTTTGTATGGAGTTTAGTGACACACATGAAAATTTACCCGAATGACCCGCTTGAAATGGCGATAGACGTAGCGATGGATGATTGGGATATATAATGGAATTACTTATTTATTTTGCCGCGATTTTAATATCAATGATAATTGTCGCTTGGGTGCTTGACCTTGACGACGAAATGGAGGATAATGAATATGAAAAAGAAGATGTATGATGTAGTGCTTGAGTCTCTGAGTAAATACGAAGGAACACAGGTTAACATTGACTCTGAACACGCCCGTTCATCTATCGCCGCCAGCATCACAAGAGATGTTCAGGATTATATAGAGGAACTGAGACAGAAGGAGGCTAAAGCAAATTGCTGCGATGAACAGGCAAAAGCATTGAAAGAACGTACGGAGTTTTTCGAGGACTAATCTTAATTACGGATAATTATGAAAAAAACATTATTAGCATTATTGATTGTGTGTGCTGGTTGTTCTAGCACGAAGTACAACTACGAGGTGCATCTCAAAGATGGTGACGGCACTATGCACCTTTACAATGGTCAGGATTACGCTGATGCTATCAGCTACATCAAAGAGTACGAGAAGTCTCACGGAGACATGGTTTTAATCAAGACAGAAAAATGAGAAACATCAAACTAGAAACACTGGGGCAGTCAACCATGCTGGTTAACTGGGATAACGTGAACTTGGTCAAGGAAGTCACATCGACTTTTGGCGAGCAGTATAGAGAAATCTATTTCGCCAATGGTAGTACAGTGGCAACCAAGCAGACAATGTGTGAGTTAGAAGCTGAATTAGCCAAGCATAGAAAGTAACCCCTTACACAAACAAGCAACACAATAGCCTTGACTCACCGTCAAGGTTATTTTATTATTGAGCCATGTATTCGCTTTGTTGTATTTCTAATTCCCTTGCCAATGACGGTCATAAGTTTCAGACTATGACATGGCATCGCTTCTCGCAGCTTGACCGTGACGAGGCAGTCGCTACGGTATCGGCTCGCACACTCAACAACATTCGTGTTACATACAAAATCCTTACTCAGTGTGCTGCTAACGGTTGGGCTTATCGTGTTAGTTCAAATCTTTTTCCGTTACTCACATACAACGTAGCCAACCTCAAGCTCGCTGACTATCCCGATTACATTGACATCATGGCAGCACTCGCAGATTGCGCCAGCGTTGTGCGCGACAAAGGTGTTCGTATCTCTTGCCACCCTGACCAGTTCAATGTTCTTGCAAGCATGGGCAAGCCCCAGATAGACAAGAGCATCAAAGAACTCAATCATCACGGTTGGCTTATGGATCAGCTTGGTGGTTGGCGCGACTACCGTACCCCCATCAACATCCATGTCAACAACACCAAAGGCGAGCCTTCAGAGATTGCTGCGCGTTTCATGTCTAACCTCGCCAAGTGTGACGAGTCTGTACGCTCACGCCTTGTTGTAGAGAACGAGGACAAGGGCATCTGGACTCCCAAGTTACTGTCAGAGCATTTCGATCTGCCTATCACCTACGACAACCTGCACCACAAGTGCTTGCCTGACGGTCTTTCTCACGCTAAGGCATTCAGTCTTTGCTACAAGTCATGGATGCGCGGTGGCTACTTCAAGCCTCTGTTCCATTACTCAGAGTCGCATCCCGACAAGACCAATCCTCGTAGTCATGCCGATATGCCCTCAGAACGCCCGTATGAGACGTTTTCTATGCCCGTGGACTACGACATCGAACTCAAGTCCAAAGACGCCGCTATCGAAGCTTTCGCTTCATTGTAGGCTTGACGCGCAACCAAGATCATGCTTTAATTGAGAAGTATGAAAACACTTGAACTTGTCGGAGAGACGTTGACGTTCCTTGAGAGTGATGGCAACGGCAACTGGTACACAAATGAAGATGCGGAAGAAATCTACATTTCAAATTCTGAACTGCGTGATGATTCGCCGCATTTTACATGGAAGTAAATCTTAATTAAGGATAATTATGACAACAGAAATTATGACAACAGACGAGAAAAGGGAACAGTTAATGGAGTCTGTCTTTGAGCAGATCGGAGATAGGGACATTCGGGAAATGCTGATGGACGGTGTGGTTGGGTTCAACCAGATGCCTGACGCAGACATCGAAGAACGCTGGAAGGAAATTTATGAGTAACTTCTATAAAGATTACCCCGAATTCCCTAACAATGAACACGTTGAAGCATTATTTGAAGAACTTGAGTCCATTGGAGTAGTTGAATCAGAACAGTTTGAAGATTCAAAAGGGTTCGCACTCAAAGACAGCAAAGGTTATGCAGCGTTAGCGTTGATGCACAGTTTGTATCACATTGAAAAACAGCAGAACGAAGGAGATGGCAATGAATAAAGAACCTCTTACAAACAAAGAGATGTTAGACAAGGTGTATTGGCGTTTGACTTGTATTGAGAAAATGATTCCTGAAATGCAGGACTCAGAGATCATCGAGTTACGCCGCTGGATCGAAGAGAAGTGGCAGGATCGTGACTACTTTGAGAACGACCAGACCCACTACGGTGATGCAGTTTACATGGGGATTGAAGATCACGACGAATAGTGCTTGACTCCACCACAAGTATATGTAAGAATTGAATCATGCCTAATCACACTTCTAATAGACTGACAATGAGAGGTTCTAACAGCGAGGTTGCTCGCTTCATGGACGATAACAGAACCGAAGAAACCGATGATGTCGGTTCTCCGATTCCTCTTTCTTTTGAAACCTTACTGCCGACTCCTCCTGAGATGCTGGAGAGCAATGACCGCAAGAACGGTAAGATGCCCGATTGGTACAACTGGAGAATAGAGAACTGGGGTACAAAGTGGGACGCATACGATTTCCCTAATGATTGGGTTTCTGTAATGCCTAAAGATGCGCCGAATTGGTTGCATCTCAACTGGAGCATGGGTGAAGTCCCGAATGTTCTTGGGTTCTATACCGCATGGTCGCCGCCTACCCCTTGGTTGGTTGCTGTCTCTGAGAAGTATGACCTTGAGTTTATGCTTGAGTACGCAGATGAAGGCGGTGGTTTTGTTGGTTACTGCATTGTGAGTAACGGACACGTTACCAAAGAGGTAGATTTGCCTTGGGATTCTCTTGATGGCAAGGAATTGCGTGACTCTCTTGGCTACGGCGATTACATGGAGGACGAAGAAGTAGAGGAGGATTAAATTATGGGATACAAGATATTAGACGTAAAAGCAGACATCCACGAAGATGTTGAGAAGTATATGGAGAGACTCGGCAAGCACGAAATAGTGCTGCCTTCAGCGTACTTCAAGGATTTTGCTGAAACATTAAACAACGACATACTCGACATTGTGGACAAACACTTTGAGAAGATAGAAAGATAATTAAGGATAATTATGAGCAACAAAGAAGCATTAGCATCAGTATTGTGTATGGCTGAAAATCTCTACAAAAAAGATATGCTCAATCATATCTTGCAGAATGACCTCGAAATCACGAGTCATCAGCAGGAGGCACTGTACCAGATGAATGATTACCTTACAGACGTAATGGAGGACTAAATGACCGCTGAACAGGAATTAGATGTAAAAGAATTAGCATTCCGCTTACTCAAGGAAAAACCGTACCTTGCTATGGAATACCTTGACTATAACGAAGATACAGTAACTATGTTATATGACGATTTGAACCACGAAATGAATGGGTCTGCGTCAGAACAGTACAAACAGAATTGGTAATACTATGAGCAAAGAACATGATAAAATGATGCCCGAAGAGGCAGGAAGCAAAGGCGGGGATATTCTCAGTCATTTGATGGAGATTTACAATCAGATTGAATGGGGGGATAAGCCGAACGAATGGGTGAGGGTTGAAATGCACAAAGACAGAAGTATGTCTATTATCAACCACAAGGATGTTGAAATGGGGCTTGCACCGAGCGTCTTTACCCTCAGTGAAAGTGGAGAATGGGAAGAAAAAGTAGATGAAGTTTAATTTAGTAATACTAACAGCTTTTTTGATGGGTTGTGCATCTCAGGATGCCGTTGAATCGGCGCGGAAAGAGGTTGAACCTATCGAAGAACCCAAACCAGAAGGACTGCCTGAAAACCATCAGACAGTGTACATACCAGACAACACATTATAATTATACATAATTATGCCTAAATCAAAGCACAGGAAGAAGGGCGTGACCACACGCCAGCACCGTAAGAACCGCAACATTCGTATCGCTGAACAGCGTTACATCAACAGCCCGAAGCGTTGGCTTGAGAAGCTGGAGAAAGCGCAGGAAGCACAGGAGGACGATACTGATGGCGTTTCAGAAGAAACCAGTAATTAAGCTTGGGTCGAAGGATTGGGAAGTGATGGTTCCCCGCCCCCCCACACACGCCACACACGCCCGTATGACGATGCGTGACGAGTTCTATGACAACGGAACCCCTAAACAGGCTACGTTGCCCTTACAGGACTTTGGGTGCTTCAAGGGGGTAGCGGGAGACTTCCATTACCTCAGAATGGACAAGAAAGGCAAGATCGCTCAGGAATGGGACAGTACAACATGGTTCTGGAATGGGTATCAAGTATCTGGTATTGAGGACTTAATAGGGTAAAACTGCTCTTATTCATATATCAGAAGTGTCTTTATTATATATATAACAATGAAACAGAAGGAAACACATGGGGACTATATTAGTGCTGAGTATGTTAGCGTTTGTGGTAGGGTTTTTCATAGCCCAGTCAACATCAGACCGAGAGGAAAACGGCCCGAATCCTGCTAAAAACTACCAAGAAATGATACAACAGATGAATAAATACAGATCAAGCATAGGAGCAGAAGAGGTACAGACATTAGAGGTACAGTATAGAAAGAAGAATGGGTTATAGTGGGTTAAAGTGTGGTATGGGTAGTGCGCGACTTTTATATTTATCAAATACTAATCATAATTATCCTTATTTATGTATGAAATAGGGCTTGACACAGCTTCAAGTATATGGTTAAATCAGTGTAACCCTATAT
>MDTC01181377.1_pt1 | contig 20400 bp, 24 predicted proteins | sample 811181 | NCBI WGS metagenome assembly MDTC01 (sample SAMN05326644, study PRJNA326480) | marine metagenome | isolation source: seawater | place: Pacific Ocean: North | collected 2011 | reverse complement strand
TTTTTATTATATATATAATATTTTCACTTCTTTATTATACTTTAGATTTTAATTTTTGACATAAATTTTTGCTCATGAAAAGAGTTTAATTTTCTCGATGTCGTCGATGAGACGTGTTATGGAGAGTAACTTGAAATAAATGAGGAAAACCTTATTACGGTGACCTCGGGCATCGAGAAAATTAAACAAAATTTGCAAAAAATGATAACTTTTTCAATGAATACTTTAAAAATAAATTTTGGAAATGAATTATTGGAAATGAAATGAAAGTTAAAGATGTCTTTTAAAAGTTATCATGAATATAATATTTCGACTCAACTAAAATTATAAACCATATTATGGTGTCATTACAAGATATTTCATTTAAAAACCATATATCGACTTTAAATGGAATGTCTTTAAATATTATGGTGTCTTTACAACAAAAATAATATCATTTTAGCATCATAATATGGTGTCTTTACAAAAGTTGAAAGGAATATGTCGCAAGTACACGTAGGTTGTCATTAATTTATGATATTCATTGGTAATGGCACCATAATATGATGCCTTTACAAAATTTATATCCTTTATACGTATCTACTTCCTACCTTTCACATCGAATGGGTTTTCTCCATTCGATAACCTCATCATCTTTATCAAGTTTATTGAGTAACTCATAATCTGTATATATTTTTATTTTATCAACCCAAAGTCTTTCTCCATTAATAGTTTTAATACGCAAGTTAAATAATGCTGAATTTGAATGGGTTGTAAATATAGATTTATAGAATTCAAGATCTGCTTTAAGGGTTTCATTCTCTTTACAAATACGCTTATACTGTTCTGCATTTCTTCTCATACTTCGAAATGTTTCATCACTTGTCCAACCATCTGCATGTTTATATTTTTCACCCATAATTTATGATATAATCAATCGATTATACTTTTCAAATTTATTTAACTATAATTATATCACTTTAGTTAAATAAAAAAACAAAATATATTTATAATACAAATGAATAATGAAATGCCTTACATAGTTTCTAAATTAAATATTACTGAACATCAAGATAATGTCATACACTATAAAGAAGAATACTTAACAAATATATATAATGTTTATGGAGGATATAGTCCTAATAATGGAATCGAGAATTCATTAGGGTTTACAATTGGTATCTCTAATTATGGTAGAGTTTTCCAAAAATTAAATGATAATAAATGGAGATTGTCATTAAGTTCATTCTCATGTAATTCAATGATATATATTACTAAAGGATTCCAAAGTACTCTTAACATTATATTCAGTCCTCAAAAAGATGATTATATCATGGATAAATATCCATTTATAAAACCTACAAAACCTGAATCAAATATTAAACCAAGGGATTACATTAATCGAATTGATATTTTATTAAATAACTTTAAAAAGATATCACCTGAAAATATAATTAAAGGGACACCAAAACCATATGCCTTTTTCAATAAAAAAAAAGAAATTAATTTCTATAAATTATGTTTATATTGTACTGCCTTCGCTATTAACGGAGCATTAATCGGTTATATTCTTGGTAACTAATCTATACTTTACCTCTATCCCATTTAATATTTAGACCATTTAAATAAATCGCCATATTATTAAGTAATGTATACATATTTTGAACAAGAACTAAATTATCAAATAATTCAATTAAGAAATTACATTGTACTAAATCATTCTTATATGATTCAATATTATCATTAAAATTATCTTCATTAATTTCACCATATTTACATCCATATATCTTCTCGAGATGAGAACTATTCTTCAACCCTCCAATACCTGCTTCATGTGCCCTTAAATATGAAACTACAATCCTATGATAATAATTATATCTTTCATGCTTATCTACGTCTTCTATATACTCTTTCGGTACAGGCATTTTAGAATCCTTCTTGGTATTTAAATATACTGCTCTTTTAATTCCTTCATCGATAACTTCGCCATTTAATCGTAATACCTTTTCATTAATCATACGATCAACAACAACCTGAATATAATAAATAAACTCCTCCTTCGAGACTGGGGTGGGCGACTTACCCTTTCTTAAAATAGCAACACTTTTATTAAAATTACCTGCATTTGGTTGTGGGTTAACCGTTAATTTAAATGTAAATGTATGTGAAAATAAATCCATGATAAATTTACTAAACTGTAGGTCCTGTGTAAGATTATATTCATCTATATTAATTGCTTTGAGTGAATCTAATAATTTCATTTAATATATATATCATTTATTTGAATATATTTAAATAGTATTTATACTATATTTACATGACATCATTTCCTTCAAATCTATTTTATTTAAAGAACAAGACATCATATTTAGGTATCAATAATGAAAAAAATGAATTAAACTGTCATACAATAATATGTACAGAAGAACAACCAACTATATCAAACTTATGGTACTATGATTCAACCAATAAATGTATTAAACATCATCAAACAGACGGATATATTATCCAAAAGTATGGTGGTTGGATGCCTTATCGAAGTAATGTTCTCCTTCAACTTCCACATGACTATGATATTGAAATAAATAAATTATCATTTCAATATGATTCGAATGAGTTATTTACAAATATAGATGATAAATGTTATAGATTATCATTAGATAATGATAAGAACGTAGTTCTACAAGAAGGTATGGATGGAATTAGTAATGAGAAATGGGATATAATAGAACAATAGTATTCGATTTATTAAAGATAACTTGAAAGATGGTCTATACATTCCTTCTTACTATCAATCGCCTTAATGCGATCATCAACTTCCTCTAGTTTTTGCATAAGTATCTTACGTTGTCTAATTTCGGCATTCCTATATTGATATATTCCCTTCGATATATCTTTAATTATTTTCTTTGAGGACACCATTTTACCAATATCTTGTTTATATCCTTTATAATCTGTATGGCATCTATCTATTCCTTTAATTTTTGCAGTTGTCTTTGTAAGATCTGGTTGAAGGATCCGTTTGACAAACTTTGGATAATATTCCTTGTTTTTTTCAGGGTTCTCTTTATATTGATATTTATTAATATCAATGATCCATGAAAATCCAATAGAGGAAACAGTTGTTTCTCGGATCCAACCCCTAGAAGGCATACAGATCCATTTAACATTGGCATAGGTAATACATGTCATTGTATCGCCTGCTTTAAGGGAACCATAGTATGATACCTTATTAGTGACGTAATTAAGTTTATTGGAATAAAATATATCATAGGAGATATCTTTTGTTTCATTGATAATTAGTAGATTGCATTTCTTATCTTTCATACATTCATACCTCACGCCAGATTCCCCTACTTGCACCCTTCTCATACAGGATTCGACTTTTTTATCAGGGGTATCCTTAAGTTTATGGAGTCTTTTATTTGAGAATAGAATAACACGTAGACTTACATAGATAGACTTCCAGAAATCAATGGTATTAAAATAATCCCTCCACTCTCTAGAAACCTGAATACATCTACATATTTCTATGAGAGGGAATATTGGAAGTTGATTGCTAATGAACTCTTCACCGGGTATACATGATATTTTATCTTTAGTATAATATTTATCATTCAGGAAATGTACTATACAATGATCAATAAATATACATGATGGTATCTTTGAAATAGTAAAACTATTCGCTTTTGGTTTTGATTGCCATTTTATCCTAAGTTCTTTAATCCATTCTCGACAGGAAGAGTATTTATCAGGATATATTTCAGTATTCGAGATACCCATCCGTTTAATTTTTTTGTTATGGATCTTATGAAGTATTTCGCTCATATTTGAGAATACAATAGTATTCCTAAAGTAATTTGTAACAACTCAAATAACTTTATTCAAATTTAAAAGATAGTAAAAAAAAATTGGCGAGAAAGGGCATCGAACCCCTTAAAAAGCCATCCCTAACTAAATTGAGATTCTTTCTCACCTTATGTAACGTGAAACATATGTTTCACGGGAACTGGAGGGATTCGAACCCAGATAGTCTTATAGACCTTATCATATTAAACGATAATGTCGTTCCTACACGACAAGACAATTCCATTGGCATCGATCACTTAATTTGACAATGAAGGTATTCACCATGACCCGTAGATTATAAACCTACCCGCAAGGATGGCTAGTCCCCTTGAAGTAGGTCATTGAACTACCCATATCATTTAGTTTCCACAACATCTCAAATGAAGCTATCGATGGGTGTGCAGAGGAATCGAACCTCTCCTTCCTGCCAAGGAATCCCGCCGCAACGGGCTCCGGGCCAACCGGTTTTACACACCTCATTAACTTACCCGGGATAATTAAATATCCAAGTTTCAAATTTAATTTTTTCAAAGATAAATATAGTCTTACTTTAGATCATTCGAAGTGGAATATTCTTTAAAGACAATATTTTAAATTCTCAAGGAATTGATTGACATCATTTATTGATCCATTTTTAGTTTGATTCATTTTACTAACTCTTTCTAAAAATCGAACTCGTTGATTAAATCCATTTTGAATGATAGTATATCCTGTAAATTTTGAACCTGGTACTTTTTCTTTATAGAATTGATGTTCTTCTTTAATTTGTGTTTTATTCATAGATTTAAATAGTTTGTAATGGTGATTAAAATTATCCTCTTCACGACCAATATTCTCCCTATCATAGGATCGAGTATAGTGTGAATATGCTTCTTTCCTTGTTTCCTCATTTGATAGATCATCCTTGAGGATTTTTAACTCTTCATCAATAATAGACGGAAACTTTATTTGAATAAAATGAATATAATCTAACCAAGTAATAATACTATATTTTGATTTTTCTAATTTTTGATTAATAGTAAATCCAGTTGGAGATTTCTTAAATGTTATATATGGTTCTAATAATCTAATCATTAATGTGTAGTATTGTAGGTCATATGAGATATTATAATCATCTAGATTAATAGTATAATCCATGGTATTACTTCTATAAATTACTAATTAATATTTAAGTATTATTATTATAAATAATAGATTAATAATATTTATTATTTAAATAATATCTTATCAATGGTTGTCCTTACACAAAATAGACGATGTAATAAGATACCTAATAGGAACAAACTAATTAAAACTTGATAATAGTGATAATCAATAAATATATATTTATTAAGAAAGTATGCGCCAATAAATGTCATGATGACATCTATTATTGCAATATTAAATATTCTATAGGAATGGACACCTTCTTTGAGATTTCCAAATATAGTTGAATAATCACATAACATAATCTATATTATAAATAATAGATTAAATTTTTTAAGAATCGAATGACATCTTTTATTGACTTATTTTTAGTTTTCATTATCTTTTTAATAATATCAAGATATTTCAGTTTTTCTTTGATATCTAACATATCATCCTTAAATAATGATTGATATGGGATTGTAGATGGTAAATGGTTTCTATTTATTTGATAATAATATTCTAATTTTTGAAGTTGAGAACTATTCATCCCTTTAAACACAGAATGATAACCAATACATTTTTCCTTTACTTCGTGTGTAATTCCATTATAATCATAATGAGAAGGTAATAAAAACGTATTATTAATTTTCCCATGTTTTGAATTTGCAATAAATACATTTTTTTTTAAACGTCCTTCATTTTCATTCTCTGTCAGTTTATCGATTTCATTTTGAATAATAATTGGGAATGTTTTTTGAATAAAATAGATATAATCTTTTTCTGTGATAGTTATCCTTACATTTTCATTGTCTTTATCTAAACCTATTCGATAAATCTTTATAGATGAATGATTCTCTTCATTATCTTTAGAAAGTTCAAATATAATATAAGGGTCTAATAATTTTAACATAAATTCTATATATTGAATTTCATAGTCTAAATCATAATCATCGAATTTAAGGGCATACTTCATTTATTAAATAAAAGATTAAAATTAATAATTTTTTTATTTTTTAAATATTATGATTAAAGATATATTTAAATATTTTTTAAAATTACTCGAACTATTAAGTTATGAAAATGAAAAGGTCATTACACAAAAAGATTTAGAATTAAATAATTTATCATATATGAGACCAAAATTATAAAAACTTTACATTATATTTATGAGTAATATGTTGATCTACCTTTCGAGTTGGTCCACCCATAATATAGGAATACATCCTCGCCTTACCCCATGATTCAGCAGTTTGATTAGGTCGTGACCCACTACTGTAATATGCACCCTTACCTTTCTTTACAACTAATTTGAGTGCTTTTGCTGGTATTCCAGTGACTTCTTCTATTTCTTTGTAGGTTTTAATATCTTTTCCATATTTCTTTTCGAATTTTGAAACCCAACTACTTTTTCTATGTTTATAACTTTTTAAAAGAGGTCTATTAATATATTTTCCTTCTTTATATTTTTTAGCTGATTTTCGAATGCTTCTAATTTGTTTTTTTTTATCTTTTTTAGATAATCGAGATGTATAATGTTTTGGTAATGTATTCTTTTTACTATTTTTTTTCTTATGAGACTTACGTTTCATCCAATATATTATATGAAATATTAAAATATAAGTTGTAACTAAAATGGTTAAATATAGTTGCGAAAGATGTGGAAAAGAATTTAAACAAAAAGGGCATTATATGAAACATCTTCAGCGTAAAACACCGTGTGATAATATTAAAGATACAATTGAGAGTAACCTTGAGGCGAAATTGGATAAATTAATTGAAATAAAGGTAAAGGACATATTCTCTACATTACAGGATAATAATACAAATTTGATAGTAAATAAGGAAAGAAAATCAACAACAATGAATTCGAAAAATCTAACATTTATTGATTTATTTTCAGGTATTGGTGGATTTCATCAAGCACTTTCAAAACTTGGGTGTAAATGTACACTTGCATGTGATATTGATAAAAATTGCCGTAAAATTTATAAGAAAAATTATGGACTGGGTGTTCTTAAGGATGTAAAACTTATTAATCCAGAAGAACTTGGGGATATAGATATAATATGTGGTGGATTTCCATGTCAGGCATTTTCAAATGCTGGAAAAAAGAAAACATTTTCAGATGATCGAGGACTACTCTTTGATGAAATCATAAGAATAGCAAAAAATAAGAAACCTAAATTTATGTTTTTGGAGAATGTTAAACATATTCTAAAAGTTGGTAACTGTGAAGTAATTGAGTATATCAAGGATACAATTAGTAAATGTGGATATCATCTTCAAATCTTTAAAATGTCTCCACATGAGTATGGTATTCCCCAAGAAAGACAGAGAATATACTTTGTATGTGTTCGAAATGATATCTATAATCAAAAAGAAATTGAATTGCCTCCCAAAATTGAGAATGAAACTATTGAATTGGATAAATTCCTTGATAAAAAAGAAGATATTAATGAAAAATACTTTATTAAAGGTGATGTATTAGAGTGTCTTAATGCATGGGATGAAATGATAAAAGAATTCGATGTAGATGAAAAGATATCACCAACAATTATGATTAATGAACATTATAATAATCATACAGAAGAAGATTTCGATAATTATGCGCAATGGAGAAAGGATTATATCACTAAAAATAAACCATTAATTAATAAATACAAAGATAAATGGGATGCTTGGTATGAGAAACATAAAGATATTTTAAAGAAAAGAGAAATATATGGAAAATTAGAATGGCAAGTAGGTAAAATTAAACCCAACGATTCTATCTTTAACTACTTTATTCAGATAAGACAATCTGGTATCCGTGTAAAAAAAGCAAAATACTTTCCTACATTGGTTGCTATATCGCAAATCCCTATTTATGGAAAAGAAAAAAGATATATTACACCAAGAGAATGTGCTAGACTACAATCATTCCCTGAAGATTTCATAATATCGGAAGAAGATAAGGATGCATACAAACAGTTTGGAAATGCTGTGAATGTGGAGAATGTTAGAACAGTAATTAAGTCTACATTTAATCACTATGATGTATACCTATCTGAGAATTCTTGAAGCATATCTTTTACTGGATTATAGTTTGGAACCGGAGGATAGGATCTATCTTTCAAGTTTTCTTTGAGGACGGCGATATCATTTAAGCACGCATAAGCAGTTAGTTCTGCGACCCTTTGATTCATAAATTGAGGGTCTTGGATAATATCAGTATATTTTTTTGCATCACGTTTTCTCTTTGTATAGAACCAGAAATCCTTTGGATCACAGTAATTAATACTAAAGGGTGGTTCAGTATCGATCAGTATGAAACTGTTCTTCATGACACTTTCAAGTAGTTGACCGATCTTTTGACCCTCACCCCTTCCATTTTTAATAGTTATCCCTTTAGTGTGTTTTTTACGTTTGTTACCAATAAGACCTTTGAGACATTTAATCTCTAATTTGTGGTGAGGTTCATTAGGAGATTGAACATTAGGATAGATTATATCTGTTTCCCATAGAGGATTGTCACCAACGTATCTTGAATTTGGCAACATATTTGCTAGTGCAAACTCTCTCATTTCAGATTTGATAAATCGAAACATATTATTATCTGGCATATAATATGTATCATACAGCATCCGTGTCAGTTGACAAGGATTTATACTATCGAAGATACTCACGATATCACTCTTTGCGCCACCTCCAAGGGGGTTTCTTGCCTGGAGTCTAGTCATCATTCTTAGTGAGGTAAATAATTAATTATAAAAAAAAGCGTCAACAATCAAATTTAATAGTTTGGTAATATTTAGGAGAAGAATAAAAAATATACTTAGTTCATAATTATTAGTCAATAGTGGTAGTTAGTTTACAAGGGGAAGCGGTTCTCCATTACCTGGAACATATTCTTCAGAAGAGGAGTTATCGTCCTCTTCTTGATCGGAAACATCTTCAATACAGTGCTTTTGAATGATCTCATTCCTTGTCTTCATACTCTTCTCTCCCGAAGGGTTCTGAGCACGACTCTTGATCCATGACGAAATATCCCCATCATATTGTTCATCAAGAGTATTTGCCTGACCTTGCTTTGCAGTCGCACCAGGACCTTGACCATTCTTGAACATCTTTTCAGATTCCGTCTTGAGTTTCTTGAAATGGTGGACATTTTGGAGGAACCCCTTGAACTTCTCCTTTGAGAAGTTATCACACCACATTTGCGAGTAAATGTAGGTGTTTACGTCTCCACTCGAGACTGACAGGTCACGATTCTCTTCGAGGAAAGTGATTAGGTCTTTGATCATCAACTTAAATCCATCCTGTGATGCTGAAGTAAGGTCGGTGCCTTTCTTATCAAAGGTTTGGAGGTACTTAAACGTCGCCGAGTTTCGGTTCTTCCCCTTTTCAATGTACTTGATTGCCTCATCTTCAAGACTCTTGTCCGTATCATCGAACGGGTTCACAATTGTGAACCATGAGAGGAGTTGATAAAGACATTCGTTGTTGTCTGGTTTGGGGAGAGATCGAAGTCCTGCGAAGTGACCTTCAATCGTCTTTCGAGATCTAAGGCATGGACTTGGTGGAACTTCATAAGTGACCATTTCACGAAGGAAATCGATCAGTTCAGACTCCCAACTATTGACGATATCTGGCATCGCCATTGGTGCTGCATTGTTGAGACGATTGAAGATCCGCCTGGCCTCTTTCTCAGTGATATCATTGTAGGTCACAATAGTAACCTTGAAGTTGTTCAGGGTATTCACCTCATCGGTAGTCATAACTCGACTATTGCGGGTATCTTGAGGAGTCACTGTATAGAACACCCTTTCATCGCTGTCATCGGAGAGACGCACACCAAACTTGTTCTGAAAGAAGGCGTTCCAAGTACGGGTTCGATGACCTCCATCGATAATAGAGGTCACCTGTTCTCCGTTGTTGTAGGTCGCATGATACAGTTTGGGAACATCAATTCCATCGAGAACAGACTGAATGAGCTCCTCGCGATACTCCTCCGTCCAGATCTGTTGCTGACCACGTTGCCAAGGAGGCATCGAGTAGTCGTCATTTCTGTAGTGAGCAATGTAGTCTTTCAGAGTCATTTGAACCGTATTGAAGTTGTACACCATTTTGTGAGTTGTTTTGTGAGTTTTTATGTCTTTTGTATTCTTTGATTTAGTTGAAATATTCAAACACCCAACTTTCAAATTTTGATTTTTTTGTATTAAAATAATGCGAGTTCACTTGTATCTGAACATCCCTATTCCAAGAGAGACCTTATTTTTACGCCATTCTTGAGATGCTCTGTCAAAATCTATAGGGAGTCCAATGATCCTTCCCGAACGCAAGATCATCATGTTAAATAGTAGTTGCCTTCTTTTCAAAGGAATAATCAAATTTATAAATATACGTCCATAATATATGAACTACTATGAGATCTTGGGAGTCCCTCAAAATTCTACTTTAAAAGAAATTAATGATAGATTTAAACAAATATCAGATGCACATATTATCCTTTCAAATCCTGATACACGGACTGCTTATGATAAAATATTAACGGAATATATTAAGAGGAGAACATGTAGTCCTTCAAGAAATGCTCCTCCTAAAAAAGAATATAAAGAAGAATATATTGAAGAGTTCAATATGAGACTTGCATTCTCGGATAATTATATCTAATTATATAGTATATGTCAAGGGTCAAAAAGAATTCTAAAAGAACAAACCGACGGTCTAAAAGAAAGAATAATAGACGTACTATAAGAAAAAGCAGTCGGTCTAAGAGAAAGAATAATAGACGTAGTATAAGAAAGAATAATAGACGTAGTATAAGAAAAAGTAGTCGGTCTAAGAGAAAGAATAATAGACGTACTATAAGAAAAAGTAGGCGGATGATTGGAGGGGCATTAAATCCACATATTATGTATCGGTTTTTAAGTGGAGAAGATAGGAGTGCATTAAATGATATAAATACTTATGGAGAACCGATGAGTTTTACATTCCCTTATTCTAATATAGAAAAACAACCTTATAAAGTCTATACTGCTGGAATGCAATTTAAACGACTATTATCGGGGATACCACATATTAAGGAAAGATTAGATTTAAAATTACAAGAGTTAAAGAGACAAAAATTAGCAACACCTATTCGTAATCAAAAATACAATGATGAAATTGTTCAAATACTAAAAGAAAATCTACGGGAAGATGATTTTTTATTTCAAGTAAATGTTTATCCTGCGTATTATCCAATACGATCCGATAATTTAATGAATCAGTCGGTCCCCGTACATAGATATTTAACAGACCATGCGTGGAATGGTATTAGAAGAACGCATGGTATTCATGGATTTTTTACGTATGATGTATCCAAGGTTGAAAGTGGATGGACTTCTCGACCTAATTTTTATGAAAAATTTGGATATTGGTTTGATGAAAGACCAAAAGATATGTTTATAACTAAGTTTGCATCAGATGAAACTGGTACGGGAAATCTATCTAGTGGAACATTTAATGAACTATTTTCTAATATTACTACAGATGAAAAGTTGGACCCTTTATTTGTAGATTGCCGTGAAGGTGGTGTTTCCGCAAAAGGAGAGAATCCAACTGGAACTGAAAATGAAATGGTTACACTTGGTAAAGACGCAACATGTGATAGTTTCGAGGTTATACCAAATGGAGATCAAATTAAATATGCTCGTCTTGGTAGATTAATGCCAGACCTTCCGAGTGGAATTCATGAAGTTAATTTCCGCGGTTCAGGAAAAATAAGTGGATATCATGTTAAATTGAAAGAATATGATATCATTTTAAGTGAAAATATATCCAGTGAATTTAGACCAATTGCTGAATATATTAGAGGACAAATATTAGAATTTATTCAATTTTGGAATACAGATAAAAATATGGAACTACATGAACGGTTTTTTGGTGAGGTACATAGTAATTTAATCAAAGGATTTGAAACTGATAAATATTAACGATTTTATTTTAAAAATATAGAGATTAATTGAACAGTGAAGTAGAATTACATTCATCATTGGAATTATATCCTATTGTAAAAGATATACCCAATGATCCAACTACTAAAACAACTACAGTACAAAACAATATAGAATTTCTACACCTTCGACTTAATCTCGCTGGTGAAGGATATAATATCGAATTATTTTGATAACCATTTGGTGGGAAGTCAGGTGATAATAATGAAGGGGACTGTAGCATTTTATAGTATAAATATATTTGTCTTTAAATTATTTAATTAAAGGTTACTTCTCCTATCATAATTATATTCTTGAATTGAGAGAATATGTTTCAATTCAAATCGATAGATGGTTTTTTCACCATCTATTTTAAAATCAAAATATATCATTCCATCATCCAGATTTTTGAATAAAGAGTAAGTACCTATACCATAACCTTCAATACCATTCTCTTCGATGTACCATTCTACTTTATATAATTGATCTAATTTTTGTTTAGTAATCATTCTATTTATTAATTAATTTATTTTAAAAAATATCATATACGATCAATTGTTATTCTATCATTTAACATTTTATTTAATTCTGCTTCAATTTCCCATGGTTTTTTAAACTTCTCCATATGTTCAAACTTCTGGTAATCATCATCATTTCCAGTATATTTAATATTCAAAAGATAAATAAATTCATGATACATTTCATACAATGTTGTTTCATCAACGATTATATCAACATTATTTACCCAACGCGGATATGTTTCAACAAACTTCTCACGCATGGTAATAAATAATTGTTTTTTGTTCGGTGCGTGAGAATAATCATGTACAAAATCTCCAACGGAAGCAGTGATTCTATGATTATCATCTGCTTCTTGTGTACTACTCCCGAAATCTATTATTTCTAGACCCCATTCTTCCGAGGAAATTAATGCTTTTAAAATCCTTTCCTTTGAAGAAGGACCAACCTTCTTTAGTACAGGGTGTATTGAAAGTTTGACCTTCAAAGCAATTAACCACCAAGTTAAACTACCAATTTTATAAGTTGATAATAGTTGTAAAAACTCTGATCCATCGATTGCTTGTTGTCTTCGTGTTTCAGCAGAAAGTCTGGGTGCTCCACCGACGGGTAATGCTGCGTACCAATCAGGTAGTCCTGCATTCTGTTGAGGGTCAACATTAAATCCCGCGGCGGGAGGCGGTTCCTCTTCTTCTTCAGGAACAATAGTTTGTTTTATATATTCTAAAAACTCATTTGGATCTAAATTTGAGGTATAGTCCATAAATTCTTCTTCTGTAAGCATATCATTCCATTTCCGAGGTGATCTCCAATCCTCAAGATTAGGGTCAACAGGTAATGGTGGAAGTGGATCATCTACTGACCTTTGATTCCATGTATTGTTTGCCGGATTAAATTGGACATAGATTTGATATCCTGTTATTTCAGAAGGAGAATACGATAAATAAGCTTCTAAATAGTTATATAATTCCATATTAAATATATTATAATGACCACCTATACCTAAATAATCACCCGTATAATCAAAATCACGGGGAGGTGTAAAAATAGTATCTAACATTGTATTTATATCGTGTGTAATTTTACAAGGTAATAAATATTTCCTTTCAACCTTAGGATCCTTACATGTGTCTCTCATTTTAGTATCTAATTGACACATTCTCCCTCGCTGTTTACATGTTTTCCCTTTAAATTCATCTGGATTAAAAGGTAAGTCTGTAAGACTTGGTTGATCCATCCTCCTTAAACCTTCATCTCTCTTTTCTAGTGTTTCAAAAGGACCTAATATAGATCGATAGATAGTTTCGAAATCATCTTTCTTTTTTTCCTCTTGTTCTTTTCTTTTAAATATCTTAGACTTACCTATTTCCCCTATATTTTCAGTTGCTTCTGGACCATGTTCCTTTGCAATTTCTGCTAAATAATCAATTTCAACTTGTTCTGGAGTTTTGATTGGTCCATAATGTGATTTTTGTAACGCTTCTTTCTTTTGTTGTTCCTCTGTAATGGGTTGTTGTAGGGGTAATGAACTTGTCCGTGTGATAAATTTATCCCATGCACCTCCAGTTAATCTTTTCCTATTAGTTCTTCTTCTTTTATTAGTAGTTCTTCTTTTATTATTAACTCTTCTTTTATTATAAGTCCTTCTTTTTTTATTATTGACTCTTCTTTTATTAGTAGTTCTTCTTTTATTATTAGTCCTTCTTTTTCTATTCTTGGTTCTTCTTTTAATACTACGTGACCGTCTCTTATTAGATGTCATTATACTATAATGTAATATAATATTTTTAAGTTATCCTTATCACATGTAACTCTTACTCTATAAAGACATACTTTAACGGATCTTTCTAGAGAAATATCTTAAAGTAATTTAAATTTGAAAAAGTTCAAAGAATTATTGTAAAAGAATTAGTGTAAAAATTACTCACAAAGATGTATATCTCATCATTTATTTACGGGTTCCTTCTCATTGATGGAGTTATAGCAAACTCACATAGTATGAAAGGTCCTCGGACTGCGGTCGACGACAGCTGTGACTCTGGTAATGACGGACATTGTGATGAATGTGGATTTGAACCAACCTGTCTTTTGGGAACCGATTATACTGATTGCCATGCGTCTCCCTGTTTTAAGTTCACTGTTATGAAAGATATATATGTATCCGCTATCGCTAGGTCCCAGCATCCCGAAATGTTCTCCGGTGGCGACCGCCCAAGTGATGCTTACGGGAGCACCAGATCGGGGCAACTAAGATGGAATAGGATCCAAGGACTGATCGAGCGCGGTCTCAAGTCGGGGGATGTCATCACATCCTCTAAGGTTCGCGAGACGGGGGGCATTTCCCGGCCTCCCGAAGTGACTGAGGTGTTTTACGGTTTTATTTGGATTAAGGTTCAAATAGACGAGAGGGTTTATCTTAAGGAAACTGATTATAATATTGAAAATAACATCGTGGATATTTCAAAAAATTCTTGTGAACTAGAACCTCAAGAAGAATCGAGTAATTCATTCTTTAACAGTATCCTTTTCCAAGGACTTGTTGCATACTGTTCTTGTATATACTATGATAGACTTAGAAAGGGATTTACGTTCATAGTTGAGAACTCGCGTATCATGATTGAACTTATTAGTTGTATTTTAATGTGTTGTATGTATTCTGTAATACTAATCTCTACTGTTTCAATGGCATTTAACGCAGTAGAAGATAGAGATAAAGAAATTGAAGTCATCAAAATAATGGGATTGATATCATTTATTGATTATTTTCATTAAATTCGAGATTATATATTTTAAACTTATTCAATGATTATAATGTAAAAAAAATATATTATGGATCGGGATATTTGTTAAGGAAGAGGGTATTTTTTTTGATAACTAAAGAGTCAATAAATATTGTTTATCTTCTGGTGATAAAATCTCATTAATTATAATTATAAACTTTTTCTTATTTATAGTATAGAAAGTAGTTAAGAAATCCTTTAATTCGTTAAATCGAGAGTCTTCTACTTCTTCTACTTCTTCTACTTCTTCTACTTCTTCTACTTCTCCTCCGCCATATTGGACTTCAACATCACTTTCATTATCTTCTTCGTAAACAAATTGTGGATTTTCTTCACCAGTTGATTCATTCATATCCTCCTCTACACTTTGTATTCTAGTTGCTTCTTTTTCCTCTGCTTCACGTTGTACTCTTTCTGCTTCAACCCGCGATTTATAATTATCCCAACGCTCTTGGGGTACATACGACCACCATAATTTAAATGTCCGCTGAATAATATTAAAATTACGATTATTCATTATCTTATTATAATTATCTTCCTTTATTTCAATTTGTCGAATGTGACCCTTCCCACTTTCCCCTTCATTTTTCTCAATTTCTTTTTCATGTAATTTTTGAACCCAAAGAATGGCTGCTTCTAATTCTTCAGATTGAAACTTATTATCTGTATTTTTATTAAATTGAACGCCTAAAGGATTATCCATTAATCGACTTTTATAAATAAGTTCATGGTACATATAACTTCCATATGAATCTCCCCTCCAATGAATCGCAGTCGTTTTATCAGATAGAGTTCTATTTTTACGAATAAGGGTTATATTTCCATTTGGATGAGATCTTTCATAATCATTAAATCTCCATTTATGGCACATATGATAAATACATCGACTGTCCATCTGTAGAATATCAATTAATTTATATTTACTTTTATCTTCATAATCATCAATACATACGATTGTTGCACCATATGTATTCCCCCTTAAATGTCTAATATTTAAATTTTGATTCTTACATCGTCTACCCCCTCTATCATTAAAAGACACAATATAGTATTCTTCATCATGTTTTATAACAGGTGTAAATTCATTTTTATTATTTTTATATACATAAATCATACTTTGAGGGATTTTTTCATATGGATGTATTTTTCGAGATTTTATTTCATTTAGAACACTTTCATAATTTATGATTACTCCATCTACATTAATATTCAAGTCATGATTTTCTTGAAGTAATTTCTTATATACAACCTTTATACGGTCAATTAAGATATTCCTCATATGTTCTACATCCGTCGGTAAATTCGTTTTAATAAGTTGTTTTAAAATGAAAGTACTTCCTCCTTCATTAAATGGATGATATACTTCATATTCTTTTTCGTTAATTGAAATAAACTCTGGAGTATAAGTATTCTTAAGTACCATTTCCTCCCAATCAGCAATCATTTTTGTATAATTAATTTTCCCCTCTTCATCAATATTTTTTGTCATTACAAGTAATAGAGAAGATATATTTACAGAACCGGATTTAAAACCTGTACCAAATTCTCCACAATCTCCATCACTTCGAGTTCTATCATATGTCCAACTCCATATATTATTATCTTGAATACCATTGGTATAGTTATCAGATACGCGGATTGAAGACAGATCATCATTTGAATCTAGTATAAGATTAATTTGTATCTTTTTGTCACTTTGCGTCGATGGAATCAATACATCATTTGCATTATCAATAAGTTCAAATAGAGAACGTTCCCATGTATAATTGGATGCACGTGCTTTTTTTATTTCCCCTTTAAGGGTCGGCGGTTGTATTGTAGTCATTTGTAGATTATTAATTGATTCAAAAGTTTAATTCAAAATCAAATTTAAATTAGTTATTAGTTAAATATTTAAATAATCTTTAACTGAGTTATAAATTGATAATCCAATTAATTTTTCTTTATTATTTATTATAACTTTCTTTTTAATTGTATCATCTCTTACTGAAAGACTTATATCACATAAAACATTATTAATTCTTGTATCTGTCATATTTATACATTTATCAATTAATTTTATAATTGGGGTTTCTTTTGTCCCTTTATTTTGAATGCCATTTGTGGATGCAGCGAGATTAAAATGAGTTAACCAGAATTGAGTTGAATAATATTGATATAATTTAATAGATGATATTAAATATTTATCTGGATGATTATTAATAATTGTATCATGTATATTTAGAGATATATGTTTATCTAAATTTTGTATTTTTTTTTGAAGTAACCTTAAATTAATTGATTCACCTCCAGATGTACCATAGATGAGATTTCGATATTTTTGATATTTTAATTCGTCCATTGAGACTAATAAATTTAATAGATCAATTAACTGACTCCAAATTTGTATATTATTATAAATTAGATGATTTACTTTGTCTATATCTATATTAAGAAGCAATTCAATTTGATCCTGTATGTTTAAGAAATATAATAAAACGATTTCTATAATTTGATGAATTCCACGGAAGAATATTTCAATTGGTAGATATTCTTTTGGAGTATCATAATTAATTAATTGATTTAATAATTCTTTGAATTGATAGTGATAGTAATAATAATAATAGTAATAAGAAAGTATATTAATATCTTTTGAACATAATAAATTATGTATATTGGTATAATTCTTATGTAACATGTTCTTACAGAATTCTAACTGATGTCTTTCTTTTGTTAAATTTTCAAATTGACTTTTGATATTAGTAATGATCGTATCTATCATAATTGAATATATCATAAGATCATTCAATGATTTTTTTTTTGATTCTTTTAAAATCGAAATCATAATTGGTTTTTTGACCCACTTTTCATATAAATTAATATTAATTTCTTCCATAAGTTATTTAGGAATATATATATCTATATATTTAATAATCCTAAGTAATAGTATATTTATATTTAAATTTGATAATTGAATAATGAAAACTAATTCTAAGAAAAATAGAATAAAGATAAATAACCTTAGGGAAGAATCTATGGAAAAGATAAATCATTTTATTCAATCAATTCCAAAAGAGCTTCTACATGGTGTAATCACTTTATCTCTAATAATAATGGTCAATATATTTCTGTTAAATATATGTTCTTGGGGAGGTTGTTATGAAATAAATATGACAAATATTTTAAGGTTAAATCTATTTTGTAATACTTGTACAGATGCCTTATATAATTTACAAAAATACCAAGTCCAAATATATGTATTCTTGGGAGGATATATTTTTACAAAGATAAATTGTCTTATTAGTGATCAGATTAAATAGTACAGATTATTTTATAGAATATAATATAATGTTAAGGAAATATAGTAAAAATACAAAACAAGAAAAATTATATTCTGAGATGTATCAAAATCAATTGTATGATTATGTCATCCAACAGAATAATAAATACTCAAACTTAAATAATAGAAGAATGACAATCAAAGAAGCATTACGTATGATGGACAATTTCATTGATCCATCTGATCCAGATGTTGAAGAAGCGAATTCTATACATGCATATCAAACGGCAGAAAGAATCCGCAAAGAAGAACCTGAAAACAAAGAGTTACAAATTGTTGGATTGATTCATGATTTGGGGAAATTATTATTTACATTTGGAGAACCAAATTGGGCAATCGTGGGAGATACATTTGTAGTTGGATGTAAAATCCCCAACACGGTAGTTTATTATGATATATTAAATGATATATTAAAAGATCATCCAGACTTTAATAATGATGAAATGGGTATCTATAATAAAAAATGTGGTTTAGATAATTTAATTATTTCTTTTGGTCACGACGAATATTTATATCAGATTCTTAGACAAAATAAAAATCACAAAATATCAAATCGATCAATGAATATCATAAGATATCATTCTTTTTATCCATGGCATTCGAACGGAGAGTATAGACGGTTTATGAATGATAGTGATTATGAGACGCTTGAAGATGTAAATCATTTTAATAATTATGATCTATACTCAAAAGAAGATAAAGAGTTTAATCTCACAGAAGAGATTATTCAATATTATGATAACCTACTGGATGAATATTTTCAGGGTGAATTAAAATGGTAATTATATTTTTTTGTATTTATAATATTTTTATAATATATAATAACATATGAAAATATTGAATAATATTCATGGTGGAAATTCAACCCTATTAGAGTTAGGGTTAGGTGGTGGAACACTTATTTTATCTTTTATATTTGGACTTTTAATTGTATTATTGATAGTATTTAAACCGTTTAAAGATGATGAAACTGATGATGAAACTGATGATGAAACTGATGATGAAACTGATGATGAAGAGGATGTTGATTGTATTGGGAGTTTTACAGTATGTAATTCTGATTGCACAAAGAGGTATATACAATCGACTAGTAGAGTAGGTAACGGTACTCCTTGTCCTTATGCAAATGGTGTTGAAGTTGTATGTACTCCAGGGGATGGTCGGTGTCGCCCAGATATCGATTGTGCTGGTTCATGGTCTGACTGTGATGTAGCTTGTCAAAGGATATGGACTGAAACTGCTGCTCAAAGTGGACGTGGAGCTGATTGTCCAACTGCTAATGTATGTAATCCCGGTGATGATGATTGTCCTCGAGACTGTGCTGGTTCATGGTCTGACTGTAATGCATCTTGTCAAAGGACATGGACTGAAACTGCTGCGAAAAGTGGAATTGGTGCTGACTGTCCAGAGGCGGAGGAATGTTATCCAGAAAATGGTGATTGTATTGCAGCAACTTGTGATACATATATTTGTCCAGATACACACACAAATAATGATGACAGGTCATGTGCAGGAGTGGAATGTACTGAGGATGATGAAGAAACCTGTTGTACTATACGCAGGACCTGCGCGGACACCAACGCGGATGGGACTGCCGACGACGCTCATGACTGCACGAGTGACGCCTACCTCATCTCCGCTACGCCTGCCGACATCACTTGCTCGACCAACCCTTGCACGGACGCCGAGTGCTGCATTGACACGCCGCCGACGTGCGCGGATACTAATGCGGACGGGACTGTCGACGACGCTTATGACTGCACGAGTCACGTCAACGACATATCCGCTACGCCGGCCGGCATCACTTGCGCTGCGGATCCGTGCACGGACGCCGAGTGCTGCACTGTAATCCCTAGAACCTGCGCGG
>MDTC01029372.1_pt1 | contig 20402 bp, 21 predicted proteins | sample 811181 | NCBI WGS metagenome assembly MDTC01 (sample SAMN05326644, study PRJNA326480) | marine metagenome | isolation source: seawater | place: Pacific Ocean: North | collected 2011 | reverse complement strand
TATCGAGAGACAGAATAGAATTTGTACCAAAATATCAAGCATTTTCTTCTCCTTTGATGGTCTTTCCCTTAATAAATATCGAGTTGCAAGAAAGTTGAGTTTTTGGAGTTTTTTTGCGATATATAAAGATAGACTTTATACGAGCGGGATAATATATGTTACTTGTGACCCGTGATTTGAAGTGTGTATCTTGGTTCAATTCCGATGTTAGCAGCAAAGTGTTTTGTACTTCCTTCCCATTGGTAATAATCACCTGATTTCCAATCAACTATTGGTTTACTATTTACTTCGAAGTAATGTCCACTTTTCCAATCTTCTAAAAATAATAAAACTTTTACAACATCTTCTGTTTTACAACCAAATTTTTTTGTATAGACATTATATGCATCCGAGTGATTTGGTATTATATCATTGGTCTCCATACGATAATAACAACAACCAACATCTTTTAGTTTAAATTCATCTCTCACCCAATCTAATATTTTATCGTGCCAACTTGGGTATCTATCAAGGTGATTAGACATTTTGCCTGAAAACTTTTCAACATCGTTGTCGTATCCTTTTTCTCTCCACTCATCTATGGCATACTCATCATTGAAAATTTCTTTTCTGTAATCTAATTTTTTATATTCATCATCCCAAAAAGGTTTAATGTGATTCATTTAGATTATCCCCTATCCATATTACTTTATAATTATCAGACTTTGGAATATACCTCCAAGGATCCAAAACTATAGAACCATCTTCAAATGGAAAAGATGTGAAATCAGGATGTTTTGTTCCGATAAAGTATAGATGAGAATCAGTCTCATTATCACTATCATCATACTTTTCTTTTATTTCTTCCCAAGGCTCATCAATATACGGATCCCACATGAAAACTCCATGACCTCTTTCTTCCAAAACATTTTTCAATAGGATGGATGGACTACCCGTAACGATGTTAGTTTCAGGTTTGAATGATTTACCTAATATGTTGATTCCTTTATTTCCTTCAGAATAATCTTCTACTAAATCTGCTAACCAATCGGTTTGTAGCTCTCTTTGCATCATGATATTATCGAACCAATTATAACTCATTCCAAGTTTTTCACTCAACCAACTCAATGCTATGTTATCTCTTGGATGACATCCACCACCATCTCCCATACCACCACTTAGGTACTTATCGGATATGATTCTCTCGTCACACATCTTTAGTGCATTGGTTACATCGTCTACATTCGTGTTTGGTAAATGATGACACATTTCCATGATGGTGTTGACTATTGAAATCTTTGAACTAATAAAGGTATTGTAACAAACTTTTATTAATTCGGCATTTTCAATCGTAGTTTCATAAAATGGTTGGTGATGTAGTGTTCTGTAAAATTTCTTCGCCTTTTCTGCGGCATCTTTATCCTCAACACCAAACAAAACTATCTCAGGTTTTAAAAAGTCTCTCATGGTTGTTCCCATGGCTATAAAGAACGGATTATAACATAACTTTGTATGATTACCTAACAATGGTTTTATTTCACTACGAATCGTACCTGGTAATACAGTGGAAATCACAATAACAATTTTATCTTTACCTTGTTTTTCAATTTCATCAGATAAGTCTCCAACACCTTTTTTCAAGAAAGTATAATCAAAATCGGCTCTTTCATCAGGTATTCTTGTTGAACCCTCAAACTTCTCACCATGTGGAGTCTGTATAGGGACAAATATAATATCTGAGTGACTTACAACTTCCTCAATTGATTTTATCTGTATTTTTGTTTTATCTAAATGTTCTTGTGCCCATATTTCTTGATACTGAAGTTTTTTAGTATCGATGATATTTTTTACTTGTTGAGACGGGTCGTAACCTACAACTTTGTGTCCTCTTGATTCTACTGCTAACGCACAAGGTAATCCAAGCTTACCTAAACCTATGAAACCTATATTCATTTTAACTCCTTAAGTTGGTTGTCCATAACCTATTGGAAATCCATTTCTAAAATGACTCACATCATTATTTATCACTATCTTATAACCCTTTATTAATTCTTTGATTCCATCATCTAAAGTATATGTTGGTTTCCAACCTGTTGATTCAATCTTTTCGTTTGAAACTAAATAATTTCTTTTATCAGGATCCTTATAATACTCAGAATATGTAACAGCGAAATCAGGTATGTATTTCTTAATAAGTTCTACAACTTGTTCTTTACTAAAATTTGCGTCCGATAAACCAACATTAAAAGGTTCCCCAATAAACGCATCATATCTCTCTATCATAAATATAAAGGTTTTTAAAACATCCTTAATATGTATGTAGTTTCTAACATTCTTTGATTCGAAAACAGTAAGATATCTATCCGTCAAAGCTTTATACACAAATTCATTGACTAATAAATCGGTTCTCATTCTTTGGGACATACCAAAAACTGTTGCTAACCTCAAAGTGATTGAGTTGCCCGAATCCAACAGATAATTTTCTGCGTCACATTTTGTTATTCCATAATGACTGACGGGCTTCATACCATCTTCCTCACGACAATACAAGTCTCCGTTACCAATTCCATAACCACTATTGGTATTTGGAAAAATCACTCTTTGGTCTTTACTTATGTTGTCTGAAATAAATTTTATTTGTTCATAATTTATCTGAGTCGCTAATTCCTTATCCCTATCGCAGGCAGGAAATCCTACTATGGCTGCCAAAGGTATTATAATATCAACCTTCTGTAGATATTTTTTTAGATATTCTTGATTTCGAACATCTGAATGTATGAAATGAAATTTATCATCGATACATAAATCTAATAATGACAGCTGCTTATACATTAGATTATCATAAGAATAAACTTCATATCCACTTTTTAATAGTTCGGAACAAAGACCTGAACCAAGATATCCTGCTCCACCTGTTACTAATACTTTCATCTCAAATTCTCCAAATACCATTCTACTGTTTCTCGTATTCCTTCTTCAAAAGTATATTTTGGTTTAAATCCAAGTTCTTTTGATATTCTATCAGTACTACATGACCTAAAAGGAATTGTTGTAGGTTTTGAATTATCCCACTCAACTTGAGGGGTCTTTTCAGTCACCTTCAAAATCGTATTTACTATATCACCAATAGTAACTGTTGAACCATATCCGAGATTATATGGTCTCATGGACTGACCCTTTTCTAAAATTAATAAAGCACCACTAACGACATCCTTTACATGTAAAAAGTCTCTAACTACATCGGGACTACCCCATACTACAAATGGATTTTCATCACTTAGAACTCTTTTAATTAATGCTGGGACAACATGACAAGTTTTTAAATCAAAGTTATCATGAGGCCCGAATATTGCAGTTCCTCTTGCTATAGCTATTTTCATATCTGTCAAGTGTGAGCAGTGTTCCATTAATTTTTCCCTATACCTTCTCATCCATCCATAACCATAATAGGAAATGTAAGGTTCGTCATCCCAATATTCATCCTCTGTTATTGGATATCTTCTATCAGGATAACCTGTAGAACTATTTACATCTACTATTCCCTTCACATCTGACTTATAGGATGCTTCTAAAACATTTGTCATTATAGCCGTTTGATTTAATGCCACTTGAAAATCCGTGCTGACATTTGATGGATGACAGATTTTTCCAGCACTATGAACTACATAATCAGCACCTTCAATAAGTTTTAATGTGTCATCCAATTTTTCAAGGTTGATATTTGGAATCACCTCTACTCTATCATCTTTCCTTTGTAAAGGATTCTCAAATGTATGAGTAACCACATTTGCTCCTCTACTTAAAAGTTCTTCTATGTAATGTGTTCCTATAAAACCACTACCACCAGTTACTACTACTCTTTTATTTTTAAACATTTATACTTCCCCTATATTAGTGAATAAATTTGTTTTAAATACTCTATCTGTGACATTGAAAATAATTTTTTCTGATTATGTATTATCTTGGGTAATACTTCAACATAGATTTCGTGAAGTTTAGAGTCACTCATTTTCAAAACTTTATCTAGCTCAGAAAAAACTTTTTTAAATCTTAAATTCTCATCCAATATTTCATCGTAACTTTCATCAAACAATTCAGAAAAAGTTTCGAATCCATCTTTTTGTAAATTTTTAATTAGAAATGGTGCAGATAAAAAAATTATTGGATGAAAACACAATGAACGATATGTCTTTTCTGTAATTTTCATAAAATTAATCCAATATTCATCATTACCATTTTGATATATATCCTTATGAGTTATGGGGGGACTTTCACCTACAATAGAAAAATATGAATTTTCATAATTTATAAATCCTGCTATACTTTCTACAACTGGTTTATATGGTAAATGTCCATAGTGGTCTCGAATATTTTTTAGGTACTCTTCACATTGTTGAGACGCAATAATCTGTTCTCTTACAACTTTTTTAAATTTTTCACTTTTATGTGTTTCAAATCTTCTATACTTTTGAGGTAAATTTTTACTCATTGTAAATGGAACTAAACCATTTGTTGAATCTGAGAAATCATCCCCAACATGGTCTAATAACAATGGTAAGTATGATTCAAAATCATTCGAAATAAAGTTACGAGCATCATCATCAATGTTCATAACCCCATCCCAATATTCAATGATTTCATGTTTATTTACATAGTTTCCAACATCTCCACTATATTCAAAATCATCATCAAGACTATCAATATGTACACATGCTGAAATTAGACCTTTCCTATGATATCCATTATACAATAACCAAGATACCAATAATGCTCTATAATGATGGAGTGTTCCGTTCATTGTTAAAAACTTGTAGTCCTTTTTTTTATTTTTCATCCGTGAAATCAACTCATCATCATATGGTAAAATATCTTTGTAAGCATACTTGTAATATAAAGGAAATCTAAATTTAGCTATATCAAATGAAATAAAGTTACTTTTATCAAATCCTAAATAATCTAACATATCAAAGTTTAAATTTCCATCAATTAATCTTATGTTTTGGATTTTGAAATTATTTTCCTTGAATTGTTTTATAGCCTCATATGCTTCAAATGCTAAAAATTGTTCATCCAATCTACTCAACAATAATATTAATTTATCATCGTTTACAGCCTTTCTTATTTTCTCACAATTAGTAAAATTCCATTTTGGTCTTGTGTCGTGACCCCACTCATAAGGTGGTGGGTCTATGAAACAAACGACCTTTTTGTTGGTCTTATATAGTTCCTCGTAGGTTGTAATAAATTTACTAAAAACTTTATAATCCTTCACATCAATTTCTGTCGAATCTAAATCCCAACCAACACCGCTTATAATATTCAAAGAACAATCTTCATTCGGTGAAAAGTGTCTAAAATTGTCTAAAATCATTTTACCACCTCAGATAAGGCATCAATGAATTTTTGTTTTTGTGTTGGGGCGAATGTGTTATAAAAATGATAGTAGTTATGTTTCAAAATATCTTCTATCGACCAATACCATTCGTGTAATTCTTCAAGAGATTTACTACACAAATTATTTATTTGTTTTTCGATTTCAAGGAATCTTTGTGTCGTATCTCCGATTTCATCATAGGATTCATCGATAAAGGGTGTGAAAGTTTTAAAACCATATTCTCTCATTTTTTTGAGTGTGTTTACATTTCCAACCAAAATAAAAGGATGTAAATTTATAATTGGTTTGAGTATTTTCTCAGTAATAAAAATTGTATTGCCAAAGTCTTGATTATGGTCGAATCGAGATTCATTACATATCGTGAAATATGAATTAAGATAATGAGAAATTTCCGTGTGAATCACAGAGTGACATACTTCGAAGTTTTGTTTATCCAATACAAGTGGTAGTTTTTTAATCAAATCATCAGAATACTTTTCGAATTCAAGAGATAACTCTTCTCCTAATAACCAACTATAATGATTAGATTTTAAGTATTGGTCTTGATTTTCAACCACATCCCATGAACTCTCTCCATAATTAGGAAAGGACACAAAACCTTTATCCAAGTTATCATTCTTAAACAACGATAATACTATAGATGCCCTATGAGGTTTTGGTAATCTATTGTAGCATAGAAAGTATTTTTTTCTTATTTCGGCTCGACCTTTTTCCCAATCACTTCGATTCCTTTTACTATTTTCATTGGAACCATGATATAAATTTCTTTTGAATTGAGTGTTATACCTAAAATATGTATTGGGACAATAATTAACTGATATGAGTTTAATATCCTTGATATCAGATTGTTCTTCAAGAATTACATTTGAATCAGAGTAAATGACATTTTCGATTGGTATTTTTTTTTCTATGAGTTTATTTTTCACTTCATCATACTGAGACATTATGGAATCACCATTTATAGAATCACCTTCATATCCATAAAATATTAAAAGTTTTGCCTGTCCATTTTGAATATCACTTATTACTTTCTCATCGATGCAATCTAAAAATGAATGAGATATTTTTCTATCCGACCACTTTTCAATACCGAAGGCGTGACCAAGATTTCTTACACATACTGGATAAATATACTTTTCATCTGTAATGTTTTTTACTTCCATAAACAATACATCTTCATCTTCAAACCACTCACCAATCACGAAACCTGAATCACATGGTTTATATCCAAATGACTTGTAATTTTTACAATTGTCTGTAGGAGTAAAAGTTCCATATTTTGTATTTCTCGGTGGCCCCCAAGACTTGAATTCGTCAATTCCAATTATAATCATTTTTTTCTCCAAATAGAATATGAGAATAACAACATATCTAATATAAATTTAGTATATTGAAGGTTGTATTAGTTCCTGTTGATACCTAATTCCGTTCATTAAGATACCACTCGATTGTTTTCAATATTCCATCCTTTAAATCTGTGGTCGGTACAAAACCATGATTTTTTGCTCTTTCCATACTCATCAATCTTTTTGAATCACCCATAGGTTTTGTTTTATCCCAAACAATTTCTTTTTTAAAGTAATCAGAAACTATGTCGGCTATCTCTCTTATGGTCACACCATTCCCACTCCCAAGATTTACAGGTTCGGTTATTTGATTTTCAACCATATGAACCATACCTCTAGCAACATCTTCAGAATAAATTAAGTCTCTAATTGGTGAACCATCACCCCAAACTTCTAATACATCATCTTCATGTGCCTTTTTTATCAGAGATGGAACAACCATAGACCATTCACCAAAATTGTCATATGGGCCATATACATTCGCAGGTCTGACAATTGAACATTTATTCCACCCATATTCTTTCATATAAGCTTCGACATTCATTTCACCAATTCTTTTTGCCCAACCAGCATACCAATCATTCTTAGATGGAAATGTTTTCCATACATCATCTTCCTCAAACACTTCTGCTGGATGATATACACCAACAGAACTCGTGTATAAAAACCAATCTACATCAGAGTTATAAGCTGCTTCTATCATGTTGGAATTGAATTGTATCATAGGAACACTAAATGAAGCTGGAGATTCCATACATCTAATCGGAGAACCTTTGATACCTGCTAAATGGAACACTATGTCTTGTCCCTCACAAATCTCCTCACATACACCTCTATCTCTTAAATCAAAATCAGGTAGGTCAGCTATTGTAATGTTCGATGTCGTTGTTGTTAGAAGTAATTTTTCTAACTGCCTGCCAATCATACCATTTCCACCAGTAATCAAAATATTTTTATTATTCAACTCCATTACATACTCCACTTATAAAATCTATATCATCATTGGATAACAAAGGATGAGTTGGAACTATAAATCCCCTTTCGTATATCTTATCTGCAATCTTACCTTCAAATTCACCATACCTACTTGTCCAAAATTTATGTCTACCAAGATTACCATGAGACCATACTCTTGTCTCTATACCATTTTCATTACACTTTTGAATGACTCTTTTTCTATGTTCATTTGATTGGGCAAGAATACCTATGTGTAAACTTACGGCAGTGGTATTTTCACAATCTTGAAGTTCAAATTTTTCACCTATTTTTTCAACATATCTCATATGGTTTTTATTTCTCTTTGTGAAAATATCCATCGCTTTGTCCAATTGTCCCAATCCGATAAATGCCTGTAAATCGGTTGAACGAAGATTAAAGCCAGGTTCATGAAATATAAAAGGAAAATTTTCATCATTTCTATACTCATCATTTACTATGTCTTTTACCCAACCATGCGACCTCAACTTTAGAAGCTCTTCATATAAAAATTTATCATTTGTATTTACAAACCCACCTTCGATTGTAGATAGTTGATGTCCAAAGTAAAATGAATAAGAAGACATATCACCGAGTGTTCCAATGTAACTTCCATCACTATACCTTGCCCCAACAGAAGCACATGAGTCTTCAAGAATTTGACATCCGTACTTATTCTTCAGGTAATTTAGTTCATCGTAATTATGTGGGACACCAAGAACATGGACAAAAATAAAACCATCTATGTCTCCTTTCTTAAGATAATCTTCGACTACATTTAAGTCAATATTAAAGTTATTCTTATCAGCATCAACCATAATTGGTTCTATTCCGAATTGTATAAAAGGACTAAGAGTAGTTACCCAACCACAAGCAGGAACTAAAAATCTTTTATGTTTTAACCTACCACTATTCAATAGAGAATAAACCATTAAAAGATTTGCTGAAGAACCACTATTCAAATAAACAGAATATTCCGTTCCTATAAATTCTGCCCATTTTTGTTCAAATTCTTTTGTGACTTCACCCATTGTAAGTCTCGGATTTGTTTTGAGCCATTCAATAAGTGAATTGATATCACCTTCATCTATTGTGTCATATGCCAAGGGATATTTCCATATTGATTGACCTGTTAAATTTATTTCATTCATTCGTTGTACAACCCCTTATACTCTTTATATAAAAATTCTGACCATAATTTATGTGATTTTTGGTCAGGATGTGAACCACTAAATCCAGTCCATTTTCCATTCGGATTGACCCAAGAATTTTTTTCTGAGTCAAAATAAATATCTCCACCAGTTTCATCCTTAACTTTGTTTGATATCCACTCTTCTTTTGTATTGTAACATATCTTATCCAAATCAAATAGTTTACTATACTTACTATCAATTACTTTATTTACATCCGGGCTCATAACAGAATAAAAATAGTATTTCACATTGAAAGAATCCAAAATACTTTTAAGTCCTAACATTTTCAATATTGTTTGATCAATATAGTAATTCTTATTGTAATAATATTTTTGATAATCTTTCCAAAATTTTGATGATGGACACTTTCCTAAAAAGGGGCCGTAACTCTTATCTTCCCATTTCGTAAGGCCATCTTGTACACGACCAGTAGCATCTATCCCATCCTTACAAGACATCTCGGTTGGGTCAACACCAAAATTAATAGCTTCGTATCTTTTAGCAATATCATTATACCATTCCGTTCTTTCTGGCTGACTCCAACCTATTACTACAAATGTGTTTTCAAGTTTTCCTTGATTGTCTAAAATCCAATTTTTTGTTGTTCTGAATATCCTATCATTAGAACTACCATTCAATGATTCATTGACCTCATTGAATTCATAACTTTCTGAAAATTTACGACTCCATCTCTGTTCCTTATTTTCCAACTTTTTCCAACCGTTCTCATTTGAGTAAAGTTCGTCTCCCCACACAAAACTACAGCCATTCGCATATAATGTTTTACTTGTCATTATAATGGTCACCCCATTCAATCAATAAAGTTGAACCTTGTCTATGATAAGCCTTTTTAAATTCATCAAAAATTTCTTCAGGTTCATCCAAAAGTACAACCTTTACTTCATGTAGCATAAGTTTTAAAGGTATAGTATAGTCTTGTGTGTGTTGAACACCACCATTCAAGGGATTTGTCGAACCTATGGATGTCCTCATGATTACCTTTGGTCTGAAAGTAGATTCAGTCATGTTTTGCATTTTGTCTAAATGATTTACTAAGGCATCCATACATCTCAAAATAAAATCAAATCTTGGAAAACAACATATTGGAACTAAACCATTCATTGCCATACCTGTACTCATCCCCATTTGTATTTCTTCAAATACTGGCATTTCTACTTTCATACTATCATTCAAAGTACTTAGTGTATTATAAATTGCATTACCACTATATTTTACAGATTGACCAAGAAAAAAGGTATCATCCTTCTCTCCCAACCATTCCATACTTCTTATTAATTCATCTTTATACTTCATTAGAATAACACCCAATTACCTGTTCCATGATGTGGATAATCACTTTTATATTTGTAATAAATTATATCACTTGGAACTTCTTGTTTACCACCCCAAGTCTCATCGACTGGTGTATTTGTAGAAAGATTATTATCCTCGACTACAAATTGTAATGGTAAATCAAAGTTCTTGGCGTATTTATATGACTCGTGAAATATTCCACTCTCAAAAGTCATATCCCCAACAAAACACCAAACTTTATTTTCTTCACCTTTCATTTTGATTGATTGTGCAACTCCAAGTGCTATTGGAATTATACCACCAACTATTGATGAAGAGTAAAATTTCGGTTCTTTACTATAGACACTCATACTCTTACCACGAATAATTAAATTCATCAATTTATCTCGTGGTATTCCATGTAATAATGCATGATAATGATTTCTCCAACTACTAAATACCCAATCATCTTCATTTACTTTTTCGAATATTTCAATCAACTCATCTTCATTATTCGAAGAAAGATGAACAGGTGCCTTTATCTCACCAGCCTCGTATCTTTCTTTTACTTCAGTTTCAAAATCAATCAAAAATTGTTTATCTATTTTCATAGTAATCTCCTAATTCTGTTATCCACTTCACAATGTTCTGGTAATTCATCCGTGCTATTGGATTCCCAAAAAGTTTTAAACTCATCTTCTCGCCTTTTCAAATTACCATATTCTTTTTCATCTTCTTCCGTCCAATATACATCACGAATCATATTTCTAATACCCCAAAGATTTTCATATTTGTAATGAAAAATAGTAGCATAATCATTTTTTTCTGGTGTTATGTCTTCTATATCCACCTTATGCATACAACTATGGTCATTCATTCCTACTAAATTGGATGGTCTGTAAAAATATTTTGGAGCCGACCTTTGACCATCACCATAATAAATTATTGTATCGTATTTGAGGAAATCATCCAATTCAAATCGTATAGGTCTATGGTTAAAAATGTCATTTGTATGTATTTTATTTCTATCGAACCTATCATCTTCAAAAAGATATGAATCATCAAATGCTTGAATTTGTATTCCCTTTAATCTACAAATATTAGAAGAGAACCCTATTGAAAAAGATGTTTCAAATTCATTTAGATATTCTTTAATATCCCCATGTTTATTCAATATTAAAAATTCATCTATGTCAAAGTTAGCTATCCATTGAGTTTTATCTCCAAATAGACAACCACCATAATACATCATTGCTGGTTTTGCAAAATCGAAACCTCTCGTGGGACTACTCCCTAAATCACCATCTTCATCTAATAACCAAGTTCCAACATTCCACTCTATTAATGTAACCTTATTCTGTCTTTCCTTCTGTTTTAAATACTTGTATTCAGACGGAAATCTTTTCATAAGAAAATTTAAATCACCATGATAAAATACACAAAAGTGATCAACACCTAACTTTATGTAATAATCCATCCACTGTTTTATCCTATAGGGATTGTGATAAAAAATACAACAAAATACAATATCATACATCACAATACCTCTCTCCAATAATTTAGTAAATCATCACATATTTCTTCTAATCCTTTTGTTGGTTTCCAACCAGTTTCATTTCGAAACTTATGACTACTTGGTATCTGAAGTGTAATATCTGTAGGTCTGACTCTCTTTTCATCAAGTTCTTTTAAGAAAGCCTTGGGATTCTTTGATTTACTTATTAACATATCCAAGGCCTCACCAACAGTACAAGTATAATCCCCGCCAATATTATAGGTTTCACCATATTTACATTTATCAATTGCCAACCAATATGCATGAACTGCATCATCAATATGATTGTATGTCCTAACTGAATCAAGATTACCATGTCTAACAGCATGAGTGGGAAAGCTTGGAGTGTAAGGTGGGAAATTTTTATCCTTTTCGGCAGTTACAATTTGATATGCAAATGATGATAGTGCGAATTGTTTCCCTCTTCTCGCACCTTCATGACTAAACATACGAGTCACTATTATTTTCATATCATATGCCTTCGCATAATATTGTGATATTAAATCTTGTCCAACCTTTGATATTGAATATGGATTCGCAGCTCTTATTGGATTATTCTCAGTAATCGGTACTTCATTTTCTAAAGCATTTCCATATACCTCTGACGAAGATACACTAACTATTATTGGGTTACAAAAATTTCTATCTTTTGCCAATCTTAATTCTTCCATTAGATTTGTTGTTCCTATGACATTTGTCGTTAATGTGCTGATTGGCGTGAGAAAACTTGATTCAGGAAAACTTTGAGCAGCGAAGTGATAAACTATATCTGGCTTACACAGGTATATCATACGAGAAAGACTTCCTCTATCGGTTAAATCACATTCTTCAAATACAACTCTATCATCACCAAGTAAATGAAGAATATTCTCCTCTTTACTCCTCCACCTTCGTGTGGCAAATATCTTCACATTTGGAACATTCTTTAACAAATAATCAACCATGTGACTACCAACAAATCCTGTGACACCAGTTATTAAAATATTCATATTATTTATCTCTCCAATTCAATATAGGATTTTTTATAGGCCATTCAATTTTAATTTTATCATCATTCCACTTCAATGTATCTTGGTCTTGCCAATCTATATAATCTTTCGGATATGATTGAGTGTAATGAAATAGACATTTCTCACTCAAACATAGGTGACCATTTAAAAAGTTTGGTGGAACTAAAATACTTGTATGATTTCTTTCCGATATTATGAAACTATCCCATTTTCTATAGGTTTCAGAATCTTTTCTATTATCTACAACAACTAAATAAATTTCACCCCACACACAAGTAATATGTTTCCAAGTCACCCCATCTCCATGTAAACCACGAAGAACATTTTTTCTTGAACGAGTGAACTTGGAAATTTTCCATTCATGTCCTTTTGGTAGAATTTCATTTTCTTTCTCCCAAAAAGTCCACATCTCACCTCTGTAATCAAACCAAGAATCAGGTTGTATAATTTTTACATCTTGAAATATTTTTGATTCCTTTACTTCTACTTTAAATTCACTCATAATCTATGTGTCCAAGTTTTTGGTAATTCTTTATCTGGTGCAACTGCGAAACCAGTCATGTTATTTCTATATTGTTTTGCGTACTTTTGAATTGGATTAATCCAATGTGCTGTCTTTAGTTTATGATTAATCAAAACTAATCTGTTTGGGTCAGGATAAATTGTCTCTATTTTTTCATTTGTTGAAATTTGTAGTAATCCACCCCAATCATATTTCCAATGATATTTTGTAAAATACAAAATATATCCTATTGTACCCATGTAATCATCATAATGACACCGAAAATAGTCTTTTCCATTATTTTTCATCTGTGTGGCTTGGTGTAATATCTCACCCATATTATCACCATCAATTTCTATCATTAAAGGTTTGACATAGTCGTCAAATACTTCAAGAACATAATCGTCATTTATTATGGATTGACTTGTCCAAAAGTGGTTTTCATAAGTTTCTTTTGATGAGGGGAATCTTTTATCTTGGCTAGTGTTCCACAATTCATATCTATCTTTTCTAACTTGATTTATTTGTTTGAAGTCTTGAGTTGAATCAAATATATCAACTATTTTAGCATAGATATCTTTAGGTAGAAAATCATCTATTATAACAATACCATTTTTTTGATATTCTTTTTTATAGTTTAAAATAAAAATCTCCTTTTAAAAAGAAGACACTTTTATAAAACAAAAAACCCATCGGTAAAGATGGGCGAACTTTTATATCGTGCCACCCATGTTTTATAGTCTTTTAGGTAGAGGGTTTGGTCTTTCAGGATTGGTTACCCGCGTTATCTCTACGAGACTTGTATATATAAATATACGAAACCTAAATTTTATTCATTTAAAAAGACTACACCATCTAATCTCTGTGAATAAGATTCTTCATTGTAGGTATCATACCAACTAATATCTCTTGAGAAAAAATCTTTTGATTTATAATTTCCATATTTCTTATCAAGGAATATATCAATACCTACCCCATCAAAAAATAAAAAAACCAACTTACCGAGTTTGTTATTTACAAAACCATTATCAAGTATTTTCATCATTCCGTCTTCGATGTCATGCTTCATCATGATATCATGACACTTGGAACCACCACCAACATCAGCATAAATCAAATTGACCGATGAGTATGGATTTGTAGGATATAGAATATTCTCACCATCATTTAGTATTTCATAATGGATAATTTTTTCATATTTTAAATGATGATGTCTTTCTATCTCTACATTTTTTGCACCTTCCGAACCACCACAAGTTAATATATATTGTAATGGTGCGTTACCCAAATGTTTTTCAACATAGGGCAGATAAAATTCATTTACGGACTCAAATCTATCTTTCATACTTTTCTCTCAAACATGATGTCAAGTAATTCGACCACTCTTCGTGTGCTTCTGTACCAGGATGACCTGAATTATCCGAGTAGTCCAATTGACCATCATGTATAAATGTTGCAAAACTCTTATCGACTATATTTGTTTTATCGATAATTTTATTTTGAATTTTTGATAAACCACAACCAAAACTTTCAAAGAATAAATACGGAATATTGAGTGACTTAAATAAACTTTGAAGTAATATCATATCTTTTACTAGCACTTTTTGAAAATTTTCTAAATCATAATGTACGATAAAATATTGTCTCCACCACTTTTCCCATTCCTTATTACTATAGTGATTGAAAAGTTCTAACCTGTCTTGAGTGGAGTCCATTAGACCACCAATTTGTTCATTAAGATTATCCGAGAACTTTTCTTGAAAATTACCAGTTGCCCAATTGATACTTTGATATTCTTTCAATAATGCATTATAAAAGTAGTCTCTTGTCAATTCGGTAAATCCGATTACAACAATAGCATCATTCAAATCAGAGTAGTTTTCTTCAATCCAATTCAATGTGGATTCTATTATTTTTTTATTTGAAGAGCCAGGTTGGGAAATATTTACATCTTTTAGTTTTGATTTTTTGGACAATCTTGATGACCACCTTTCAGTTTCAGGATTCTTTAATCCATCTCCCCAAACCCAACTACATCCATTAGAAAGTAATATTTTTTTATTTTCAATCATGTTATCAATTTTTCTAAAAATTTGTGGTTTTCTTTTATTAATTGTTTTAGAGTTATAGGAGAGCCTCCATCGTACAAAAAATTATCTGCGTATCTGATGTTGGCACTTCCATCCCACGCCTTGATGTGCACAAACAATAATCTCTTATGGGGTTGACGAATTTCTTCCACAAGCTTGTATGACAAAGCTTCAGTTTTCTGCTTGAGTTCCGATACATCGACATCAATACCTACATCAACATATGGATGATTACATTGATATCCTTCAACTTTATAATTTTCATCTACCTCTCTTGTTCCATACGCCAGCCTTCCAAAGTGACTTGCACAAGAATTAAAAGTTTCAATTTCTTTTGCCCAAAGATATTTCAACAAAGGTATTATTTCTTCATCTAACTTCCAAGGCGGTTTGGATAAATCTTTATTATTTAACACACCTTGAATAAAATCATTATCATTTACGCTCATAAAATCCTCCAAATATGCTCAATCATATAACTCTTTCCCATAAATAAAGTGGTCTATGTTGATAATCAGTTGTTCCGACCATCCTAACATTTCCAAACTTCTCAACATATTTTTGTGTCCATTCGTCATATTCCTTAACACTAATGTGATGGTGATTTGTGGGTTCAAACCATATATCTTTTATCTTGAATAAATCTGTAATGTCATTTAAAAAATCAGTTTCATGATAAAAATCAAAATCCCAAATACTATAACAAATTAACACATCAAAGTCTCCATGTTTTTCTTGAATACCTTGTAGTTGTTTCTTTGCCTCATCAAACACAAATGGAGAATCTCCACCCTCATATTTATCCGTACTCATACCTGAATAAGATTTCATGTTTAGATGTTCAAATTCAATATTTTTATATCCACTAATTTCCTTTGATATTTGATTCAATCCAAGAATTACCTCATCAGTATCAATTCCTAAACAAAATTTAGCATTTTCTTTACAAGCTAAAAAAGAAAAGTATGCTGTATTACATCCGAACTCCAAAACTTTTCTACCAGTAGTACTCATGGTCACATTATTAGTCATAGGTAGTTCACGAACATCATTATGATTGACCATTCTTCTATTACCTGATAAGTAAAGATGATTCCAATCAAAGTGTTCGGCTCCCCAACCATCCCTTTCTGTTTCTGAAAAGTTTGGTATCAATAAAGGTGAGTATATTTCAACATAATTATTATCGATGTAATCCAATAGTTTATGTCTTAATTCTGATTTATTACTTCTATCCATTAGTATTCTCCAATATTGGTATTATTATTTCTTTACAAAATTTTTCATGAGACGATGGTGATGGATGACCCGGATCATCCTTACCATTTCCCCACGGGTCGCGAGCTTTTAAACATACCCACTCAGCTAAACCACCATATTCAACCTGTTCATCTTCATAAAACCACCACTTATCCCAATCAATCATATCCCAAAGGTGACTTGAATTTGGATACCAATCTTTCAAAAGGAGTGTGTCCTTTGATATTTTTTCGGTGGCGTTGTCTGGCCAGTACCTATCATCTCTAAAATGGGTGTTATCTCTCCAAGCAAGATTCCATATTTCGTGTCCAAATATCTCATCACCCTCTTGTCTTGCCCAACCGCTTGGCACTCTGAATGAGTATTTGTTGAATATATTTTGCCAACACATCATTTTATACTCAATACCTAAACTATCTAAATACCATTGAGTTTTCAAAATACATTCAAAAGTATTGATTAAACTTTCTTCTTCTGAATAAAAATGTTTCCAATATAAATCCAAGAATTTTGTCACATCTTTATTATCCCATGGCATATGAGGTATGCTACTTTTAATCCAAGTGGAATCATTAGGTGATAGGGTTACCCACCCTTCATCTCGAATAAAATTACCCATCCAATTTTTGTGTGGGCCATCAATCCAAAGTTGATGAAAAGGATTCTCCCTCTTAGTTGATAAGAACTCCTTTCTTGATATACCTGACCACATTATCAATACTTTAATGTCTTTCGGATTCAATCCAATCTTTATAGAATTATTGACTTCCCAAATGACAGACCTACTTATATATGAATTACCCACACCCACACTTCCGATGTTATGTACCCATCCATATTTTTTTTCATTTATGTGATAGGGCCAAGTCCCATCTGAATTTGTAAAACTACATCCCGCAGTTATTATTCTTGTATCCATTTTTTTCTCCATAAATTTATGAGTTGAACGAAAGAATATTCTTTCTTTGATATCCATAATTTTTTTAATTTTTTTTGGTTGTTTAAAAGATTTTAAAACATCATAATTATGTCCAACTTTCCATCTAACTTTTTCAAACATATCAGTTAGTTCATCCAAAGGAATATTACACAACCTTTTGATTTCATCTATGATGAAATTTATTCTATCGATTGGATTATCAATGTCATCATAACTTTCGTCAAAGATTTCAGAATATGTTTTAAAACCTTCATCATGTAATTTAGATAAAAAACCTTTTTGACTTACAACCATAAAAGGTTGTGATATTAAGGATTTAATAGTTTTTTCAGTTATGAATACCTCCTTTTGGTCATGAGTTCCATAATCATGATGAGTCTCCGTGACTACACTAAAGAAAGTCTGCTCAATCAATTTAGGTAAAAAATTACTATGAGTAGTGTGTAAATGTTTCAATCCACTATCGTTACGATATCCACTATCCTCTATTTCTTTCGGTAAATCCCTATTCCAATAAGAAACATAACCATATTTTAATAAATCATTAGATGATAATGATTCAAAAACAAATCTTCTATGATTATTGTGTGCAAAATTTAGACAATTATAAATCTTCTTGATGTCACAACCATACTTTACTTTATACATCCACTCATATGTGTTCATGACATGAGTAAATCCTTCAAAACCACTTCTACCAAATAAATATTGTTCATTTTGATAACTTGCATTATCACTTATAATTAAAATTTTATCAAATGGAATTTTCTCATGTTCACAAAATTTTAATAACTTTGTCCTTATATCCTTGGTGATAGATTCAAAATCTAAAGTTATGATAATTTTTTTAAGTGATTTATGATAAAAAGTTGTCTTGCAATCAAAACCAATCAATGGTATGAAAGAATTATTTATCTTGTAGATGTATTTCTTTATCTCATCTATATCGTTTATCGAAAACTCACCCATGATTTATTTGTATATGAAAGGGTCTCTTTTCCTTATTTCCTTTAGTTTTTTTCTATAAATAAAATATGATTGTAACTTGAACCATATATACTTTATCCATCGTATCATAACATCTCCTTTTCTAACGAAATTTTTTAGGTAATACAGTAAAATGTTCCCCATCAGGTTTATCCGTGTATTTCCAAATGGGATTTCCACAATTAAATATAATTACTTTTTCATTTTCACTCACAAAGTGAGTCTTTTTGACTTGAAAGAAATAAAATAGATTTTGAAAGCCTTGGTCTAAAAACGATTTACTGGTATATCTTATATTTCCAAATTCATTGACATCAAAATCAAAAGTTAAATCACAATCTTCTTCAAAATAAAATGATAATCCTTTAAAATTATTTTTGTTTGGTATCGAATATTTTTCCTTTTTATCAATGTATATTATATTCATCTCAAATCTCAAAATACCTTCCTCTTCGACTGGTCTTGGAAGATCTCCGTATTTCGCATTTCTTTCTATCCTCTCTTCATCTGATAAAAGTCTTTCACTAACCCATCTTCTTTCGGCAGATTTTGACCAGTTTTCAGTCTTACCTCCGCCTGTGAAACAAAACTTCAATTCCAAATCAATATATTTGTCATCATATGGTATTAGGTGTTCAAGTTTTGGTATTTGAACATTTGGATTTCTTCGTATTTTATGATTTGAAGGGAAGATAGGGTGTGCTGTCATGTCCAAATTCCATAAATACCTAATTTTTTTTTCAATGTCATGTGGGGGATTTGAAACATCATCACACCCAACATAAATGTTAAAAGGAAGACTATCAATAAATAATTTACTTGTTTCAATCGGAGATTCAGAATGATACATATCAGACAAAATATAACCATAAGGGCCTAATTTCTCATGTGCTTCGGTACAAGGTACATGAATTTCTACTCTTGGAACTTTATTTTCACTAAATTCATCACCTTCAAAATCTTCGAACATCATTTTACAACTCGTGTCAATTTTCTTTCCCAAATTTTCGTATATCTTCACGAGTTCTTCCCAACCCTTTACCTCTTGAATTTCTTCAAAACCATGTGAATGAGTATCCTTTGATACAAGTAATAGATTTGTATCATCTAATTGTAGATTCTTAGCAATTTGAATTAATTTAAGACCAGGATGTGGCTTAGGAACATATTTTTTTTCACCGAATTGTATAGGAATTCCATCACTCCCATCCTTACTCCCATCTTCACCCTCTAAAACCAAAGTAGTAATGGGATATGGACTTCTACCAAAATTAATTATGTCACATATTAACTCCTTGTTCATCCACCAACGAATAAATTCATGACGAGTATCCATTATATTATACCAAAAGTCAAAGGAGAAGGGAACCGAACAATTAAATAAATCATGAACACTTTGAAAATTCAAATAGGGCGGTCTCCAATCGTAAGATGGATTATTAACAAAAAACAAGTGCCAACCAGCTCTATTCATCTTCAAAATGTAGTCGTTGAAATGTTTTGCGTTTTTCATCAAAGTCTCCGAGGTAAATCACCTATCAATGGTTCGGAATTATCTTTCCATGATTGATGTTCACAATTATAGATTATAAAATTATCATTATTTTTAAATAATGATTTGTATGTATTGACATAGTAAAACATTTCAAATATATCTTCGTAATTAAAATCCTCATGTAATAAATGAATTCTATTCAATTGAATTTTACTTTTGCAAAATATCGCGAAACCCTTATAATTATTTATCTTAGGTATATCGTTAAAGTCAAAATGTGGTTGTACTTTTTCTAAGTGTATTTTGAAATCCTTATTTTTACTTTTCATCTGATTTGGAACATCATCATCCACATAATAAATTCTCAATGGAAGTGTATTTT
>MDTC01209355.1_pt1 | contig 20408 bp, 16 predicted proteins | sample 811181 | NCBI WGS metagenome assembly MDTC01 (sample SAMN05326644, study PRJNA326480) | marine metagenome | isolation source: seawater | place: Pacific Ocean: North | collected 2011 | reverse complement strand
TGTCCGTGTCCGTATCGGTGTCCGTGTCCGTATCCGTGTCCGTATCGGTGTCCGTGTCCGTATCGGTGTCCGTGTCCGTGTCCGTATCGGTGTCCGTGTCCGTATCGGTGTCCGTGTCGGTGTCCGTGTCGGTGTCCGTGTCGACATCCGTGTCGGTGTCGGTGTCGCCACCGTCGGTGCAGCCGGCGGCGAACAGCGCCAGGGCGGACAGGGTCGGGATCGCGAATTCACGGATGTTCATGGCGGAGCTCCTGCGTTTGACCGGCGCCCTTCACACGGCCGTCACATCCGTGCAACAAGCTGCTTCAGCGCTCGGACAGGAGTGTCCGTCCCCCACCGCCTCCCCCGCCACCCATCTCGACGATGCCCCCGCTCTGACCCCCGCCGCCCATCTCGACGATCCCGGAGCTGGCCACGAGCAGGCCCAGCGACACCAGCAGCAGAAGTCCCGCAAAACTCGCCTTCATCGTCCCTCCTCCGTGTTCGCGCGCGTGGCGGCCCAGGCCACCTCGAAGGCCACCGCGTCGGCAGCACCTCCCGATCGATCCTCGTAGAACTGCAGCCGCTCCCTCGCGAAGGCGCGCAGCTCGTCCTGGAAGGCGAGCTGATCCGATGGGGACATCCGTGCGGCGTAGGCGCGGACCTCGGCCTGACCCAGCGAGCCCTCCTCCAGGTAGCGCAGGCCGGCCTCGACGATGATGTCGACCATGGCGCGGACGTGCTCGTGGCGGTCCCTGCTCTGGTCCTCGTAGGCCGTTCCCTGCAGGTGGGTGTGGTAGCGGCCGTCCTCGGTCACGGCCGCGGCTCCGTCGGCGACCAGGCGGTCGAGGTGGGCCTGGATGACGGTCGACTCGGTGCCCAGGCCGTGGTCGCTCGCCCACTGGCGCTCGATCTGCGCGGCGGCGAGCGGGCCGTCCGCGGTCTGCAGGATGTTGAGCACCTGCATCCGCAGGGGCTGCCGCCGGTTGGGCTTGTCGTTGCAGAACACCCAGTTGCGCACGGTCGCCTCGGACACACCCAGCAAGCTCGCCACGAGTCGGTTCGACTCCCAGGTGTCCTGCAGCTCGCACACCTTGCGCGCCCGGGCGGTCTTGATGGCGGACGCCACCCCCGGCCCGCCCGGCCCTAGCGGACTGTAGGCGATGGAAGCCCACTTCTCGTGCAGCACGTCGAACATCTCGTAGTGCGGACTGCTGGTATCGACTCCCATCTCACCTCCCACAAGGTTGTGGCACGACCGTCGGAAGTCAGCCACAGATGCGCAGAGTCCTGCGCGCAGCCCCTGTTCACACGCCTTCACGCTCCAACGCAGGAGCGGCTCCGGGAGCAGACCGTCGACTGCCACAGAACGGGAGTGGCGGATCGGGCCAGAGCGTGCCACAAACCCTCCCCTTCGAGGTGTTTCGCATGCGACTGTCCCTCATCATCGGCGCGCTGGTGCTGGCTGGCTGCAACCCGGACGGCGGCCTGTCGGTCAAGAACGACCCTCCCGAGGTCGAGATCACGTCCCCGCAGGACGGCGCCGCCGTGCTCTCGGACACCCCGCTGACGCTGGCGATCGTGGCGGCAGACCTGGAGACTCCCGCGGAGAGCCTCACCCTGCTCGTGCAGTCCGACCAGGTCGGCCCGCTGAACGGGGAGCTGTCCTGGGCGGGCGATGTCGTCTCCCTCTCCCTGCCCGATGGCCTGCCCGCCGGGACCCACGTCATCGAGGCCAAGGTCCTGGACGAGGAGGGGGCCGACGCGTCCGACACCATCACCCTCGAGGTCACCGACAACCTGCCGCCGAGCGTCAGCTTCGTCGCGCCCGAGGATCTCGCCAAGGTCGCCGAGGGCCGCCTGGTCCGGGTCGAGGCCACCTTCGCCGACGACCGGGACGACCCCGCGGAGCTCGTGCTCGAGTGGGGCGGCGCCGCGGCCGTGGACGACGCGCCCGACAGCCCGGACTCCACCGGAGAGGCCACGTTCTACCTGGAGGATCTGGAGGTCGGCCAGCACATCCTGCGGGTCAGCGTCACCGACACCCTGGGGGCCACCGCCTCCTCCACCCTCGAGATCGAGGTGGTGCCGGACGCCGACGGGGACGGCTTCGTCTCCGCGGACAGCGGCGGCGACGACTGCGACGACTCCGATCCCAAGGTGCGCCCGGACGCCATCGAGGTCTGCGACGGCATCGACAACGACTGCGACGGGGCCACCGACGAGGACGACGCCGCGGACGCCAGCACCTTCTACGCCGACGTCGACGAGGACGGCTACGGCGACCCCGACAACACCCGCAGCGCCTGTGAGGCTCCCACCGGCTTCGTCGACATCGCCACCGACTGCGATGACCTGCGCGACCACAGCCACCCCGGCGCGGACGAGCTGTGCGACACCTTCGACAACGACTGCGACGGGGACGTCGACGAGGACGACAGCCTCGACGCCGGTACCTGGTTCGCCGACCTGGACGGCGACGGCTTCGGCGACCCGGCGAGCCTCACCCGCGCCTGCGCCGCACCGACGGACCACGTCGCCGACAACACCGACTGCGACGACACCGAGAAGGAGGTCAAGCCCGGCGCGACCGAGGTCTGCAACGACGTCGACGACGACTGCAACGGGGACGTGGACGACTCCGCCGCAGACGCCATGACCTGGTACGCCGACGCCGACCTCGACACGTTTGGCGACGTGCGCAAGGCCGTGCTGGCCTGTGATGCGCCCACCGCCCATGTCGCCGACGACACCGACTGCGACGACAGCGACGGCAGCATCAACCCGGACGCGACCGAGGTCTGCGACGGGATCGACAACGACTGCGACCTCAAGAAGGACGAGCCCGACGCCATCGACGCCGAGACCTGGTACCGGGACGCCGACAAGGACAGCTTCGGCGACCCCGACAAGACGGTCGTCGCGTGCGAGGCGCCTGGCGGCTACATCGCCGACGATCTCGACTGCGACGACACCAAGTCCGACGTGAACCCGGACGCGACCGAGGTCTGCGACAGCATCGACAACGACTGCGACAGCACCGTGGACGAGGCCGACGCGGACGACGCGACCACCTGGTACGCCGACACCGACAGCGACGGCCACGGCGACAAGGACGTCACCACCCGCGCCTGCTCCGCCCCCGCCGGCTACGTCAGCAGCGACGACGACTGCGACGACGACGCGGCCACCACCAACCCCGACGAGGACGAGGTCTGCGACGGGGAGGACAACGACTGCGACACGGCGATCGACGAGGACGCGACCGACGCGGTCACCTGGTACCTCGACGACGATGGCGACGACTACGGCCTGACCGGCAGCACCACCGACGCCTGCGACGCGCCGGCCGGCTACGCGGCCGCGTCCGGCGACTGCGACGACGAGGACGACGCGGTGAACCCGGGCGCGACCGAGGTCTGCAACGGCATCGACGACGACTGCAACAGCACGGTGGACGACAGCCCGTCCGACGGCACGACGTTCTACATCGACTCCGATGGCGACGGGTACGGCACCACCACGACCACCACCAAGGCCTGCGCAAAGCCAGCCGGGTACGCCGCGACCAGCGACGACTGCGACGACAGCGTCTCGACGACCTACCCGGGCGCGCCCGAGCTGTGCGACAGCAAGGACAATGACTGCGACACCGCCGTCGACGAGGACAAGCCCACCTGGTACCTCGACGATGATGGCGACGGCTACGGCAAGAGCACCACCTCGACCGTCAGCTGCAGCAAGCCCGCCGGCTACGTCATGCCCGACGGCGACTGCAACGACTCGGACAGCAGCATCAACCCGGGCGCGTCGGAAGTCTGCAACGACATCGACGACGACTGCGACCGCACCGTGGACGAGGACGCCACCGACGCAGACGACTACTACCCGGACGACGATGGCGACGGCTACGGCGACGAAGACGGCTCGGTGAAGAAGTCCTGCGATCCGGTCAGCGGCTACGCCATCGGCAAGACCGACTGCGATGATGCCGACGCGGACGTGCACCCGGGCGCTCCGGAGGTCTGCGACGGGGTCGACAACGACTGCGACAGCGCCACCGAGACCGCGCTGGACGTGCCCGGCACCTACTCGACCATCACCGTGGCCATCACCGCGGCGTCCGATGGCGACACGGTCTGCCTGGCGGCGGGCACCTACTACGAGACCATCGACTTTGCCGGCAAGGACATCATCGTCGACGGCAAGGCCGGCGCGGACAAGGTGCTCCTTGACGGCGGCGGCGGCGGTCCGGTCGTCACCTTCGAGGACGGCGAGTCCCGCGCTGCGGCGCTCACCAACGTCACCGTCACCGGTGGCGATGCAGACAAGGGTGCCGGCGTCTACATCAATGCCGCCGATCCTACCTTCATGCACGTGATCATCGAGGGCAACAGCTGCACCGGGTACACCACCTGCCAGGGAACCGGCATGTACGTCAATGGTGGAGATCCGCTGCTGGTCGATGTCGTGGTCCAGGACAACGAGCAGGTCGCCGGCGGGAGCGCGGACGTCACGTTCTACGGAGCGGGGATCTACGCCACGTCCAGCGGCATCGAGCTGGTCGACGTGGACATCCTCGACAACCTCATCGACGGACGACCCAACAGCACCAGCTACGACGCACGCCTGCACGGGGCCGGCGCCGTATTCTACCTCTCGGACGTCGCGCTGGACCACGTCGACATCATCGGCAACCAGGCCCTGTCGAACGGTTCCAGCAGCTCCACCAACACGCGCATCGTGGAGGGGGGGGCGGTGGAGCTCGAGCGGAGCAGCGCCGATCTGAAGTGGGTCCGCATCGTCGACAACGAGGCCCAGAGTCGCGTGGTGTACGGGCTCGGCCTGAACGTCTACACCAGCAGCGCCGATTCCGTCACCATCGAGAACAGCATCATCGGCGGCAACACCGGACCGGCAAGCTACGCGATCTTCGGCGGCGGTGCGTACCTCTACGCAAGCAGCGGCACGACCCTCCAGCTGACCAACGTCGACCTGGTCGGAAACGCGCCCGTAGGCACCAACGTCTACGGCGGCGGTGCATACGGCACCGCGTGGGTCGAGCTGCGCAACGTCAACGTCGCGTTCAACGACTCGGGCAGCGCCACTACCTTGGGCAGCGACCTCTACAGCTTCAGCACGACGAAGGTCCACTACACGAACTTCTACGACAACCTGCCCACCGGATCGCAGTCCGCCTCGTCCTACACCTCCTCCAACGGAAACAAGGCGTTGAACCCAGGCTTCACCGACGTCCTCCCTGCGGCGGTCGAGGACTGGGACCTGGAGCTGACCACCAGCTCGGCGGTCCGCAACCTGGGCGACCCCACGATGTACGACCCCGACGGCAGCCGCTGCGGCATCGGCGCGTACAGCGGTCCCGACGCGGACGGCTGGTAGGGCACCACCAGCCCGACGCTACAGCCCGATGAACCGCCCCTCTTCGGCCACCTCGAAGCCCGCCTGACGCACCGTCCGGCGGGCTTCTCCGTCCTCGCCGAGCAGGGGGTTCGTGTGGTTCATGTGGATGAACCAGACCTTCGCCCGCTCGCTGGGCGGCAGATCGCCCAGCCGCGCCATGCTCTCGGACACGAAGGGGTGCGGGATCAGCGCCATGTCCCTGCCGATCTCGCCGTTGGCGAAGAAGGTCGCGTCCAGCAGGGCCACGTCGACCGTGGCGACGAGGTCTTCGACCGGGTGATCCCAGCGCTCCCACTTGTCGATGTCGGGCACGAAGGCGACCGCGTGGTCCGGGCCCTGGATGCGGTAGCCGACCGTCTCGCTGATCTCGTCGCGGTGGGGCACCAGGAAAGGGGTGATCTGGATGCGATCGGTGATCTGCACCGGCTCGTCCTCGCGCAGGTCCTGCAGCGACACGTGGCCCTGGTCCGCCAGCAGGGACCACGGCCGATCTGCCGCCAGGAACGCCTTCATGCGCGGCATGGCGTAGACCTCCACGGCGTCCGACCCCATGGCCTCGCGACCCAGGTGCACGAGCCCGCTGTAGTGGCCGATGTGGGCGTGGGTGAGAAACACCGCGTCGAGCCGGCCCGAGGGCGAGAGGTCGTACAGCTGGCTGCGGAAGTCGGGGGTGGCGTCGATGAGCACGCGCTGGTCGCCGTCGACCAGGCCCAGGGACACCACCCGGTGGCCTGCAGCCGGATCCTGGTGGGCCTTGGCGCAGCACGCCTTCGTACAGCCCGCCTGGGGGTGGCCCGCGTCCTGCGCCACCCCGAGGATGACGACATAGGGCGCATCGGCGGGGGGAAGCGCCGCCTCGCGCACCCGGGGCTCGGGCGCCAGGTCGGCAGGAGCTGGCGACGGGGCCGGGGGCGGACCGCCGCACCCGGCCAGGACGAGCAGCGTCACGAAGCGCGCGCTCACGGCCACGTGGGGGGCTCGGCGGGGCCCTGGTAGCCGATGACGCCGTCGATCAGGGGCCGACTGCCGATGCGTCCGCCCACCATCCACAGACCACCGTCGCTGTCGATCGCACAGCTGTGCCAGTCGTCGCGGATCGCCGGCTGGAGCTCGCGGTCCTGGTCGGTGATCCAGCTCCCGTCGACCCGCTCCGCCCGCGCCCCGGTCCGGCCGACCACCCAGGCCGCGCCCGCGCCGGTGCAGACGCCGTTGTAGGCGGGCTGGAAGGCCGGCGTGACGTCGCTCCAGGCCTGTCCATCCCACTCCAGCAGGAGCGCGCTGCCGGTGCCGCCGACCGCGAGCACCGGGTCCGCGCCCGCGTCGACGGTGAGCAGCAGCGCCGTCGGGTGTCCCGTGTCCGTCGCGGTCAGCGCGGTCCCGTCCCAGTGAAGCGCCACCCCGTCGCTCCCCACCAGCCATACGTCGTCCGCCGCCGTGCCGTGCACCTTGAACAGGGAGTCGCCGAGCGTCAGCCCGGACAGGTCCACCTCGGTCCAGTCGCCCCCCTGCCGCCGCCAGGCGACCGCGTGGGGCTCGTCATCGTCGACGGTACCCACTGCCCAGACATCGTCCGCGGAGGCGCCCCACACCCCGAAGAACGTGGTCTCGGCGGTCGGTCCGTCCACCCCGGCCAGCGGGCCCTCGGGCGGGCCGTGCAGCAGGAGCCCCTCGTGTCCGACCGCCACGATCTCGTCGGCCATGGGGTGCACCCACCACAGCTCGCCGCCCGCCCACGCAGACGTGTCCAGCGCGGTCCACGTCGACCCGTCGTAGTGCAGCAGGGTCGGCCCCTCGGACGCGCTCGGTGCTGCTCCCGCGACCCAGACGTCATCCGGGGCGGGGGCGCGCACACACAGCACGCCGCCTCCCAGCTGATCCGCCAGCAACGTCACCTCTTCGCCGCCGCCGCACCCGCAGAGCAGCAGGCCGATCCCCCCGAGCACGCCCCAGCGCCTCACTCCAGTCCCCGAGGTCCGCTGGTCACCGCGCTGACGGTCCACGTGTTCGCTCCATGGTTGTGCAGGTGCAGGGTGACGAGCGAGCCCGCCGGGAGGTCCGCCTCCGCGACCAGGGCCCCGTCCAGGTCCGCCGCCGCCGAAGGGATGCTCTCGCGGGCGTCCAGCACCGTCCAGTCGCCCACCGCCAGCCCGAGGTGCCCCTCCGCCGGTTCGTCCGACTCCAGCTCGTCATGGGCGGCACTGGCGACGATCAGGTCCCCCGCCCGAACCCGCTCCAGGGTCGGCTGGCCGAGGAGCACGTAGGGACAGGTGTCGGTGCTGATCTCGAGCACGGGCTCGCCGTCCTCCACCTCGACCGCCACCGCGGACGGCGAGCAGGTCGTGCCGGTGGGGGCGTCGTCGAACGGGTCCTCGCTGGCATCGAGCACCTCCCACGCGGTCGCGTCCACCAGGGCGACGCGCTGGGCGGAACACCCGGCCAGGACCAGGAGGAGTGACGCTTCAAGGCGCATGATCGGCCCCAACGAAGCGCGCGATCCGATGCCCGGCCCGCTCGGCGACCAGCAGGTCCCCCTCCGCGGTCAGGTGCAGTCCAGCGGGTCCGTGGATCCGCGCCTGCAGCGGCCAGGCCACCGCGCGCGCGTCCTCCGCCTCCGGATCCCCCAGCACCGTGTCGATCGTCCCGTCCGGGAAGACGGCACGCACCACGTGGTTGCCGAAGTCCGACACGTAGACCCGCCCGTCCGATTGCACTGCCAGCCCCATCGGCAGGCTGAGCTGTGCGTCCACGGCCGCCCCGCCGTCCCCGCTGAACCCCTCGACCCCCGTTCCCGCGACCACCTCGGTCTGCAGGGAGTCCAGATCCATCGCCAGCACCCGGTGGTTGCCCGCGTCGGCGACCAGCAGGCGACTGCGTGGCGCGTCCACCACGATCCGCTCCGGATAGGCCAGCGCGGTCTCCGGGCCGGCTCCGACGCCGTTCTCCCCGGCCTGACCCAGGCCCAGCACGCACTCCACCCGCCCGTCCGGCCCGACCCGGCGCACCCGGCTGAACGTCTGGTCCGCAGCGTACAAGCTCCCATCCGGTCCAAACGCGATCCCGGCGACGTAGCCCATGGGTGTCTCCAGCGTCGCGCCCCCGTGCACCCCGTCCGCGATCTCCCCGGTTCCTGCGACCACCTCGATGGTGTCGTGCGCCCCCACCCGGATCACCCGCCCCTCGTGCAGCGGGGCCAGGTAGAGCAGGCCATCCGGCCCGTACGCCGCGTCGATGGGGTTCTCGAGGGGCGTCTCGAGTCGATCCGCGCCGATCTCGCTGTAGGCGTGCTCGCCGATGCCCACCCGGGTCTCGATGGTCCCCTCGGCGGTGAGCTCGCGGATCCGCATGTTGGAGAAGTCGACGATGAGCACGGTGCCGTCGGCATCGGTCAGCACACTGGTGGGCGAGGACAGCCAGGTCTCGTCGGCGGGCAGCCCGTCGCCGTTGAAGCCGAGGGTGCCGACGCCCGCGATGGTGCACACCCGCCCCGCCTCACAGGCCGGCCCGCAGCCCGCCGCGAGCAGGGCCAGCACGCCGACGAGCCCGGTGGCCACGGGTCTCACTCCGGGACCACCTTCCGCACCACGCTGTTGTAGGTGTCCGAGATGTAGACCGCCCCGTCGTTGTCGACCGACACGCCGAACGGCCGGTCCAGCAGGGCCTCGTCCGCCGGCCCGAAGTCCCCGTCGAACCCGGGTGTTCCGCAGACGCCGGCGAAGGTGTCGATGGTGCCGTCGGGGCTGACCGCCCGGATGCAGGAGTTGTCGGTGTCGGCGATGTAGACGGTGCCGTCGGGCCCGACCGCGACGTCGGACGGGGTCTGGAGCATGGCCTCGGTCGCCGGCCCGCCGTCGCCGCTGTAGCCGCAGCCGCTGGTGCAGGTCACCCCGTTGGCGGAGTCGGGCGGCGTCTCCCCCATGCCGGCGATGGTGGTGATGGTGCCGGCCTCGATGTCGAAGCGCCGCACCCGACCGTTGTGCGTGTCGGCCAGGTAGAGGCTCCCCTCGTGGTAGTCCAGCTTGAACGCGGGCTCTGCGCGCTGCAGGGCCGGGCTCGCGAGCATGGTCTCGAGCGCCGGTCCATCCCCGTTGAAGCCGTGCTGGCCGGTGCCGGCCACCGTGTCGATGATGCCGTCGTTGTCGATCCGCCGGATCCGCTGGTTCGCCATGTCGGCGATGTAGATGCTGTCGTCGTCCGCGACCCGCAGACCACACGGCAGGTCCAGCACCGCGTCGACCGCCGGGCCGCCATCGCCGGAGAAGTCGCGCCCGCCGGTGCCGGCGATGAACTCCACGGTCGACAGGTCCGGCGAGATCCGCGCGACCCGCGAGTTGTGCCACGCCGCGAGGATCATCGAGCCGTCCGACTGCCAGGACACGTCGGTCGGGTGGTTCCACTCGGCGTTCAGGGCGTCGCCCGGCGGGCCGTCGCCCAGGAAGCCGCCGATCCCGGTGATGGTCTGCACCCGGTCTTCCTCGTCCAGGGTGATGACCCGGTGGTTGTTCCAGTCCATCAGCACCGGCCAGCCCTCGGTCGGGTGGAAGGCGACGTCGACCACCCAGAACGTGCGGGCCTCGAGGCGGTGGGTGCCGTCCTCGGACAGGCCGGCGACGCCTGGGGTGCCGAACCAGGTGCAGATCTCCCCGGCCTCGCAGGTCGATCCGCAGGCCGTGGTCCCGAGGGTGGCGAGCAGGGCGAGGGGCAGCAGGCGGGAGGTCACGGGATCACCATGCGGATGCGGTGGTTGTAGGTGTCGGCGATGTAGACCGTGCCATCGTCCGCGACGTCGACGCCGTAGGGACGGTCGAGGGCGGTCTCGGTGGCGAGCACGCCGTCGGCGCCGTCCGCAGGCACCCCGGTGCCGGCGATCTCGGTCAGCTCGCCCGTGACGGGGTCCAGGGCGCGCACCCGGTGGTTGCCGGTGTCGGCGATGTAGAGCAGCCCGTCGGGCCCGACCTCGACGTCGTGGGGGAAGCACAGCTGATCGGGGTCACAGGGGGATCCCGGCGGGCCTCGGTGCTCGCCGGTGCCGGCGACGGTGTCGATGGTGCCCGCCTGCAGGTCGATGACCCGGATCGCGTGGTTGCAGGTGTCCGCGATGTAGAGGTGACCGTCGCCATCGTGGGCCACGGCACCCGCCGGCTCGGGCTGCAGGTCGGTGTAGTCCCAGAAGTGGAAGGACGCGTCCAGGGCCGCCCCACCGTCGCCGGCGTAGCCCTCCTCGCCGTTGCCCGCCATGGTCTCGATCAGCGAAAAATCGGCCGCCACCTTACGGATCCGCCCGTTTCGCTGGGCGAGCAGCCAGAAGCTGCCGTCGCTCGGGTCGATGGCGATGCTGTTGGGGAAGGCCATCAGCGCGTCCGCCGCCGGCCCCCCGTCTCCGGCAAACCCGGCGTTCGCCCCATTGCCGTCGTTCGGGTCCGTGTCCGCGGCGACGACCAGCGAGTTGCCGGTCGCGGGATCCCACTCGCGCACCCGGTGGTTGTGCCAGCTTGGCAGGAGCAGGCGGCCGGTGACCGGATTCCACTCCAGCTGGGTCGGGTGGTTGAGCGCCACCTGGTCCCCAGGAACTCCCGGCGCGATGCGCTCGTTGAAGTCGGGGTCGCCGTCGCCCAGGAAGTGCGTGCCGACCACGATCTCCACCTGCCCGTCGATGACGCGCTTGATCTGGTGGTTGTTCCAGTCGGCCACGAAGAAGGTGCCCGCCTGCTCGCCGCCCAGCTCGACGTCCATCGGGCCGTAGAGGAGCGACTCGCTGGCGTCGGTCTCGTCGGGGTTTCCGCCCGCCTGACCCGTGCCCAGCAGGGTGCACGTGGTGCCGGACTCCCCGCAGGGATCGCCACACGCGGCCGTCCCCGCGACCAGCGTCATCAGGGTCAGCACACGCACCATGGCTCCTCCAGGCAGACCGCTCACTCGTTCCGGTTCGACCTGCATCCTGCCATGACAAGACGAGACTGTGCGGATTCCCTCAGCGGCAGCTGCCGGTCCACTCGTACTGGCAGGGTCCGTCGCAGAAGTGGTCGATCTCGCCGGTGTTGATGAAGTGCACGACCTGCTGCTGCAGCTCGGGCGACCGGCGGACGCACTCGTGGGTGTCGGTCGACTTGTCCGGGGGGATGTTGACGTCCGGCCCGACGGGCACGCCGTAGTCGACCTCGACGTAGCCGGAGCCGGTGTACGGGGTGCTCTTGGTGTCCAGTCCGAACACGTCACTGACGGGATCCTCGATGAGGGACAGCCCCGCGCCCCGGGCCTGCCAGCGCGCCCCCTCGAGGTGGACCTGGGCATCACCGATGCCGACCTGGGACAGCACCTGCTTGTCCTTCAGGGTGTCGACCCACCCGGCGGACTCGCCGACGTCCCACAGCTGGATCAGCAGCCCCTGGATGAGGAACATCTGGTCACGCTCGTCGGGGAAGCGGCTGCGCAGGATGTCGAAGAAGCTCTCGAAGTCGACCGAGCGCGGCAGGAGCAGGGCATAGGGGCCGCCGCCGACCGAGATGACCGCGCGGTCGATGTCCGGGGAGGCCCCGACGATGGCGCCTCCGACGATGGCCCCCTGGGAGATCCCGTACCAGGCGACGTCCTCGTTCTTGCCGGAGAGCAGGGCCGTGCCGTCGACCATCAGCTCGGCGTCGGACGGCATCGTACGGGTGATGATCCTCGTCAGGAGCAGATTCTCGACGATTCCCTGGTGCAGGCGCTCGGGGATGGCGGGGAAGCCGCTGAGGTCGCGCGAGAGCATGATGCCGATGGCGGCATAGTCCTCGACGCACATGCCGGTCTGGCGGCCCGCGACCACGATGAAGCGGTTGTCGTCGGCGAACTTCTCGAGCCATCCGGCGCGCGCCTCGCCCTCGTCGCCGAGCAGGCCGTGGCCGTACTGGATGACCTTGGTCGGACCGGGGTTCGCCGCGACCGAGCAGGGGATCTGGACCACGAACTGGGCCTCGCGGGTGCCATCGGCGAAGGGCATGCCGTCCTGATCCCGGTTGAGGCGGGTGTCGACCCCCGGATCCTCGGTGAACAGTGGCGCGTCGAAGCGGCCGCGCAGGCTCTTGCTGATGTGCTCGCCCTCGACGCTGCAGTCGAACTCCTCGACCGTGTGCCAGCGGACCTCGGGCGCGCCGTCGCCGTACATCGCGTACGCCTGGTCGCGCATGGCGAAGACCCGGCCGCGGGTGGAGGCCTCGGACGCGGTGTGAGCGCTCCAGGCCAGGACCAGATCCTCCCGGGGGAAGCTGGCTTCCTCGAGGGCTGGGAAGATGACGTCCTCGTAGTGGTCACGCCGGTTCTCGATGTCGGCGTCCTCGGTCTTGTCCTTGTCGCGCAGGGCCAGGAAGGCCTCCGACGGAGCGACGGTGCTGCCGTCGTCCCGGGTGAGATCGCGGAAGGCGACGACATAGGTGTGGTCGAAGGCCAGCTGGGTCGCGGGCCACAGCACGGTGAGGCGCTTGGCGGGGTCCTGGGTGTGGGCGTCGACCTCGACCCAGTGGGGCACGCGCTCGCCGGTGTCGAGGTCGAGCAGGATGCTGCCGATGTCCTCGTCGGCGTAGCGGGCGATGGTCCCCTTGCCCGGCAGGTTCGTCAGATCGAGCTGGCCGAAGCCGGCGAGGAAGGGCGTGCCCACGGAGAAGCCGTCGCGCTCGTTCCAGGTGGTGAGGTCCAGGAACTGCCCGGTCTCGGGGCGCGGGAAGTCCTGCCCGTCGAAGTTCACCCGCCAGCCGGTGGCGCTGGTCTCGTCGACCTTCAGCTGGGTCGTGCTCGGAAACGGCAGCGCACACATCGAGGGGTCGACCGGGTCGCAGCCGGAGAACTCCCAGGGAAGCTCCTCCTTCGTGCAGCTGACGAGGACCGTGGCGGCGGCGGCGAGGAGGAACACCGCGGGGCGAGGGGCGGGCATGCGAACTCCGGAGCGAGCGCGCCTGCTACTCCGCTACAAGGTTCTGGTCCAACGCGCGCTCTGCGGCTTTGTCCAGCAAGCGCAGCGCGACGCCCACCAGCGCGATGCTCCGCCACTCCGGCGCCTGGCGCAGTGCGGCCCGGGCGTCCTCCAGCGCCACCGTGCTGCCGCCGATCCAGGCGGTGACCAGGCCGTGCATGAGGCGCTCCCCGCCACTGCGGGCCCGAGGCAGCGGTCGGACCTCCTCGCCCGCCAGGTGATCGGCGAGCGGGGCGAGCAGGGCGGCGAGCCGGATGTGGGCGTTGACGTGCGCCGCCCCGTCCGCCACCAGCGCCGGAAGCGCCTGCCGCATCCGAGCGCCGTCGTGGGCGACCGCGGCGAGCATCAGCGCGTCGAATGCGGCGACGTACGCCGGGAGTCGCGGACCCTGTGCCTGGAGCTGCTCGTACTCGGCAAACGCGGACCACGCCTCGCCCAGCTCGTCGGCCAGCGCGTGGGCACGGGCGCGATCGAGCCGGGCCATGTGGCGCACGGCCCACACCCCGTGGGCGTCGATGGCGCTGCCCAGCCGATCCAGCAGATCGAGCGCCGAGCGCGGATCCCCAGACGCGGTGAGCGCCCGCGAGAGCCACTGCAGGCCGGCGGCCGCCCGGCGCTGGTCCTCGTAGGACAGCAGGGTCTGCAGGTGCTGGCGGGCGGCGCGCAGATCCTGGGGACGGTGGCGGCCCATCGCGGAGCGGGCCCGGAACGCCTGCAGACCAAGCTGGGCGGCGCGCCAGCGCGATCCGTGCGCCGCCGCGTGGGATCCGTAGCGCTCGGCGAGCTCGGCGACATCGGCGAACATGCCGCCCATCAGCAGGGCGTCGAGCATCTCGGGCAGCAGGGCGACCTGGGTGGGGCGCACCTCGCGCAGGAGCCCGGAGGCGATGGCGGCGTAGCGGGCGCGGGAGTCGGCGCCATGGGCGGCCTCGACCCGAAAGACGTGGGCGACCGGACCCAGGTCGTGATCCGCGGGCACGTCGCGCAGCACCACCTGGACCTCGTCGAGCCGGCCGGCGTCGCAGAGGATGCGGCCCTGGTCGACCAGGAAGCGGATCTCCTCCCCGGGGGGCGGCTGCAGGCGCGGCAGGGCATCGAGCAGCACCTGCACGCCGACGTGTCCCCGCTCCCACTGGTAGGTGAGCGCGCGGAACGCGTTGTAGGCGACCTCGGGGTGGGACTCGGCCAGGCCGACCGCCCGCGTCAGGGTCTCGCTGGCCAGGGCGATGCGGCGCAGGGGCTCCTGCTCGTTGCCGACCGACTCCAGCCGAGCGACCCAGTCCTGGGCGCGCCAGGCGACGCTTTGGGTGTGGCGGAGCAGCACGTCTTCCCGATCCTCTCCCTCGCAGCGGCCCTGGCAGATCTCGCGCACGGTGCGAGACACCGAGAAGCGCACCTCGGCCAGGATGGGATCCTCGGTGGCGGCGAGCAGGCCGGACTCGACGAGGTGGCGCACCGCGGGCAGGGCCAGCACCCCGGTGCCGTCGATGACGCTCTCGATGTCGTCGAGATCGACGCCCCCGGGCAGCGAGGCGATCCGTGAGAGCGCCCGTCGGAGCGGTGTCGGGAGCCGCTCGCACGCCGCCTCGAGCACGCCCCGGGTCGCCGTGGTGCTGTCGTGGCGGACGGAGGAGGCGAGCAGCTCGGGGGCCATCAGCAGGGCGCGGCCGGCGAGGGACACGAGGTTGGCCGGCAGGCGCTCGGCAGCCTCGGCAAGCTCGCGCAGGACCGTGTCGTCGACCGAGACCTCGTCCCAGCCAGGCAGGCCTCGGGTGCGCTTGTGCAGGACCTCGCGGGCGGCGCGGGGCGGCAGCGGACCCAGCTCGACCTGCATGGCGCCGGGCAGGCGCAGCGGACGGCGGCTGGTGCACATCAGCGTGCAGCGGCTGGCCCGGGCCCGCCAGCCGACGAGGGCACGCCAGGCCTCGGGGCTGGCCTCGTCGAGATCGTCGACCACGAGGATCAGCGGCGAGAGCGCCTGCAGCGCCCGCACGACCGCGTCGACCGAGGTCTCCTCCGCACCCAGCTTGAGGCCCGTGGCCAGGCGGCGGAGCATGGCGGCGGGATCGGTCGCGCCGGCCGCCACCACCCGGCGCACGTTCCAGCTTGGACCCAGGTGGGACTGGGCCTCCCGGGCGATCCAGTCGACGAGCGTCGTGCGGCCCACCCCCGCGGAGCCATGCACCACGATGGCGGCGGCGCCGGCCTCGACCGCGGCCCAGCAGGTGGCGATCTCGTCGGCGCGGCCGGTGAGCGGCCGGGAGGTGACCGCGGTCGGAACCGGAGCGACCGCGCCACGGGAGGCATCGGTGCGCAGGGCCCAGCAGCTCTCGACCGACCCACCCGGGACCCGGGTCCAGGTGCCGACAGGCTTGATGGGGACGTGCAGCTCGCGGCTGGCGACCTCGGACAGCAGGAAGCGCACCGCCGGGCCCCAGTCGTGCAGGCGGCGGAGTCGCGAGATCGCAGCCTGCAACGCCGGTTCCAGGGCGCTCTCCACGGTCGTGCAGACGTCGATCGCGACCCGCAGCGGATCGTCGGACGCCACCCCGTCGAGGGCGGCGAGCAGCTCCTCCACCCGATCCGCGATCAGCACGACGCCGTCGCGCACGGGGCGGACCTCGAGGCTGGACGGCAGGTCGAGCGCGCCGTCGTGGAACACCAACGCGAGGGCGCGGCGGGTGAGGGTCAGCTCGCCAGGGGGCGCGTCGAGGCGTATGCCGTCCTCCTCGCGCACAAGGAGCCTGGCCGCCGGCGCGAGCTTGCGGCGCAGGCTCCACATGAGGGGCTCGAGCCGGTCGCTGCGACCGCCGAAGGTCCACAGGCGCGACGTGAGATCCTCCAGGGGAACGACCTCCCCGCGGCGAGCGAGCAGCGCCTCCAGGAGCAGCGCCTCCGCGGGGCTCAGCACCTGCACGTCCGCGCCGCGTACGACCACGGCGGCTTCCAGATCCACGACTCCATCGACGATGCGGAAGGACTGACGCATGAGGCAACAGGGGTACAGCAGTGCTCTGGCCGGCGAAAGCGCTCGCGACGGGGGTCGGCCCAAGAACCCCGCAAAAGACGACAACCCGGGCAGGCCCCACGACCCGGTCGCGCCGCGTACGACCTGCGAACGGGGCGCGCGGCCACCTGCGCGCTACGAGCCGTGCCGGGAGGTCAGGTGGACAAGCAGGCGATCCGCGACGAGGCGCTGGCCTGGCGCGCGACACTGGACCCAGCGGCGTTCTCCGCAGACGTTCGCGCGGCGGTCGCCCACCTGCTCGCCGCCCCCGAGTGGTCGGGGGCGAAGACCGTCGCGCTCTACGCCGCCCTGCCCGGAGAGCCCGACCTGACGTCGCTGGTCGAGGACGCCTGGGCCCGCGGCGTTCGGGTTGCGCTGCCGGTCGTGATCCGCAAGGCCACCCCGCTGCTCTGGCGCGCCCACCGCCCCGAGGTTGCGCTGCAGCGCGGTCGCTTCCGGGTTCCCGTGCCTCCTCCCGACGCGCCCGAGGTGGATCCGGCGGAGATCGACCTCGTCGTGGTGCCCGCCCTCGCGGTCGACGACCTCGGCTACCGCATCGGCTACGGCGGCGGCTACTACGACCGCTCGCTGCCACACATGCCCGGCGCCTTCCGGGTCTGGATCGGCCTGCCACGCCAGCGGATTCCCCGGGTTCCCCGGGACGCGACCGATCAGCCCGTGCACGCGTGCTGCACCCCCGACGGCCTCGACCACCTGGGCTGACTTCGCGGCAGATCGCCACCAACCTGTCTTTCGAACCACGCACGCCGAGCACCGAAGGCCGGGTGGGCACGTTGCGGGCAACCGTGCTACGGGGCCCCGTCCCGCCGCCCGCCGACTCGGACGGCAGCACCACCCAACACCGGTCGTGTCCCGATCAGCGCGCTGCACACAGCGCCGAGGACGCGCCATGGAGCCGATTCCGAATGTACCGCTGCGACGTCTGCAACAAGGTCACCACCTCCGGCACTCCCCAGATCAAGATGGTCGTCGAGACCCGTGAGAAGACCTACGACATCACTCCGCGCCTGTCCGAGAAGGAGAAGCGCAAGGCTCGCCGCCGGGGCATGAACGTCGACCACGGGCGCCAGTTTGCCCAGGGCTGGGAGATCGTGAAGGAGATCACGGTCTGCCCGACCTGCCACGCCAGCAAGCCCGAGCTCCGCGAGGCCTTCGAGGCCCAGGTCGCCGCCCACGGTCAGCGCGCCATCGCCTACCGCGAGGAAGCCACCCAGGACGACGGCGACGGCGAGTACGAGGCCAACGAGCGCGACTGATGCGTCCGGGCGTCAGCGCCACGGTCCTGGCTCTCGGCGTCCTGTGGCTGGGCGCCGCCTGCACGGGTCCAACCCAGCAGCAGCCGGACCTCGACGTGGGCGCCCACGTGCTCCAGGTGTGCCGCGCGGTCGGCACGCCGATCCCGTACGCCATCGACCTGCCGCAGGTCGACGTGGCCTCGCAGGCGCTCCCCGAGGGCGTCGATGTGCAGGTGCACGCCGATCAGGTGTGGTTCGAGGGCGTGCCCGTGCCCACGGTCGAAGCGCTCAAGCCCGCCCTGCGCTCGCGGCGCCTGGAGCTGGACCGCGCGCAGGCGCTGAAGGGCGAGCCCATCCCGACGCCTCCGGTGCTGCTGGGCGCAGACGGCACGGTCCCGGCCGCTCGGGTCGCATCGGCGGTCCGTCACCTGACCGACGGAGGCGCGACGGAGGTCCGCTTCGTGGTCTGGTCCCGCGATGCGGTCTCGCTGCCCGATCCGCCGGACAAGGCGTTGTACGCCGAGATCACGGCAGGCCTGGACGCGCGCTCCCCCGAGGATCGCCCGCCGTTCATGGCCGAGAAGGCCACCGCAGAGCTCGAGGGCTGTGAACCGGCCAACGACATGTTCCGCCGGGCGTCCGGGGTGAATCCCGAGGGCCGCTGCGAGTTCGTGGCCGCGAACATCGGCGGGGTGCTCGACGCCTGCCCCCGGATCGACCGGGCGCGGATCGCGACCCTGCTCCAGATCATGACCTCGCCGACCTACACCCGAAAGCCTGGCGTGGTCGCGGTCAGCATCGACCCCGAGGGAACGCCGGTGCCGGTGCGGGGGTCCTGGTCCAGCCTGGCCGAAGCCCTCGTCGCGCATGATGGGGAGCGCATCCAGCTGATCGAGGAGGCACCGTGACCGCACGCCCGCTCCTGCTGCTCGCCCTTGCTGCCGTGTCCGTACCGTCGGTGGCCGGCCCCAAGGAGTGGAAGGCGATCGGCAAGGCCTTCGGCAAGAGCGACTGTGCCAAGGTCATGCAGCTCGCGCCCGACGCCTTCGAGGGCCAGAGCGACGAGCCGAAGCGGCTGGACGCCATCGAGGCCGTCGTCGAGTGCGTCACCCGGGACGTCATGACCGACGCGCCCCCTCCCCTGCCCGGGCAGCTCCGCATCGCCGGTCACGTGCTCGCCAGCGCCCCGGACGCGGCGGTCGAGAAGCGGCGCGCCGCCCTGGTCAATGCCACCGCGGTCCGCATGGCCACCCTGCAGCAGGAGGGCGACCTCAACGCCGCCATCGCCATGGCCGACGCCCTGCTCTCGGTCTCCCCCGAGGACCCGGGCGTGCACATGCTGCGCCTGGGCGCCCACGGCCAGAACGGAGACTGGTCCGTGGCTGCCAAGGACCTCGAGTGGGTCATCGAGGCGTGGGACCGCATCCCCGGCAAGCAGCGCCGGGCGCGCAACCAGCTGCTCTCCATCGGCGCCCAGGCCCTGGCGATCGTGTGGGATGATCTCGAGGATCCTGCGGCGCTGATGGCCCGCGCGGAGACCGCCGCCGAGGCCTCGGGTGACCCGGGCCTGCTGCACCAGGTGCGCGCGTTCTGGTTCGGCGCCCTCGCCGCGCGGGCCCTGCCGCGCCGTGACCTGCTCGATCGCCTCCTGGCCGCCCGGCCCGACGATCCGAACCTGCAGCAGGTCGACGTGCTCCTGCTCGCCGAGGAGGATCCTGCCGCCGCCGTACCTCGCATGAACGCCTACCTGGCGGAACGCCCGGATGATCTCGAGGTGCACTTCACCCTGGGCGTGGTGCACATCAACTTCGCCAACGCCGCCCTGCAGGAGCAGAGCCGGCTGGGCTTCGAGGGCCCCCGGGCAAAGGAGCTGGACGCCCGGATGATGGCCGAGCACGAGCTCGCCTGGCCTCACTTCGAGACCGTCGCCCAGGCCGAGGGCAGCCCCCTGCGCCTCATGGCCGTCCAGCAGCTGAAGTCGATGGCGCTGACCATGGGCAAGAACGACGCCTACAAGCGCTACAAGGCGCTCGAGGCCGAGCTCCAGTAGCTCAGTCGAGGATGTCCGGATCGTGCGCCGCCGGTCGGGTCAGCCACACCAGCATGAGGATGGCCGTCACGATGCCGAAGATCGAGCAATAGACGGTCAGGACCGAGCCCAGCGACCCGGCGGCGGCGAGCCAGACCAGGGTGCGATTGGGGGCGGGCCGGAGCAGCTGGATCCCTCCGATCATGTGCAGCACGCCCGAGGTGACCGCCCCCAGGAAGATCACGATGTAGAGCACCAGGATCATCGCGCCGAACGCGCCCTCGTCCCCGCTGCGCGCCGTGAACGTCATGACCCCGCCCATCGCCGTGCCCAGGATCGCAAACGCGGCGAACATGAGCTCGAGGGCGGCGAACACGATCGCCAGGATGCCAGTCACGCGGGCGAGCGAGTCCTCGCCGGGGGCGGGGGCACGCCGAGAACCAGCCGCCGTAGGGGCGTCATAGGGATTGGACACGCGGACCTCCGGCGCGCCACCTGGCCCGGCGGGTCGGACGGGTCAAGTCGCCTGGCGGTGGGCGGACGCCGGTGGAGGACGGGGGAGTGGGGGTGGTTCGGGGCGGTGCTCGGCACAGAGACCCAGAGGCACAGAGGGGGTCGCAGAGACCCACGCGAACCGGATCCTCGATATCGCAGGCTCCTCCTGCGTAGTGGCGCGATGGTGGGGGCGCCCGGTCCGTGGGACGGGAGGGGCGGCGTTGAGGGGCGTGGAGGAGGCACTCGTGGCGGGAGGCGTGGGTTGCGGATGCTACGGGT
>MDTC01217983.1_pt1 | contig 20419 bp, 19 predicted proteins | sample 811181 | NCBI WGS metagenome assembly MDTC01 (sample SAMN05326644, study PRJNA326480) | marine metagenome | isolation source: seawater | place: Pacific Ocean: North | collected 2011 | reverse complement strand
CCTTGGCATCAAGGGCAAGCTTGAGTTGATCGGAATCCATAACCTCAATGTCAATCGGCAATCCCGTTTCCTCCCTAGCCTGTAAAATGATCGAAAGCGAATCATTATCACCCTGAAAAGAATAGGGATTGGTGCGGGGCTTCCACACACCACCACGCAATGCATGTACCCCCGCTTCCTTGAGAGCGTGCGCAGACTCTAAGTAAAGATTTGGATTAGCAGGATCGATGGTGCAGGGACCGGCAATGATAAAAGGTTGATCTTTCCCCACCTCAGTCATACCCACCCGAACGCGATGATCTGACAACCCGGAACGACGATCCATTAATTTGTAGGGCGATTCGATCATATCCACCTTGGAAATAAATGATAAACCGGCGATCCGCTTGAACATGACCTCCCTGCCCTCATCCCCCAGAATGGCATAGACACAGCGATTACGCCCCTGAATTTCAAGGATCGAACAGTCAAAGTCTCCAGCGATAGCTTCGACTTCCTTAAGTTGAAGAGCATCCAGTTTATTGGCTTTGGGAATAATCATTAAATATCGAAAATTTAGATATGTTTAATCTTGTCAGTTTTCCTTTGTGAGCAAAAGATTAAAGAAAATGGCAAAAAGAAACCAAAAGCCAACAAAGTTCCACAAAGTTGAAGCAATTTGCTTATACCTTGGCATGATTTTTTTGTGGTCATGTGAAAAACCTCAGGTCCAAAAACAAGAGAAAGGATATCCACTTGCAGATATTATTCAGGAAAAATCATACTGGGAAGGCAGCTCGATTGAGGCATCCGATACTTTTTTTATGGATGATGAAAATATGTTTTGCTTGAAGGAAACGAAAAGACCCTACACTGGGGTCATTAAAGTAAGAGCCAGAAATGGAACTGTTGCAGCTTTAAGAAGCTACATTTCTGGAGTGCCAGATGGAGATTTTTATGAATGGCACGAAAATGGAAACCTGAAATCTAAACAACAGTATAAAAATGGGGTTAAACACGGTTACTTCTTTGTTTGGACATCCAATAATGTGATTTATTCCAGACGGTACTATCAGGACGGAATGGAAGACTTTAGCCGCTTCGAAGACGAGGGTGTTGCACAGACTGGAGCAAGTCTTGCCTCAGTGGAGCTAAAAGAATGGGAAGGAACGGGTCCTGCATTTTACAAAAAATTTGCTGGAGATCCCAAACGAGACGGGATGATTTGGATCCGGGAGACCGAAGAATTATATAATGGCACCATTACTGCGCTAGACGACCAAGGTAGGAAAGAAGCAGTTTTACGGTTCAAGAATGGAAAATATCAGGGCACAATTTCCAAATGGGACGAAAATGGGAATCTCTGGGAAGAAGGCGAATTCGACCGTGGAACCTTGGTTACTTTTACAATCAAAGCAGGAAAACCTTTTGATCCCAATCAAGTCATCGATTTGTCCGAAGATCCGGAGATGGCAAGTCTACTCTTCGAAGAGTAAAAAATCGTGTCCGAGAATTGTGCCTTTGGCACAACAAGTGCTTAATATTTAGCATCTTAAATGTCTGTCTTAGGCACAAAATTATAGGCTCTTGGAGGTTAATCACCAAAATTTGTCCTGCGGTAGCTATTACATATTGCAAAAGACTCGCACGCAATGAATGCATGTTTCTTTCAATCATTACCGAAGAAGTATACTTGAATTACTTTTTAGCCCGTGTCTTTCGAGCAAGTTTTTTTGCTTTAGACATGACATTAATTCCAAGATGCTCGGCCTCAATTTTCTTTCCCGGATCAGCTAGAATAACAGCCCGCTCCACCGCATTTTCAAGCTCTCTCACATTCCCCGGCCAACTATGAGAAAGAATTGCTTTTTCACAAGTTTTAGAAAATTGGATCTTATCGATTCCGTGTCGCCTCGAATGGCGTTCGAGAAAAGTGTTGGCAAGAAGCAAAATATCATCTCCTCGATCACGGAGCGGAGGAACCGCAATTGGGAACACATTAAGGCGATAATAGAGATCCTCTCTGAAATTTCCTTTTTCAACCTCTTCCAGCAAATTTCGATTAGTCGTAGCTAGTACACGCACTTTCACTTCGATGGTTTTATTTCCCCCCACCCGTTCAAACTCTTTTTCCTGTAAAACTCTTAGGAGTTTAGCCTGTAAGGAAGGAGCAATTTCGCTGATTTCGTCTAATAAAATCGTTCCCCCATCTGCCAGTTCAAACCGTCCTTCTCTTCTCTCGGTTGCTCCCGTAAAGGCACCCTTTTCATGTCCGAAGAATTCACTCTCCATTAAAGTTTCTGAAATGGCGGCACAATTTACCCTGATATATGGTTGCTTGGCCAACATGCTATTACGGTACAACTCACGAGCAACCAACTCTTTACCTGTACCATTTTCTCCCGTGATCAGAACTGTCGCTTCCGTCTTGGCTACTTTATCTACTAAAGTTTTGAGCATTTTAATTGGCTCGCTTTCCCCAACTATATCGGATGAACGCGTATCACTTTCCTCCACATAATATTTAGTTACCCGACGCATCTTGTCAAATGAAGCAACCTTATCGACTACCACTTCAATTTGATCAAAAGAGAATGGTTTTACCACATAATCAAATGCCCCCATTTGCATACAGGAAACTGCAGATTCAACCGATCCGTATCCTGTCATCATGACCACCATGGGACCATCCGTCTTCGCCATGATTTCCTCGAGCAAATCGGTACCCTCTCCGTCAGGAAGCCTTAAGTCCAAGAATACCAGGTCAAAAGAATCCCTTGCCAAAATCTTACGAGCGCCCTTTAAATCTCCCGTTGATGCTACAGAATATCTCTTGTTCCGCAATTGAGTTTCCAATGCCTTACGAATCATTAATTCGTCATCGACCACAACTATCTTTTCGATCGCCATACTAAAATACAACTATTGAGACAGAAAAGATGTGTCCACACTTATGATAAAAATTTTTAATTGATATATAATGGCTAATACTTTTTTTCTCCTAGATAAATCATCACATAATCTCAACTTTGTTTGGAAGGAATGGATTACACAAACAATGATGGAAAATGATAGTGAAATATTTAAATCAGAAGAGGAACTATTTGAACTTTTAAAAAAACAAGATCAAGAAGTCAGAATATTTCTCATTGGAGATCCTGTAAAATTCAACGTTAATAATTTTAACCTAAAACAACACAAAATATACACTACATGTTCTGTAGAATATTCATCATCCTTAACCCAACAAATATTAATTTCCAATCAAATTAGTACAGAAAAAATCTTTGTAGATTTTTTTCCAGATGAAGTAGACTCAAGGAACATTGATTTAGAAATAATAAAATCATATATCCAAAAGGTTGATGACATAATCGGGAATATAAAGATTAAAGAATCCAACGATATTGAAAAAGAAAACAAATCACTTTTTCTAATCGACAAAAAAACGAATAAAACATTCGAAACAATATTTAATATCTTAAAAAACTCCGAAAATTGGGAAACTATTAACTTAAATGAAGAAAATCAAGTCGATAATTTAAATATTTACTTCAAAAATAACAATTTTTCAGAAATTGTATATACAGGTAATAACTCAAGTATAATATTATTTTTGTGTAAATTGATAAATAATAAAAATATTAAGCTTTGCCTTACATTTGATGAACTGTATAAAACAAGATTCTTAATAAATGGTATAAATTTTAAATACCTAAAATTATATGACTTGAATATGTCATTGAGGTCAACAATCCAAGATATTCTTAAAACCAATAATCAAAATAATAGTAAAATTATTCGCAATGAATTTAACTTTATTAATTCTTTAGATTATACAGAAATGTGTAATAAATCATATTTACTAAACAAATTTATATCTCAAGAAAAACGAGAAAACACAATATTATTCAACGAGCTAAATAATATCATTTTTAATACATACAAACAAAACCTAAAATCATTCTCCTATTTCCTATTGCCCATATTAGCTAATGAAGATAGTAGTAAGTATCAAAGTATTTATGATAATATTATTTCTTATCTATTAGAAAATAATATATCTAAACATGGAAACTATGATAATGCTTTTCTACTCGCTGACATAATCAATCGTTATCCAAATTCAATCTTTCTTTTAATCGACAGATTAATATTCTCAATCAACAAAGAAAAACTTAGTTTCTTAACTTCTTTAGTTTTTCAAATTCAGATAGCGATCTGCAGTTTTAAGGTAAATACAAATAACAAAAAGAAATTAATAATTCATATTAATAATGTATCAAATATTTTTAAAAATCACAATGATTTTCAAAATATTAATTTTTTAAATACCCTATATACGAACGATTTCGTTGATTTTGAAAAGTTAATTTTTTCAAAAAATATTAATGAATTAACCAGTGGCGTTATATCAAGGTCGTTACTCTTTAAATTCAGAGAATGCTTCCATGAAATAGTTCAAAATAAAAATGATTTCAGAAGACTTTATGAACTAGCATGCAAATCGATTGAACATGAACGTAAAACTAATCGAACTGGATTTTACACGATTGTATGTGAGTTTCTTTTTTTATTATATTTTGAAAATCAAGAAAGTGCTTTGAAGTTACTTAAAGATTCAGAATCTGTTTTCATGTCTAAGGCCTACACTCCATATATATCAGAATTATTACATCACTCAATATTATGTAACGCTAGTTTTTTAGTTGCTGAGATCCATAAAATTATTATCACATATCACACTAAAGATATTATTTTGGATGACATTCAAATTCTTTTAGATGTTATTTCAATTTTTAATGGAGAAAAACCATCAGATAATAAATATAACTCATCTAATTTATCCAATTTAGTATCACCATTTATCAATCTAAGTCATTTGTACTATATTGCATTTAGGTCTCCTATTTCGGACAAGAATAAATTGGAAGAACTCAAAATATCCTTGATACATAATCTAAATAAAGATCAATATCTAATTAATAATTAAAACTCATTCATTAAGATAAATTACTATAATTATAATGTTTCGTTCACATTATGGTCTTTTGTATTGGATAATATATTTCATCTTTTTTAGAATAATTCTTTATATAATTTTTTGATAAATCGAAACTAATCATTAAATGAATGCTTTAGTTACTGGTGCTGATGGGTTTATTGGTTCCCATTTAGTTGAATTGCTGGTATCAAAAGGTATAAATGTAAAGGCATTATCTCAGTACAATTCTTTTAACAGTTGGGGATGGTTAGAGAATTTAAATTGCCTTAATCGAATTGAGATTGTTTCTGGGGATATTCGCGATCCATTTTTCTGTAATAAGATTGTTGAAGGTGTTGATTGCGTTTTTCATTTAGCAGCTCTAATAGCCATTCCTCATTCCTATTTGGCACCGCAAAGCTATGTTGAGACAAATATCACAGGGACACTAAACATATGCCAAGCTGCTAGAGATATGGGTAATATTCGAGTGATTCATACTTCTACTAGCGAAGTGTATGGAACCGCACAATATGTACCGATTGATGAAAAGCATCCCTTGCAACCACAATCTCCCTACAGTGCTTCCAAAATTGGTGCAGATGCTATGGCAATGAGTTTTTATAACGCTTTTGAATTACCTGTGACAATTGCACGTCCATTCAATACATATGGTCCAAGGCAATCTGCAAGAGCAGTGATTCCAACTATAATTTTGCAAATTGCAAATGGAGTTCAAGAGATTAAAATAGGAAATATTTCTCCTACAAGAGACTTTAATTATGTTTTAGATACATGCAAAGGTTTGCTCGAGCTGGCTGAGTGCCCGGACTCAATAGGTCAAACTATTAACATCGGCTCGAACTTTGAAATCAGCGTTGGCGATACATTAGACTTAATAAAAAAACTCATGAATAGCGATGTTAAGTTTATTACTGAAACCGTACGCTTAAGACCCAATAAATCTGAAGTATTCAGGCTTTGGTGTGACAATTCACTTATAAGTAAATTAACTACCTTTAAACCTGAATTTTCTATCGAGGCTGGTCTAAAAGAAACTATTGATTGGTTTTTGGACCCCACAAACTTAAGTAAATATAAATCAGACATCTACAATACATAACCAAATAGTTTCTGCTGCTAGGCAAGTTTGTGGAACAGCAAATGTTTGTCTTCATGAACCTTCATTCAGTGACTTCGAAAATGAATTGCTTCAGAAATGCATCAATAGTACATATGTTTCTTCCACCGGACAATTTGTAGATCAATTTGAAAAAGAAATTGCTGAGTATACTGGTGCGAAGCATGCCATTGCTGTTGTTAACGGCACTGCTGCATTACACATATCTCTTTTGCTCGCAGGACTTGAAAGGAATGATGAAGTTCTGGTTCCAAGCTTAACATTTGTCGCGACAGCAAATGCAGTATCGTATTGCGGAGCCGTTCCTCATTTTGTTGATTGCGAGGAAAGAAATCTGGGGATTGATCCTCGAAAATTAGACGATTATTTATCTGATATTTCAGAAGTCTCTGGTAATTGTTGCATCAATAAAAATACTGGAAGAAAAATATTTGCAGTAATTCCTGTCCATATTTTTGGCCATCCCTGCAAAATTGATGAAACAATTGTTGTTGCTAAGAAATACAAGCTTAAAGTGATTGAAGATGCTGCTGAATCATTGGGCAGTTTTTACCATGGCAAGCATACTGGTACATTCGGTAAATTTGGAGCAATCAGTTTCAATGGAAATAAAATCATTACTACCGGAGGTGGGGGTGTTATTTTAACAAATGAAGATGACTTAGCAGTCCAGGCAAAGCATATTACAACGACCGCAAAGATCTCTGGTCAGTGGGAATGCTCACATGATCGAGTTGGTTACAATTATCGTATGCCCAACTTAAATGCTGCCTTGGGATGTGCACAATTTAAGCAGCTCCCTAAATTTCTTCAATCTAAGCGAGACTTATATGCAAAATATCTTAAGCACTTTTCAAAACTGGAGGGTATTCAATTACTCAAAGAACCTTCTAACTGCTCGAGCAATTATTGGCTTCAGACAATCATTTTAAAAAAGCCTAATTATAAAATAAGAAATGAAATCTTAACTGCATTAAACAACGCAGGTCTTATGAGTCGCCCAACATGGAAAGGTTTACACCAACTTGACCACTTCAGGCATTGCCCAAGAATGGATATGACTACCTCAGAAACTTTAGAAAAGAAGATTATCAACCTTCCAAGTAGCTCATTTCTGTGTGACTAAATCTATACCAATTTTGCTTATCGGTGCAGGTGGTCACTGTAAATCTTGTATAGATTTAATTTCAACAATTTCGGATTACGAAGTCGGAGGGATTGTTGATAAAGATGGCTCTAAGTGTATTGAAGTACTAGGTCAAAAAGTAATTGGTACAGATTCCGATTTAAAATTTTTAGTACAAAGATTTCCTCAGCTGTTAATAGCTGTAGGTCAAATTGAATCACCATTACTGAGAAGTGAGTTATTCTTGAAAACAAAAAACCTTGGTGCTTCTTTTCCGGTTATTATTTCTCCTACTGCTTACATCTCTAATACTGCTATTATTGATGAGGGAACCATTTCTTTTCATCAGACACTTATAAATACATCCGTGAAGGTTGGAAAAAATTGTATCATAAATAACAAAGCTTTGATAGAGCATGAATCCACAATAGGTTCGCACTGCCATGTTTCCACTGGTGCATTGATCAATGGCGGCGTAGTTATTGATGAAGGTTGCTTTATTGGAAGTGGTGCAATTATTCATGAGGGTGTAAAGATTGGCAGGGGATCAGTAATATCAGCTGGAAAAATTGTACGAAAGGATATTCCCAATAACACTATTCTGAGATAATGGCTCAAATTTCTGATGAAGTCCTAATCATTGCTGAGGCTGGTGTTAATCATAACGGTTCGGTGGAAAAAGCACTTGAACTTGTTGATGCAGCTTCTATTGCGGGTGCAGATGTGGTTAAATTTCAAACTTTCAAAGCAGAAAATTTAGTTACAGAGTCCTCACCTAAAGCAAATTATCAATTAGCAAATACCCAAAGTTCTGAATCCCAATTTGAAATGCTTCGAAAATTAGAGCTTAGTCATGAAATGTATCAAATAATTATTGATAGGTGTCAGGAAAAAAAGATAAAATTTGCTTCCACTGGTTTCGACGAAGAAAGTGTAAATTTACTCATTGATTTAGGTGTTGATTTTCTGAAAGTTCCGTCAGGCGAAATTACTAATTTCCCCCTTTTAAAATTAATCGGGTCAAAAGGGTTACCTATTTTTCTCTCTACCGGAATGTCGACGATGCAGGAGGTCAAAAATGCACTCGCTATCCTATTAAGTGCTGGGGCAAAAGAATCTGCAATCGTTGTACTGCATTGCACGACTGAATACCCGACTCCGATGGATAATGTGAACCTTCGTGCGATGTCGTTTATGGCAGTTCAGTTAGATACAAAAGTTGGTTACTCTGATCATACACTTGGAATTGAGATACCAATTGCTGCAGTTGCAATGGGGGCAAGCGTAATTGAAAAACATTTTACACTGGATCGCAATATGGAAGGACCCGACCATGCTGCTAGCCTTGAACCTCATGAACTCAAACAAATGGTTTCTTCTATTAGAAAAATAGAAATAGCTATGGGTGATGAGCGAAAGATGCCATGTAAGAGTGAAGAATCAAACATTGATGTGATTAGAAAATCTATAGTTGCTAAGACAAACATTAAAGCTGGTGAAAGGTTTACCGAAAATAACCTATGCGTGAAAAGACCGGGCACAGGGATTTCGCCTATGAGATGGGATGAACTTGTCGGTTCAAAAGCGATCAAAGATTTCAAAGCAGGCATGCTAATTTCAATTTGAAAAAAATTTTAGTAGTAACTGGTACTAGGGCAGAGTATGGTTTGCTGAGATTGGTGATCGATGGGATTGCTCGTTCTACATCATTTAAGTTGCAACTTTGCGTTACCGGAACGCACTTATCTCCTGAATTTGGCCTAACATATCGAGATATTCTAAAAGACGGTTATAAAATTAATTCTAAACTAGAAATGCTAGTCAGTGCTGACACGCCTTCAGCCATCACAAAATCCATGGGATTGGGCCTCATTGGATTTGCTGATGAATTAAACAGGTTGGACCCTGATCTTATTCTTATTCTGGGCGATCGCTATGAAGTAATGTGTGCAGCAATCGCAGCAACGATCGCAAGGATTCCTATTGCTCATTTACATGGTGGTGAAGCTACAGAGGGATTAATTGATGAAGCAATTAGGCATTCAATTACTAAAATGTCTCACCTTCATTTTGTTGCGACAAAAGAGTACGAAAAACGAGTTATCCAGATGGGTGAAAAACCCAATCGAGTTTTCTGTGTTGGAGGATTAGGAGTTGATAACATTTTAAATTTAGATCTTCTAACAAAAAAAGAAATTGAAATGTCTTTGGATTTTAAAATTGGTTCCAAAAGTATGTTGGTAACCTTCCATCCACTTACACTTGAAGCCAATACTTCGGGCAAGCAAATGAATGAACTGCTCAATTCGTTGACCGAATTCGTTGATCACAAGATAATTTTCACAATGCCAAATGCCGATACGGATGGTAGAGAAATCTTTCAATTAATAAAAAAGTTTTGCTTGGATAATCATAATTGTAGAGCATTTACATCGCTTGGACAGTTAAGATACCTATCTTGCCTAAAGTATGTTGATGTTGTTGTTGGTAATTCTTCTAGCGGCCTTCTTGAAGCCCCAAGCTTTAATATTCCAACTGTTAATATTGGTGACCGTCAAAAGGGGCGCTTGAAAGCAGCTAGCGTAATAGATTGTGCTCCAGTAAAAAATCAAATTTCATCTGCGATTAAAAGAGCACTCTCGCCAGATTTTAAAGAGTCGTGCAAGACAACCAAAAATCCATACGGTAATGGTGGTGCTTCCAAAAGAATTATACAAAGATTAGAGAATATTGATTTTAATCATCTTCTAAACAAAAGCTTTTTTAATATTTCTAATTTGTTTAAGAATTGAAGGTAGTCTTTATCGGAGCAGTTCAATTCAGTGCTAAATGCCTTGAAGTAGTTTACAACTCTAGTGCAAAAATCGTAGGTGTTTGCACTTTGAAAGAGTCATTATCTAATTCCGACCACCAAGACCTTTTACCCATTGCAAAAAATTTTGATATTCCTTGCTTGTATGTTGAGGATATCAACTCTGAGTCTTCCGTTGATTGGATAAAGAATAAGCAACCAGATGTGATTTTTTGTTTTGGCTGGTCTAGATTGTTAAAAAAGAAAATATTAGACATCCCCCCCATAGGTGTGGTTGGTTTTCATCCTACAGCTCTTCCTGCAAACAGAGGAAGGCATCCTTTAATTTGGGCATTATTTCTTGGTTTAAAAAGGACTGCGTCAACCTTTTTCTTTATGGAGGAAGGTGCTGATTCGGGAGATATTTTATCTCAAGAAGAAATAACTATAGATTCCAATGAAGACGCAATGTCGCTATATCAAAAAGTTACTCAAACTGCCCATTCCCAAATAAATGATTTCATACCACTTCTCGAAAACAGAAGTTATATTCGAACAAAACAGGATAATGGAAAAGCTAATTACTGGAGAAAGCGTGGCGTTAAAGATGGAGAGATTGATTGGAGGATGTCTGCAAATTCTGTATATAATCTAGTCCGTGCCCTGACGAAACCCTATGATGGTGCTTATTTTACAAAAGATGGGGAAGAAATAAAAGTATGGAAAGTTGAAGTATTAAAGGATGAAAACCAAGAAAATATTGAACCAGGAAAAATTTTAAGAACTGAGGGTTCCAATGTTGTTGTAAAATGCGGTACAGGTTCTGTTCTTTTAAAAGATACTGAAAGGAAACTAACTTTTAATGAAGGTGATTATCTATGAAAAATATTTTAGTTATCGCACCCCATCCTGATGATGAGACACTTGGTTGTGGTGGCACAATCCTTCGTCATATAGATCATGGTGATAAAGTATATTGGCTTATTGGGACCACAATAAAAGGGCAAAAGGGAATTTCAAAAGAAAAGGAAGAATCAAGGAAAAAAGAAATTCGAAATGTCTCTGATATGTATGGATTGGCTGGTTACAAACAACTAGATTTTAAGACAACAGAGTTAGACCAAATCCCAAGAAATAGCTTGATTCAGGAAATCTCGGAATATGTCAATGAGGTTAAACCTCATACTATGTATCTTCCTTACAGAAATGATGTTCATAGTGATCATGCTCAAATATTTGATGCCTCTATTGCTTGTACAAAATCATTTAGATATCCATTTATAAGAAAGGTGTGTGTTTACGAAACTCTTTCCGAAACAGAGTTCGGCATGCGTACAGACGATTCAGGATTCAAACCCAATATGTGGGTGGACATTACTCATTACATTGATAGAAAAATTGAAATCATAAAGATATTTAATTCTGAAATTCAAGAGCATCCTTTTCCAAGAAGTATTACATGTATAAAATCACTGGCAAATCTGAGAGGTTCATTTGCAGGTGCAGAATTTGCTGAGTCATTTATTTGCGTTAAAGAAATATTATAGAATTAATAAGTAAAAAAACTGAACAAAAGAAAATACCTTAAAAATCTTCTGATTTTTCCTAAAAATTCAATCAGGGATGCAATGGCTTTATTGGATCAAACTCCCGATAAGTGCCTAATTGTGACAGATGATTCTAGAAAATTCTTAGGCACTTTAACAGATGGAGATATTAGAAGAGCCATCCTAGCTGGAAAGTTAGTCTCTGATAATATATCCGAGGTTTATTTTAAGGAGTCTCGCACTTTAGACCAAAGTTCATTCAACGAGGCGTCCGCATTGCTTCTTATAAAAGAAAATGATCTGCCAGTTCTGCCCGTTATAGACACTTCAGGATCGGTCGTTGACTATGTTTCCCTTAAAAAACTTGGAATCCGGCAGAGAGATAGTGATCTACTTACCGATACACCTGTTGTTATAATGGCTGGTGGTAAAGGTACTCGCCTTCAACCAATTACTAACTTTTTACCGAAGCCGCTAATTCCTGTTGGTAATGAAACAACATTGATTGAAAAAATCATTAGTCAATTTACCAAGTTCGGATGCAAAAAATTTATCATATCCGTTAATTATAAATCCAAACTAATCAAATCTTACTTCGAAGAACTTAATCCTGCCTACGAGGTGAAATTTATTGAAGAAGATAAACCATTAGGAACTATTGGTTCGCTTGCGTTAGCTAAGAAATACATAGATAGGTCCTTTTTTGTCACCAATTGCGATATTCAAATAAAAGCTAATCTTAATGATTTTAAAAAACATCACTTAGATGGCAACTTTCACGCAACAATTATGGTTTCTACTAAGAGGCATGTAATACCTTATGGTACTTGTGAACTAAAAACCGATGGAAGTTTAGCAAAAATTATTGAAAAACCTAGTCATGAGCTTCTAATAAATACAGGTTTATATTTTTTCGAACGAAGAATTTTAGATTTTATTACTCCCAATACAAAATTGGATGCGACTGATTTGATTCAATTAATGATCAGTAATTCAAAAAGAATAGGTGTCTTCCCTATTAATTCAGATTCATGGAGCGACTTTGGTCAATGGGATGACCTTAAGAACAAACTCTTTTAAATATAACTTTTTAAGGCTATTACTGAACTTCTTTTTTCATTCAAATAATCTTTAGCTTTTCATTTAGTTTTAAACTAAAAGTCTTAACTAAAAATGTATAGCATATTTAATGAAGGTTTTAGCAATCATTCCAGCCCGCAAAAATTCAAAAGAATTACCTAAAAAAAATATTTCCCTTTTTTGCGGGAAACCTCTAATTACCTGGACGATCGAAAGTGCATTAGATTCAGGCATTTTTGATAAAGTGATGGTTACAACTGACTGCGAAATAACCGCATCAATTTCTGTCGAAAACGGTGCAGAAGTACCATTCTTACGACCAAAATCACTAGGCGGAAGCAATTCAGATATTAAAGATACGATTAAAGATGTCCTTAAAAAGTATTCTGATCATTTGAAAATAGATTTTGATGCTTTTTGCCTATTACAACCCACTTCACCGCTAAGAAATCATTTACATATAAGAAAAGCATTTACAATTTTTGAAAGTAAATCCTACAGGCAGTTGGTTTCGATCAGTAAAATCAGGAAGCATCCTGCATGGATGAAAAAAATAAACTCCAATGGACTTCTCGAAAACTATCTGCCTAAAGCAAATAGTTCACTTCAAAGACAAAAACTGGACTCAGTTTTCATATTAAACGGTGCTATATATATAAGTAAATTGGATGCTTTTAAAGAAACTGGTTTATTACATGGAGAGTCATCAGGGTATTATGAAATGGAAGAAGCAGTTTCTGTAGATATCGATAATGCTTTAGATTTTGCTTATGCTGAATTCTTAATGAGAAACTACTCTGCTACCATTGAAAATTAGATTAATACCAAGATTAGATATTAAAGGAAATAATCTCGTGAAAGGGATTAACCTCGAAGGTTTAAGGATTATTGGTAAGCCAGAAGTTTTTTCGAAATTATATTCTGATTTAGGTGCTGATGAACTTATTTACATTGATTCCGTGGCCAGTCTCTATGGTAGAAGAAATTTGATTGAAATCGTTAAAAGAACTGCGAAAGAGGTATTTATCCCCTTGTGTGCAGGTGGTGGAATTCGATCTCCTGAAAATGCAAATGAAATTCTAAGAAGTGGAGCGGATAAAATTTCAATCAACTCTGAAGCTGTACGAAAACCAAAATTAATTGCTGAGCTTTCTTCATTATTTGGATCATCTACTATAGTGAGTTATATCTCTGCAAAGAAAAGAGAAAATGGCTATGAAGTTTATATCGACAATGGCAGAGAAAGAACCGGAATATGTCCAGTTGAATGGGCTCAAGAAGTTGAATCGCTAGGTGCAGGTGAATTGCTAATCGAATCAATTGATCAAGAAGGGACTGGCCTTGGGTTTGATTTAGAGTTAGCTGAAAAAATATCAAACAAAACTACTATACCAATTATTTTATCTGGGGGTGCAGGAAAAATGTCTCACTTTTTGGAAGGTTACAATAACAACTTTAATGCTTTCGCAATTGGTTCGATGTTTCACTTTTTTCATATGCAAAAGCATGCCTTTCTAAATGAAAGCCCCAAGCAAAGTCACTACCAGTTTCAAACTTCACATTTCGAAAATTTCGGAATCAAAGAGTTGAAGGAAGAGTTAAGTAAACATGGAGTCCCAATAAGAGAAGTTACATAATCATAAAAGAAATCAAAGTCTCTATAATTGATTACAACTCTGGCAATTTATTTAGCATTTTTAGAGCTTGCCAGGTTTCAGGAATGAAAACCTCAATCACAAGCAACAAAAGGGAAATTGAGAATTCTGACTGCTTGATTTTGCCAGGAGTTGGTTCGTTTCCCAACGCAATTAATAGTTTAAAAAAATATGAACTATTTGAGGTTATAGAAAAATTCGTAGCAAGCGGTAAAAGACTTGTAGGAATATGTTTGGGTGCTCAGCTTTTACTTTCTAAAAGTTACGAATTCAGTGAAGTTGATGGATTTGGATTTATTGAAGGGCAGGTCGAATCAATTCGAAAATTTTCTCTTTTGAATGAGCTAAAAGTCCCACACATCGGATGGAATAATTTCGAGCTTAAGCATTTAAATAGCCCCACTTTTCTGTTTGATGATTTAGTTCATCAGTATTTTTACTTTGTTCATTCTTACATCATGTGCCCTACAAACGATTCTGAGGTAATAGGAAAAACTACATTTGAAGATGTAAAGTTTGCTTCAATCGTAAGAAAAGAAAATATTATGGGGGTTCAGTTTCACCCAGAAAGAAGTGGACCATCTGGAATCAAGTTTTTTCAAAATTTAAAATCTGACATACAAAGCGAATTTTAATGGAACCTCTAATAATTCCCGAAAGTGTAAAAAAAATTAGTACCGATTCCGCAGGTAATTACGGTACTCAAGATATTACAGGAACTCGATCTGAAGTCGTTTACTGCAAAAAATGCGTAATTTCCAATCAACGCCCTAGAATTACCTTAGATGATGAAGGAATTTGTAGTGCATGCAGATATGCTGAAAAAAAAGAAAATGAAATTGACTGGGAAGATAGAGAAAAACAATTAGTAGATTTACTCGATCATTATCGCAAGAATAACGGCTCATACGACTGTCTTGTGCCTGTAAGTGGGGGTAAAGATTCATGCTTTGTGGCTCATCAATTAAAATTTAGATATAATATGAATCCCCTATTGGTTACCTTTGCTCCTTTGCGGTGGTCAACGATCGGGTGGCAAAATTTACAATCTTTAATTGATACTGGATTTGATACTGAAATTTGTGTACCGAATACTTACGCTTACCGTCTTCTGTCCAGGTTATCTACTGAGTATCTAGGAGACCCATTTCAGCCTTTTGTTTATGGAGTAAAAGCACACCCGATTAGAATGGCACTTAAGCATAATATTTCTCTCATCTTTTTTGGTGAAAATGGAGAAGTTGAATATGGAGGGGACATGAAAAATGCAGATTCTTTCATGCATGATGTTGGTGAAGATTTAAGAAACCATTATTTTAAAGGGATGATGCCCTCTGATTGGGAAAAGTATGGGGTTGATAAAAAACTCCTTCATCCCTTTTCGCTTCCTAATCCAGATCGAGTGCAAGATAAACAAATTAAATGTACATGGTTCAGTTTCTTTAAAAAATGGACACCACAGTGGAATTTTTACTATGCAAGAGAGCACACTGGTTTCAAACCTGAAGCAGACGGACGTTCTGAAGGCACATACTCTAAATATGCAAGTATCGATGATAAGCTCGATGGATTTCATTATTATCTTGGATTTATAAAATTTGGAATTGGTAGAGCAACCAGTGATGCTGCTCATGAAATTAGAGATGGTCATATTTCCCGTGAAGAAGGAGTTGCTCTAGTTCAAAAATATGATGGAGAATTTCCTAAAAAAAACTATGAACTATTCCTTAAATACATGGATATGACTGACGAGTATTTTCAGTCCATTGTTGATCGTTTTCGACCGTCACACCTATGGGACAAAAACAATGACGAATGGCAACTTAAGCATCAGGTTAGCAATCTTTAGAATTCAATTTAATTGTAAATTTTTGTGAACTTCTGGGATAGTGAGATAGAATATGGGAAATATTTCCATAAAATTGCTACTGGCGAACTACCAGAAATGGAATGCAGCAAGGCTATTTGTAAATTTCTTAGTCCCATATATGCATCAGAAAAAAAGGTCTTGGATGTTGCTTGTGGTAGCGGTCACTATTTAAGAAGTTTTTTGGAAAGAATAGATTCAAACATCGATTACACTGGTATCGATGCGACTAAATTCTACATAGAATTAGCCCAAAAAGCCTTTCCTCAAAAAGGTGTATTTAAGCTTGGTAACATTTTCAATATTCCCTTTTCGGACGAAACCTTTGACATTGTGATGGCTAATAATGTGCTTCTCCATCTTCCGCCTAATCCTACACAAGCCTTAAAAGAACTTGTTCGAGTAAGCAGGGAACATATTATTATCCGCACCACCTTCGGAGAAAGAAACTATGTTATTCAAGAGGTTAGAGAATCCTCAGAGAATAAAAATCTGTATGTAGAAGATAAACCGACAGAAAGTAACTATTTTAATTTATACACTGAAGATTATTTCAGGAAAGTATTTTCCGAAATTAATCCTTCCCTTAAAGTGAAAATTACAAAGGATGAAAGTTTCAAAAATTTTGACACACGTGATCAAACTAACAACAAAACTGGAACTAAAACAGTAAACGGAGTTCAACAATCTGGTAACATAATACTCGACTGGCGATTTCTTATAATAAGTAAGTAAAAATAATCAAATAACCCTTGGACTTTTATAAAAGTTAAAGTCTACAGAAAACAAAAATCTAAAATCAAAAAATCAGACTCCAAACCTGACAAAAATTTTTTTTTATTTCTTAAGAAGAACCAACAATTCTGGAGTTCTATTCAATCTGCACCTTTTGAAAAAAAAGGGATTGTCCTATCTGAAAAGGCATCTGGGGATAATTTTTGGGCAATTCAAGTCTCTATCGCTAGTAACATCATTGCTAAGTCATTAGGTGCAAAAGTTATTTACTTATTCAAGACTCAAAAAGAAATTAATGAATCAGATTTTAAGGTACAAAAGTCTTTTGGCGACTGCGATGTTCTCTTTATTGATGAAATTTGTTCAGGCAAAGAAACATCAATTAATAACGATGTCCAAAATATCTACGATAAATTATCTAAACCTGAAGATATCCTTAATATCACTTTTAAAGGAGTAGTTATAGGGGAACAAATATATGATACTATACTTAAATACAAAAATGCTACTGTTTGGACAATAAATGAAAATATTATCCCTCACATTAAAAATGCAGTAAAAGCTTATTATGTCATCGATTATTTGAACATAAATTATGATCTAAAGGCAGGTCTCTTTACGCACACAACTTGTGTCTATCATGGGATTTACACTCGGTATATATTATCCAAAAATATCCCTGTTTATATGAATATTGGAGGTTTGGGTGCTTTGAATAGAATTAACCGAACATTAAATGCTAAATCTCAATTGAAAAGCCTACTTCACATCGAACCAGAAGATTTTCAAAGATTAATTAACAAGTTCGGAAAAGAACATGTGTTAAAAAAAGCCAAAGTTTATTACTGTAAAAGATTTTCCGGAGATGACCAAAATGATTTCGATGCGGTAGAAGCTTTTTCAAAGGATAAAATTTTATTCAAAGATAAAGAATCTTTTTGTGCGAGGTATAATTTAAATCCTAGTTATCCAATCGTTTGCATTATGTTGCATGCAATGACGGATGATCCTCATTTTGCGGAACAGAATATTTTCAAAGATTATTACGACTGGTTTTATAAAACATTGGAGATAGTAAGAGAAGTAAAAGAAGTAAATTGGGTTTTCAAACAACATCCACTAATCCGCTACTACCCTGACGATGCAAATGTTTCAGGAATGTTAAAAATTTTGAACCAAACCAACATAATTTACCTTTCTGAAAATGAAAATGTAAGCACAGGGTCGATACCCAATTTAGCAGATGCAATTGTTACTTGTGCTGGAACTTCGGCACTTGAATTTGTTCCTAGTGGAATTCCAGGTATTGTTGGATGTAAAAATGATTACACAGGGCATGGTTTATGTGTAGAACCAAACAATTTTGAAGAGTACAGATATATACTCCAAAATATTTCTTCAGTTCCAAGACCTACCGAACTGCAAAAAGAAAAAGCTCTTCTAATATTTTATTTATTGTATTCTGTTATCAGACCAGCCTATGTGAAAGGGTTCTTGCCATACATGTCTTTCGAAGAAATGCGTAGTATTGATAACAAGCAAACTATAGCGCTCATGCTTGAATCATTCACTACATCAAGAATAAAATTTTTGAGTAAAGATATTAAAGATCTAATGGAATTTATAAATTCCAAACCCGATTTATCAAAATCAAATGAAATTTATTTCTCCGAAAGTCTTATAGACTAAAGACTACAAAATATTTTGAAAAATAAAAACTTTGTAGAAGAAAATGTAATTTTTCTAATCTCCCTACCTAGAAGCGGTTCAACTCTTCTGCAAAGTATAATTGGTGGGCATTCGTATGTTCATACCACACCAGAACCATGGATCACCTTACCTTTGCTTTATTCTCAGAAGCAAAATGGTGTTGAAAGCGAGTATGACCATATAACTGCCACTATAGCATCTTCTGAATTTTTCGAATCCATGCTAAATGGTCAAAAAGTTCTCAAAGAAGCACGAATCAACTATTTAACAACCATTTATAAACAAATAATTGAAGAAAGTGGTAAAAGATTCTATTTAGATAAAACATCAAGAAATTACCTTGTAATTAAAGAACTGAAAGAACTCTTTCCAAATGGTAAATTTATTTTTTTAATTCGTAATCCAATATCAGTCTTTGCGTCATATCTAAATTTCATGGTGTTTAATAATTGGAGTTGGTTTTCTAAACCTAACTTTAAAAAAGATTTGCTCGATGGATATCAATTTCTGGCCGAAGGTATAAAAAGGAACAAAAAAAATAACTTTTTAATTTCTTATGAAAAATTTATCAATCACCCTAAAGACTCCCTTGTAGAGATATGTAATTTTTTAGAGATACCCTTTGAAAAAGATATGATTAACTATCAGAACTGCCTAAAAAAAATGAAGGGAAGGCTCATTGACCCTAAAGCTATACACAAACACAAAAATCCTGTAAAAAAATATATTGATTCATGGCGAAAGACTATAGATACCCCATTCAAATCTAGAATTGTGAATGAGTTTATCGATATAATTGGGGACAAGAATCTAAATTCACTAGGATATAAGACAAAATCACTTAGATATGAGTTAAAATACAATGATCAATTGAAAGACGATTATCCTGAAGTATCATTAAATCTACTTTTGAAATCCAAAAATAAGCTATCAAAATTTGAAAAAGCAATAATTGATTCATTTCTTGATAAGGAAAATAAAAAATGAACAATAAGAAAATAGAATTTATTGGAGATTATCAAACTTGGGATGATGCACTAGCAAAATCTGATGGATATGACAGCGAAGTCATTTTAAACCAGACTAGAAAAGCATCTTTAAAAGTTAAACAAGGGGAAGCTCTGTATGAAAGAGATTCTTATTTATTTTATGATAAAATTGAATACCCCCATTACCTTATAGCTGCCCTGTACAAAAACTCGATAATCCATGATTCAAAGCTTAATGTTTTAGATTTTGGTGGTTCTTTGGGTTCAAGTTATAACTTAATTAAAAAATATATTAACGATTCAATTCCTATTAAATGGAATATTGTGGAACAAAAGAAATATGTTGAAGTTGGAAAACGTGATTTCCAAACAAATGAATTATTTTTTTTCGAAAATATAGATGAATGTTTAGAAAGAAATGAAATAAATTTCGTTTTAATTTCATCTGTCTTACAATATTTACCAAATCCATATCTTGTAATTGAGGAGTTGTGCAACATTAATGCCTTCCATCTTTTATTAGATAGAACTACTTTCATAAAAGGAAAAACTGAAAGAATAACCATACAAAATGTACCTTCTTTCATCTATGAAGCATCTTACCCTGCGAGATTTTTTGTTGAAAAAGATATAAAAGAAGCTTTTGCAAAAAATAGCTATATATCGATAGATCAGTTTAAATCATTGGACAAAAACTCTCCCCCTTGCGGTAAAGGCTATTGTATAGGTATTCTCTTCGAAAAAAATACTGCACATTGAATAATTTCTGCACCTACTTTGATTTAAATTATATTGATCGTGCGAAAGTATTATTT
>MDTC01150475.1_pt1 | contig 20422 bp, 16 predicted proteins | sample 811181 | NCBI WGS metagenome assembly MDTC01 (sample SAMN05326644, study PRJNA326480) | marine metagenome | isolation source: seawater | place: Pacific Ocean: North | collected 2011 | reverse complement strand
TCAGTTATTTGCTTGTTTTGACTCAAAATTAATTCCCGTGTGGTTTATTATAAGTAAATTATTTAAATAACCCCATACTAACTAAAAGAGGCTAAATATGCGATTTGCTTATCATCCATCCATGTGCGATCCATCATTCTATCTTGATCTTGGAAAAGCTGCAGAATCTGCTGGTTTTGATGTGATTACTTTTCCAGACAGTATTTGCTATCCAAAAGAATGTGATTCTACTTATCCTTATAATGATGATGGTTCAAGAGAATTTCTTGACGGTGTGCCCTTCCTTGAACCATTTAGTATTATTCCTGCAATAGCAGCAGTGACTAAACAACTTGAATTTTCTACATCTGTATACAAACTTGCACCTAGACAAGCTGTAACAACGGCAAAATTTGTTACCACCCTTGGAGTGATGACTAATAATAGATTTCACTTTGGCATTGGGGTAAGTCCATGGTACGAGGATTTTCTTGCTACTGGAGAGCGCTGGGAAAAGCGAGGAAAAAGAATGGATGAGCAAATTGATATCCTAAAAGGACTAATGGATGGTAAGTACTTTGGGTATAAGGGAGAATTTTATGACATACCTGAGCTAAAGCTTTGCCCTGTGCCAACAAAACCTGTACCTATTCTTATTGGGGGACATTCAAATCTAGCGCTGAAAAGAGCCGCAAGAATTGGAGATGGCTGGATTAGTGCAGGAATAACTCTTGATGAAACAGAAATTTTTATAAATAAGATAAATAAATACAGGGATGATTTTGGAACACTTGATCATCCAAATTATCAAATTCAAGTTATGGGTGAAGCAGCATATTCTCCTGATGGAGTTAAGCAACTTGAAGATTTGGGAGTAACAGAGGTTATTGTTGCATTTAGAAACGCCTATGAGGGTGGTCCAGATGAAAGAACGCTTGATAGCATGATTGCAGAAATAAATTGGTATGCTGAGGAAGTTATTAATAAAGTAGGATGAATTGGTCGGGATGGCCGGATTTGAACCGACGACCACCACACCCCCAGTGTGGTGCGCTACCAGGCTGCGCTACATCCCGAACACTTAAATAGATCAGTATATATGCATCTTTTAAAAAATCAGTTATAAATAAATTTACTCAAAAAATAATAAACAACAAATAAATATACATATTTAATTTTATTTAATATAATCCCATTTCCAAAATGCACAATTAGAGTGTATTTGGTTTATTAATTTTGTTAAATATTGAATATACTGAAATATAAAAGGCTAGGATTAAAAAACAAAATAGTATAGTATTTGCCTTTAATTGCTATTAAAATTAGCAATGTATATAATTTTCAGAGAGTTAAAATACCAGGAGTTAAAAAAAGATGGCTAAAATCAAAAACAAACTAGGTTACCTTCTAACGTTGGTAGTTCCATTTTTTACCGTTGGGGCCGTTGCTCAAGAGGAGCCAAAGACAGCTGGTTCAGATGAAGAAGCACGTTCAAGCTCATCTGGTGGTCTAAGTGCTGGTCAGATTGCTGCCGCTGTTGCAGCTGCTGCTGCCATAGCTGCTGCTGTTGATGATGATGATAGTCCAGCTCCTACACCTGCACCTACACCTGCGCCTACACCTGCGCCTACACCTGCACCAACTCCAGCTCCTACTCCAGCTCCTACTCCAGCTCCTACTATCGTTGAAGAGTATGATATTGTTGTTGAAAACACAGAAGAAATAACAACCATGGTTACTACTAATACAACTACTATCACTGATGTGCAAACATATATTCCGCCATCAACCAGTACATCAACAACAACAGCAACTGCTACCATCACATCAACCAATCCTGCTGATGATTATAGAGGTGCCGGCTTTGCTACATTTGTAGAAACAGTCAATGGTGTCGGTATATATGAAGTTGAGGTTATAGTTGAAGAAGAAATCGAAATAACTACTCCAGGTCAAACTATTACTGAACAGGTAGAAGTTCAAACAACACGTGAAGTCCCTGTGACTGAGACAGTTGTAACTACATCAACTATCACTGGTACGAGAACAGCACCAGGTAGCTAGAAAATATACACAAACTCAAGGCTTACTTCCTTAAGCCTTGGGTGAATCTTCTGAGTGGACTTGTAAAAGAGTCCACTTTTTTTGTCCATGATATAAGTATTTTCTCCACTCCATTTAAAATCTTCTGTATTAAAGCTTTCTTTTATTTCTAAAAATTTCTTATTAGTTGTTTCCGTTGTGCTACTAATAAAGCGTTGTGTTATGAGAGCATTAGGATTTTTTAACATTATCACTGCTGTGTCGTCCTTATTCTCAATGATATCTATATTGTGATCTAACCCAAGCGTTTTAATAATTTTACCTTTCTTTGTATATATGGTTGCATCTCTACCTACCCACTTATAGATATTATTATTTATGCTGGATAGTGGCATAATTGCAACTCTTGACTTCCCTATCTTTACTTTTACAAAAGAATATCTCGTTTTGTTTATTAAGTCCTGATCAATTGGGATATCATCAGCACCAATAATACTTAGTCTAGCAAGATCATAAAGCTCAGAATAATCTAGCGAAGCACATGAAAAAAGAAAAGGTATTACTAATAAAGCCCTAATCATAAAAACTGTCCATTTCTCTAAAAAGGAAATTTTTACTTGAGGCATCTGTTACTCCCCATAGCTGAAAAGAGTGTAGAAGCCAAGCTGCCCCATCTCTTGTTAAAGGTCTTAGCCCAAAGGGAATATGCCCATTTCTATGTTTAGATGAAAACATGTCAACAGGAACGTAGAAATAAAAACCTTTATCAAAACTACCTTCACCGAATTCCTGCTTGCTAATATCAGTTAAGGCAAAAAAAGCACCGATTCTGAGGCCGTTTCTAAACCTTCTTGAAAAATCAAAATATACTCCTGAGTCTCCAGCTAAAAAACGACCTCCTTTTAAAAGCAAATCAACGCTCAATGGGTCAAGATGATAATATAAATTTACATGCCCAGAAACAATATCGTAGTCTTGAAAATCAAACCGCATATTATAATCTCTTTGAAAAGCGTGCCATCCTTCTATACCAATTCCATAATTTTTATCAAAAGGCCTATATAAAATCTCGCCGCCATAACCTCCAAACATTTCTTCAAATATACCCATGGAAAATTTTGCATATACATCTTTTAAAGGATTTTTAAAGATATTAAATTGTAAATTTTGTATATAAAATTCGTCACTCTCTTTAAGATATTTAACAATATCAGTTCTAACATGCGGTAAAACACTATCAGATGCTAGCCTAAGATCATCAAAATTATTTAATAGGCCTATTGAACCCCTTGAAGTTAGGGTAATACCATCATCAAAAATAATTTCTGATTTAAGATCAAGTCTAAGATCGCCAAAAAAGAATCCATCAGGCCCACCAATTTGTGATCGTATTGATGGTTCAAAGCCCCAAAAAATAGTAGGTCTTTCTATATTTCCAATGAATCCATAGTAATCTTTTTGATCATTAGTAGAATTTAAAGAAAGATCTTTAGAAGTAAGCTTGTATAACTTATCTTTCTCGTAAAGATTCAAGCTTTCCCTTGAAATTTTTGCCTCATATAAAGGTAGTCCTGCATTATAATTTACTAAAGAAATCTCTTTTACTTCATCTGGAGCAAGCTGGTTAATTATACGAAATGCTCTCCCCATGGCGGTCGTGTGATTTAGGTATTGCGATTGCTTAAAAACCACAGAGTAATTTCCATTCTCTAAGTTAGCTTTAATTGGATAAATTTGATTTTCCTGCAAATTATATAAAGTAGTATTTACTAAGTTTTCAAAGTTTCCTGAATTAAGTTTTTTTATCTCCGTCTTATATGGCACATCTTTAATTGGATCATTTTTTTTAATTATGGAATTTTTTCTTGAAAAGTTATTTGTAAATGAAAATCCAAAGTTAATAGTATTACCTTTTGTATAACCAAGTTTAAGTTGAAAAAATTTATTTACAGGATATACAAACTCAAAATTTAATTTTGAATCTGGTCTTCTAATAGGTTTTGTTGCAAGAGGAGAAGAAAAAACTCCATCTGGAAATCCCTCATTTTCATAATCAGTTCCATCAAGTTCTAGCTTTAGTCTTGATCCATTCATATTTGGCAAGAAGATCTCAACTCCCCCAAAATATCCAGCATCGCCACTCATGAAATTTGAAAACGAAAACTCTCCTCCCTGAGTATCACTATCAGGGCCAGGCCTTGTTTTGAATGAGTTATGAATTGATTCAAGAGGATTTTGAATTTTATTACCATTTAGATTTCCCCACCCAATGCCAAATGTAAAGTCAAAATTTCTATAAAATTTTGATAATACAAGATACTCAGATGCAAATTTAGATGTACCTGCAGCATCTCGAAATCCTACAGCTACTTGCGGAATATATAAACTCTCTTTAAAAAGCATAAATTTAAAGTCAAAACCTTTATCTTTATATGACTGATTCCCACTGAATCTTTTAACCCTGCTGTAAAGGGCGTTATTGATGTCTGTGTACTGATATGACGCTTCTAACCAATCGAATGGATATGCAAGTATCGATCCATTGATATAGGGATCTCTATGAGACCATGAAAAACCAATTGTTCCAGCCTTGTTAAATCTTGCAGTTGGATTCTGAATTAATCCAATTGTTCCATAATTTGAATATGAATTATTATGAAAATAAGGATAAATATAGTCATTAACTGAAGAAAGAATTGGCAAGGACGCCATAATAAAGAAAAGATGTATAGATACTCTCACCTTAACTCATCAAAGCAAGAATATTAATCCTGAATGCTATTTAAAGAAGCAAGCGATATGGCTAGACTGCTTAGAATAGGTGCTATTGCTGAAGCATATCTTACTCCATCAAGCTTACCTATATTCCTTGGAGCATATATTATTGATCCAGGGTATATTTCAATAGCACTACTAAGCAATGATGATCCTTTATATAAATGTGTAGTTCCATCAGGATCAATAACAACAAGATTTTTGTAAGCTGACTTTTTTAGTCCACCAGCAACTTTGAGATAATCTCTTATATTTGAATTGGGTTGATATTTTGCCGTTACAGGGTTATTGAAGTCTCCAAAAAGATAAACAACTTTTTGCAGTGCAGGAACAATTATTTTATCCCCATTCATAACTTGAACATTTTTAGATGGATCATTTTCAATTTCTGATAGATCAAATGACGTAATTATTCTGCCTGTAAAGTTTTGTGCTCTGATTTCCTCAGCTAGCAAATCAAAGATTCCAGTATTAATAGATCCTCCACCTTGGCCAAGATTTGAAACAATATAATTTAATGTTTCTTTGTAGTTCAATTGTGCAAATAGTTTTTCAGTCTCAACAGATTGCTCTCTAAGTAGCATTGATGCGTATGGATAGGCATCATCGTCAAAACCTCCAGCCAAATTAATTACATCTAATAAAGTTTCTTGTTCACTAATAGTATATTTTCCAGGTTTGCGAACATTGCCTTCGATAGAAATTATCTTTTGACTTTCTATTGACGCTCTAAATTCTGGAACTAATATTGAATCTCTCGGCTTAATTAAAAACTTATCAAGATTATTTCTAAGAATTTTTATTGTTCTTGTTCCATCAATACCAGTTTGCTTAACAATGATATGATCATAACCAAAAAAGCTACTTGAAAATCCCCCAGCAAAATTGATTAAGTCTTGATAGGTCTCTTCTGGTTTAGCTTCAAATATATAATCAAAGTTAACACCGCCTGTTACTGGGACTCCAATCTTATAGGGATTTATAAAAACAGTATCACCAGATTGCAGAACAAAATTATTAGGGATTAAGCCTGAAATAAATATATCGTATAAATCAACATTTTGAATAAGCTTACCATCTCTCTTTATATCTATGCTTCTAAATGATCCATTTTTAGCAATGCCGCCTGCAACATTAATTGCTCCAAGGAAATTTGATCCACCGCTTAAAGTGTAAATACCTGGATTTTCAACACCACCCAGAATAATAACCTGCATATCTCTAAGCGATGAAAGGCTGAGCTCAACTTCAGTACCTATAAGTTTCTCTGCTGCTGATGCTTTTACAATCTCATTAACGTTATTAAGTGATTTTTTTGCAACAAATACTTTGCCGATATCAGGGATTAAAATAGAGCCATCACGATTGACTTTAACCTCTTCGACTGAAGGTTCGCCACTAATATAAATATCAAAAGCATCTCCAACATCAATTATGTAATCTCCAGACATATTTGGAATATTGACTGGCATAAATGATGATTGAAGTGTTCTGAAAAAAGAAGTTCCATATTTTTCCAGCCCTGTATCAATTTCATTATCTGATGAAATTTGTTGCTCAAGAGCATTAATTTCATCTTTTAAACGTTGCAATATAAATTTGTTTTTCTCAACAGATGTATCGGTTCTAAACAATCTGTCTAATTCTTCATCTTTATTTACCTGATTTGCTGTTTCAACTTGTTCTCTTATTGATGGTGGCAAGCCCTCTAGAAAAGCTTCATCAAGTTCATTTGCTGCAAACTGTGCAAGTGACTTTGGAGTGAACAAAGCAATGAGTGATATACTTAAAAAGATAATTTTGTTCATAAAAATATATATTTAGTGCTTAATTATAACTTAATTAAATTTGAAATATCTAAAATAAAAACTGTCAGATCGTTATAAAAATATGAACTCCATCTTCTTTATAAACGATTTTGATTATTTCTATTCACATAGATTTCTTCTTCTTAAAGAACTTAACAGGTGCATTAAAGTAGGCGTTGCTTGTGATGCCTCACTAGCAAGTGAGGATGCCCTTAAAAATTGTAAAAGAAGTAATATTCAAATAATTCATGTAAAAAATACTGCAAAAGATGGTTTGCTTGGAAAATTAATTCAATGTAAATCGCAATTAAATGTTGTTAAAAAATTTAATCCTAAAAATGTTTTATTTGTCACACTTGAAAGTTCTGTCATTGGAATGTTCATATCATTATTAGAACGAAGAACAAGTTTTTTCTTCCTCATCACTGGATTTGGTCCATTTTTTAGTAAAAATGAGATCAAATACGCTATTTTTAGATGGATGACTTTTCTATTAATAAAAATCTCCAATTCAAGATCTAAATATATTGTACAAAACACTGATGATAATAAATTTCTTAAAAATAAGGTTAAGAATATTATTATTATTAGAGGTAACGGTATTTGTGCAGAGACATTTAGATTTAAAAAGCGAAATACTGACTTGCCGTCTTTTTTATTCCTATCAAGATTAGTTAAATCTAAAGGAGTGGATACTTTTATTGAGGCAGCTGAAAAAATTTCAAAAAATAATATTAAGGCCTTATTCAGTCTTGGAGGAATATACGACCCGCTAAATCCTGAGTCTATAGAACCATCTGTATTGAACAAAATAAAAAATCATCCAAATGTCAATTACCTTGGAGCAGTTAAAAGAAAAAATTTAGTTAATGCTCTTCATAGTTCAGATATATTTATTTTGGGATCTGAAAGAGAAGGTATGCCTCAATCAATTTTGGAGGCTGCAGCCACCGGAATGCCAATAATTGCAAGTGACGTTCCAGGAAGCAGAGAATGTATCAAGGATAATGGTATGCTATTTAAATATGGAGATGTTAGTAGCTTAATAGAATGTATCCAAATGTATATTAATGATACCGATAAAGTTGAGTTGCATGGAATTAATTCTAGAGAGCTTATTATTAATAACTTTGAAATTAAAGTGATTACAAATAAATATCTTAAAATTCTCCAGAATTAACAATATTTAAATAAGCGTTAACAACTAATTTTTCATCGAAATTATTAATCATATGCTCTCTTGCTTTTAAGGACATTTCATATTTTGTGTGATTATCGAGCGAGATTATCTTTTCCATTATTTTTAAAGTGTCCAGACTATCCTTTGGATTAAATAAAAGCCCAGTAACTCCATCAATTACTGCTTCTCTGCAACCAGGAACATTGCTTGCCAATGTTGGTATTCCCATTGCGGAAGCTTCAAGAAGTGATCTAGGCATTCCTTCTCGGTAAGAAGGAAGAATTACAAAGTCAGCTTTTGCAAATATTTTTTTTGGATCATCAGTGTGGTTAATTAGAAATATGTTTCTAGACTTTCTCCAATACTCGATGCGTTCCTTCTCAATGCATCTTGGATCAGAGCTATCATATGATCCACAGATTATGAGCTTTGCATCATTATGTTTTTTTATAAGATGATCAAAGGCTTCGGTTAATTCTATCAATCCTTTCTCATAAATAAGTCTACCCAAATACAAAAAAGTTTTACCATAAGAATATTTTTTCTCTTGTGGTATGAAATGATCAAGATCAACCCCAGAGCCAGGAAGAAGTTTTAATTTATTTGGTGAAACTAAATTTAATTTTTTAATAAAAGTCTTATCATCATTATTTTGACAAAAAACAATGTTTGCTCTTTTTTGTGAAAATTTATAGAGAAGTTTTATGATTATTGTTATGAAGTTATTATTAATAAATGTAGTTCCTAAGCCGGAAATATTATTAACTACCTCCGCTTTAGAGAAAAAAGCTGCCAAGGACGCAAGAATATTATTTTTTATTGTAAAGTTAAAAATTATGTCTGGATCATGGATTCTAAAGATTATTAGGAACCTCAATAAAAGAAAAACTGAAGATAGTGGATTTTTATTATTGCTCTTAAAATTTAACTCAACAAACTTTAAATCTAAATTAATGAGTTTATGAGAATATTCATCACGAGGAGCAATAACTGTAACCTGATGACCATCATTAATAAGTCTTCTTATTGTTGAAAGCCTGAAATTATACAAATACCATGAAGTATTTGCAGATAGGATAATCTTTTTTCTCATTAGTAATTATTTATTGAAAAATAATTTCAGTAATTAAATTGTTATATGGTACCCACCAAAATCTATTGGATGCAAAGAACAGCCAAACACACATAACTAATAAGTACCAGCCTAGCACCAGAAAGACATAAAGTTTTTGTAAATATATTTTATCTGAAAGTGCATATGGTAAGTTTGAAAAAACAAATAATTGAATAGGCAAGAGGTATAAAGCTACTCTATCCAATAGAGTAGATGAAGGAAAGAAAGGATAAACAAGTAATAAGGAAACAGAAACATAAGAAACAATTAGCCAAAAATTGATCTCATGTTGGTTTTTAATAATAAATCTGGATCTCAAAAAAATAAATAAAATCGCAGGTAATGCGTTCATGCTCAGTCTTATCAATGCCCCTTCTGATTGATATCCACTTTGAATATATCCATAAATAAGAAATTCAATATTATCTGCAAGAAATAAGAAATAGCCTAAAATAAAAAATAAAATCCCAAAAAAGAATAATAGTATCCTTGACCTTGAAACTGAGAATCCAATTATGGGTAACATAATAATTGCTGACTTATGAATCAAAGCTGCTAAAAAGACATAGATAATAAACTTTAAATTTTTTTCTCTTAATAAGGCAGCAATTCCAATCATAACAAAGCCAAGCGCTGCTGATTGTCTTGTGTAGCCCATTGCAACAACTATTATTAAATATGGGAATGCAATTGAAAGTCCTAATAGAGGCCTTTGAAAAGATCTGCATAAACTCGCAAGTCCAATAGAAAATATTGCAGCGCAAATAAGGTTGACACCGTATATTCCTAAACCTAGTAATGAAGATAGCCAGCTAATAAGAAGATATAATGGATCTGAAGTAATACTACTTGGTTGCGAAAAAATTGCGGTTAAAGACATTCCATCGATATCTTCGAAGTTCCATAAGTAATTGAGCCAATCGCCGCCAACTTCATGCCTTAGACCAATCATGATGGTCAAATACAAAATCAGCATAGCCCATAGAATTGATATAGTGTTGTTGAAATAGCCTGATTGTGGATCAGATAATCTATTTTGACCTACCAATGTTAATAAACTAAGGGATAAATAGGATAAGAAATATGTTGTCACTTTAATTACTGCCTGTCTAGCCAGCTTTGAAACATGAGCAATGACCAAATTTTAGAGCTCCAATCAAACTTTCTTGATTGATGCTCTGAAACAAATGAGTTTATTTCATTATAATTAAATAGTCCTTCTCTTTGAATTCTATCTTTCGAAAGTAAATCAGAAGTCCACTCATTTAATGGGCCTCTAATCCATTCGGCTAAAGGAATTCCGAACCCTTTTTTTGGCCTGTTAATCAGCTCACTTGGTATGTAGCGATTAAGGCTTTCTCTCAATACATACTTAGTATTTCCTTTATAAATCTTATATGAACTGGGTATCCTCCAGGAAAACTCAGCAAGTTCCTTATCAAGAAAAGGTGCTCTAGTCTCAAGGCTATTGCTCATAGCTGCTCTATCAACCTTGCATAAAATATCATCAGGCAAATAAGATATTTGATCTTGCAGCATCATTCTGTCAAAGCTATTAGTTATATTTATTGAGTTCATGAACTCTTTTGAGAGTAAGGTTTCCGGGAAGCCTGATATTGCAAAGTTATTCTGTATAAAGAATTTTTTATTAAGATAGGGATCTGTCACTAAAGATAAATATAAGTCATCTATATCTTTCACAGTATTAAGTCTTTTTCCAGCTTTGAAAAATTTTTCAATAGTTTCACTTGATTTTTGTCCAGTCAAAAATGATATAAACCCCGATACTCGGGATCTTGGCAAGATTGATATTAAATTTCCAATGATTTTTCTAATTTCAAATGGTAAAAAATCTATCTTTGACCAAAGCTGCTTTGTATAAAGGTATCTATTGTATCCTCCAAATAATTCATCACCTCCATCACCTGAAAGAGATACTTTTACATTTTCTTTAGCTAATTTACTAACAAGAAATGTTGGTATTGCTGAGGAATCTGAAAAAGGTTCATCATACATATCTACTAAACTAGGAATAACATCTAATGACATATTCGAGTCTACTGTTAATTCATGGTGATCTGTTCCTAGGTGCTCAGCAACCTTTCTAGCAAATATTGATTCATCAAATTCAGGTTCTTCGAACCCGATAGTAAAAGTCTTAATTGGAGTGTCTACAATATTCTGCATCTCAGAAGAAATTAATGATGAATCTATGCCACCACTTAGGAAGCAGCCAATTGGAACATCAGAAATTAATTGTGATTTAACGCTTTTTTTAAGAAGTGAATTAAATTCATCTTTAATTTCATTTATATCATTAATTTGGTTATTGACACCATGCTTAGCTAAACGGCTAACTGCCCAGTAATTGTTTTCATTTACTGTTCTAGATTTTATATTTTCATATTCTAACGAAATAAAGGAAGCAGGATTTAATTTAGATACACAATCATAAATTGTATGAGGTGCTGGAACATAACCAAATTTAAAATATGCCTCAAACCCTTCATTTGAAATTCTATTGTCAAATCCTGGAAATACCTTAAATGCCTTTAGTTCAGATGCAAAAATAAAGTTGTTATTAATAAAACCATAATAAAGAGGTTTTTCACCAAATCTATCTCTGGCTAAGGTAAGCTTTTTTTCTTTCTTATCATAGAGTGCAAAAGCAAACATTCCTATAAAGTCCTCTAATGATTTCTCAATACCAAATTCATTGATGTATTCAAGAATTGTTTCGGTATCTGAATGTCCCCTCCATTTAATCAATGATTGATTTTTATCTAGTGCCTTTCTAAGATCTAAATGATTGTATATTTCGCCATTGAAGACTATGACATATCTATCATTTAATGACTTCATCGGCTGTGCGCCGTGCTCAGATAGGTCTAGAATTGATAATCTGTTATGACATAGGGCTATATTATCCTCAATCCATTTACCTTGTGCATCGGGCCCCCTGTGCTCAAGTAATCCGGTCATTCTTTCTAAAACTTTAGTTTTCTCAGCATTTGTATAACTGTCTAAAGCAATAAAACCAGCCAAACCACACATTACCTATGCCTCATTAAGAATTAAATTTCTGGAGATTTTGAGAGTCTTCATATGTATTAAGTGACAAAGCTTCAATACTTTCAGCAATCTTTAGAGCCATTACCTTTTTTTTTGCTTTTACTAAGTGCTCAATTATATATAAGAAGCCATGCTCATTACTGACTTTTCCAATTTTTTTTATATTTGGTTCATTAAGAAGTTTAAAAATAATATCTCGTTTAAAAAGGAAAACTCCTATATCTCTCTCACATTGTCCAAATCCATTTAGAGATTCCTCTTTGCTCTCAAGAACAGATTGAACTTCATTATTACTTCTTACTACTTTTGTGTATCCATTTTCTGAATCTAAAGTAGGAAGAATAAAATCTAAATTCTTTTCAAAATATGTTTTAACAATTTTTTTAAGAGTTTTTTTCTTAATAAAAGGTATGTCGCCCCATAACAAAAGGATATTTCTATTTAATTTTGCAACATCAACTGATAGCAATGCATTGCCCATTCCTATTTGTTTTTCTTGAAAATAGAAATTGCAAAATTTGTTATTTTTAATTAACACATCTTGTATCTGGTCAAAATTTTCATGACTTACAATAATGCTTGGATGTTTATCGAAATCATTAGTTGTATCAATCAACCTTACAATAATTGGTTTTTTATTAACCTCAAATAATGTCTTGGGGAAACTTAATCCAGATCTAGACCCCTTGCCTGCAGCTGCAATAACTACTGATATATTATTTGAATCTTTCATTTTTCATGTTGTTAGTAAAGCCATGCAAAATACCATAAAAAAAAGCAGTCCGGAGATGGCCAAAAAAGAGTGCAATAAAATCCTTAAAGCCATTTCTTCTCATAACTCTTAAGGAAATGGCTAATACGTTTAAAAATGATCTTAATAGGAAATGGTTAAAATACTTTTTATTCAAGATTATTGAGTTCCTTAAGTAGAAATATATCTTTTTATTATCTAGTTTTCGTAAAGAAACATCAGGATGATAATGCTTTGCATCAAAAAAAGTTGAAATTTTTCCGACACTACTTAATCTATAAAAGTAATCTACCTCGTCACCAAACATAAAAAACTCCCTAGACACATTTCCAATTTTTCTAATAGCGCGAATTGGAATTAATGCGCCATTAAATAAGTGTGCATAGGGATATAGCTGATCATTTAATCTTTCTTTGATTTCTTTTATTGAGTAATATTTTCTAGGAATCCCAAAAATGACTGGTAGATTTATTTTATATATTTTTGGAAAAGGAAAGACAAACTTACTTTCAGAATTCTCATTTAAAACTACAGAAGAAATGCATGAATGTTTATCATCTAGATTATTTGAAAGATGTTCCAGTGCTTTGCAATCTGGATAACCGTCATCGTCCATTAACCATATTGCATCAAATTTATTTTCTAGAGCATAAGCTATTGCTGTATTCCAGCCTCCCGATGATCCTGAATTAGATTGTCTGATATATGAGCAATTAATTGATTTGAAGTATTCCTGAGTTCCATCATTACTGTCATTATCAATAATAAGTATTTCACAGGGCAGATAGGATTGATCTTTAATTTTTTGATAGCACCTTTGAACTAATGAAAGACGATTATGCGTAACAACTGCAGCAAGAATTCTCATATCTATAGTGTGATTTTAAAAGGCTCCAGTAAGTTGTAACTCAAATTTTAAGTAGTTCATGAACTTAAAAACTATTCATTATAGTTTCAAGTAATTTTTTACCATCATGCTTACCTTTGATTGTGTCCGATTCGAAGTTATCTGCTAGTATTTTCACATTTATTTTTTTAAATCCCTCTTTGTCATACTCGATAAGGTATTCTTCATGTTTTTTTGGTTTATTAATTAAAACAAAGTTAAAAAAATCCTCATATTCATAATTTCTTGATGTTGAGTAGTTGAGGTATTTAAGAGCTCCTTTGATGAAATCAGATGCTTTATAGCTGGGTGTCTCATAATCTTCCCCAATGTTCGTTATAAAGTATTTTTTAGCACTAGTATTTTTTGTTATTGCCTCTGGTATGCCACTTGTCATATATGTTGGATAAAGTGAAGAGTGCTGTGTTCCGGAAGAATAAATTATTATATCTGCCATTTTTAAAGCTGCTACTGAATTCTCAGTAGCTTCTACATAGCTTTTATTTAATTCAAGATAATTCTCTCGATTCTGTATCGACACATCACTAAGTAGATTAGCTTTTAAAGGATGATCTAATAGATAAATCTTTTTAATTTTTACACTAGACCTAAGCTCAACTATTTCAGCTTCAGAATAAAGCACTTCTCCATTTTCCCTGAGGCCTACCAAATACTTATCTTCAATATTAGTTGGTATTACAGATCCACTAAGAGAAAAACATTTCTCTACCTGCTGCGCAACTAAATCAATGTTTCTGTTGTTATTAAGAAAAGCTCCGGCATAAATGCAGTTCATTATTGAGCAATCATTAAAATCAAAGGTTACTTTGGAGATGCTCTTATAAAGTAATAAATAATCAATAAATTTAGCAAGTGATGATCTTATAAATTGATTAATATTTTTAGAACTAATATCAGAATCCAAAAAAGAATATTTAGATTCATTGATAATCATCATAATAGACTTGATTGCATCATCATATGATGTGCCTTCAGGATATCTAAAATTAAATAGATCTCTAATAATTTGGTTCTGCTCTATGGTATTAGGAATCATTAATTCTTGAACCTTCCTTATATCAGATGGGCCCAACATATTAAAAAAATTTCTTATTCGGCCGGTAGACTTACCATCATCATACGCATTCACGATTGAGGTAAGCTTAAATTGAGGATTGTTAAGTATTTCTGGAATAATTGACGAAGCTCCCCTTCCCCCATTAATTATTACTACGTTAATCATTAAAGTATTTGTAAAAAGCCATAGTATACATTTTAACTGTTTGATGGCCTGAATTCAGAAATTTTATAGTTATAAAAGTTAAGCAATATTTAGATAGATAGCTCGTTGTAGATTCTCTTATATTGGTCAATGCCCTTCTTGAGTGAAAAATAATTTTTTGCGTACTCATGTATTTCACTTTTGCTTAAGTGTATTAAGTTTTCAATTTTAACTAGATCAATGAGTTTTATACTTTCAAAATTTAGCAGATATCCATTTTTATCATTTACTATTTCTTCAATGTCATGATTGAATCTATTACAAACTATTGGGACTCCCTTTGAAAAAAATTCACCTATCTTTGTTGGCATTGAGGCTTTAATAGAAAAATTTAACTTTAAAAAAAATATTCCAATGTCTATAGAATCAAGAGCCGAGGATACATCTTCAAATTCTACATTTTTAATATAAATTTGTTGTGAAGGAAGTCCATAGTTCTCAATTAATGAATTAAGTTTTTTTTTGGAGCCGTTTGTAAATATGTGCAGATTTGCCTCTCTGCGTTTTATAAATGCGTCAAAAAAAATTAACACTTTTCTTATATCATAAGCTGTATCAATTGACCCTAAGTATCCAAAATTAATTATGTTTGATCTTTCATTAACTGAGTCATTTACTTTAAATTTATTTGTATCTGTACAAGTCCTAATTATCTCAAATCTCTCATCATCCGAAGATTTGGTCATTTTTTTATAAATATCTTTAGCTTCGAAGGTAAGGCAAATGACTTTATCGGCTTGACTTAAACATAACTTTTCAAAATACTTAAAAAACTTATATTTTCTCGAACTTCTTTTCCAATTAGATCGGTCTGCTTTTTCGTCTGGCCAAAATCCCCTTGTATCAAATATTAATTTTCCATTAGAAACTTTTTTTGCAATTAGCCCAAGGATCATTGGCATATAACCTCTTATATGAATTATTTTAATTTTTTTTAATAATAAGATAGGTATTATTTGGAAAAATCCCAAAAGTAAATCGAATAAAGACGCGAGGATCGCGGGCTCTTTGTGATATTTTAAGAATTTCCAAGTAATATCTTTTTTAGATAACATATTTTGAAGCTTAGACACCTTATCTTTTTTGGCGAGATCTGAAGCCTTCTCATAACTTAATAAAAAAATATGCTGATCTTTTGATGCAATACCCTTTAAATAGTTTAATACTTGTGAAGACCCTAGAGGCTCAAGAACACCATCATATGATATGTAAACAATGGCCATTGATGCTACATTCTTAAATCAGTTTCAGAATGTTTGAATAAATATTTTAAATCTGCGATTACAGAATTCTTTTTGAGCATTTTCCTAAAATCTCTAATGTTTATAGATCTAAATTCGGTATGGGCGACTGAAAAGACTGCTACGTCATAATGGTCTTTGTGAATTTCATTAACAACATCTAATGATTGGTATAACTCATTACCTCCAAAATCTGCAATTGGATCATAAATACTAACTTTAATTTTGTGACGCTCTAATTCTTGTACTAAGTTAAAGACTCTTGTATTTCTTGTATCCGGACAGTCCTCTTTAAAAGTAAATCCCATAATCAATAATTTTGAGCCTTTAGGATCAATTTTTTTGTCTTTCATGATTTTAATAAGTGAGTCAGAAAAATTTAAATGCATATCATCATTTATTTTCCTGCCAGCAGTAATAATTTTTGGTTCAAACCCAACCATCCTTGATTTATGGATTAAGTAGTATGGATCAACTCCTATACAATGACCCCCAACAAGACCAGGAGTGTATTTTATGAAATTCCATTTAGTTGATGATGCATTTAATATCTCTTCAGTGTCTAAGTTAAGTCGGTTAAATATGACTGAAAGCTCATTTATTAAGGCAATATTTATGTCACGTTGAATATTTTCAATAACCTTTGCAGATTCAGCTACTTCTATCGAAGAAACACTGTGTGTTCCAGCTTTGATTATGGAGCTATATAAATCATCTATTTTCTTTCTGGAAAATTCATTTGAGCCTGATGTAATTTTTACTATATCAGTTAGCCTGTGATTAGTGTCACCAGGATTGATCCTTTCGGGACTGTAGCCAACATAAAAATCCTTATTCAATTGTAATAAAGATTGATTTTCAAGAATCGGAATGCAGACCTCCCTTGTTGCACCAGGATAAACAGTTGATTCATAAATTACTACGTCCCCTTTATTGATATATGGTCCTATACTTTTACTAGCACTTTCCAAGGGGCTTAGGTCTGGATTATTATTTGTGTCTATAGGTGTTGGAACACATACAATATAGACGTTTGCTGTTGCAATATCTTTCAAACTGCATGTGAAACTTATTCTTGCAGTATTGAGATCTTCAGCGAGGACTTCTTGAGTCTCATCGACCCCACCTGAAAGGTTTTTAATCCTTTTCTTTGAAACATCAAAGCCAATGACATCATATTTTTTTGCAAACTCTAATGCAAGCGGCAAACCAACATAACCCAAACCAATTACTGCAATGGAGTTTGTCATTAAATTAATTACTTTCTATTTTCGGTAGATTAACTCTAAAACCATAAAATCTAATTAGGACAAAGGTAATTGATAAAAATAGGCCGGCTATGAAAAATGTTATGCATATTAAAGCCCTATACGGAGCAGACTTCTTATGCGGCACTACCGGCTCATCAAGAGTCCTCACCAAATAGTCACTTCTGACATTTGCAAGCATTTGAGTTTTTAATTGCGCTTCAATTAATTGATTTATTGAATCACGTATTTCCTTTTGTGGAGTAGTGGATAACTCATTGTAAAGATAGTCCATAGATAATGAGGCCTCATCTGAAGCTCTAATTCTGGAAAGGTTATTTAGCTCTGAAATAATTAGATCAGCCAATTCTTTGGAAAAGATAGGTGATTTATGCGTAACACTGAGATAGATCATACCTGTTATTTTACTATGTGTTATTGAGACTTGATTATCATATGCTTCATAGGCCTCAAGTAACTTTGGCATCTTAATCCATTTATCTTCTCTTGCCTTATAAATGCTGGAGTCATAAATAATTTTATTAGTTTTAGTATCGAAGCTTTTTGTGGCATAAATATTTTTGAGCACTTCATCAAAGCCTATTAAATGCTTAAAAAATGATTTTGATTTAACCATCTGGAGGACTATTTGATCTGGGTTTGCTCCCCCAGAAGAGCTACCAATATTAACACCTGCTCTGGAGGCAAGACTAGATAATGATGATGATGTCTGTGAGGACGAGGAAGAGGAACTTATCGTAAGTACAGACGTTGATGAATATTGATTTGGTTGCATTAATGAGTAAATTACTCCTGCTACAGAAAAAATACCTGTTATGGAAAAAATCAGTACTTTTGATTTAAATAACTCTTTTAAAACCTCAATGAGATTGACTTCATCATCAAGATATTGATTTAATTCTGTATTCATAAACTATTTATCTGTATTAAAAATATCTCTTGTAAAAACTTTGCTTTTAAAATTAGAAATAACCGAATCTACCCTATTCGCGACTATGATATCAGAATTCATCAAGAAATTATCTAGATTGTGTTCTACAGCAAATCCCTCAAAGGTATTAGCTTTAATTAAGGGCTCATAAATAAATATATATTTCTTCATTTTTTTCATATTTTTAATGAGATCTATAGAAGCTGAGTCTCTGAAATTATCTGAATCTTTTTTCATATTTAGTCTATAAATACCAATATTTCTGGGCTTCATTCTTATAATTTTATTTGCTAGAAATTTTTTTCTAGAAGTATTTGATCTATCAATTGAATTTATTAGCTTACTGGGAACATTTCTTAAAGATGCAACTGTTTGTTTCGTGTCCTTAGGAAGACAATATCCACCAAAGCCAAAGGATGGATTGTTATAAAAATTACCAATCCGTTTATCTTTAGAAAGACCCTTGATTATTGATTCTGTATTAAGATTGTTTTGCATTGCAAAAGAATCCAATTCATTGAAAAATCCAATACGCATTGCTAAATAGGTATTAGAAAATAACTTTATTGCTTCAGCCTCTGATGGCCCTACAACCAAAAAAGAGTTTCTTTTATTTTTTGATATTTTCGTGAAAACTTCTTTTAATGCATTTACAGTGTTGTTAGCTGAGTTAGCTGAGTTATCTGGGATACCAAATACAATCCTTGATGGATTCCATGTATCCTCAAGAGCCGATCCTTCTCTTAGAAATTCAGGTATGAAAACTATATTTGTAGATAATTTTTTGTTAATTCTTTCAGTGAAACCAATTGGAACAGTAGACCTGATTATAAAAAGAGAATTTGGATTGTTCTTTTTTATAAAACGGGCATAGTCTTCAATCGTTTTTGTATTGAATGAATTGGATTTTTCATTAAAGTTTGTCGGCAAACAGCAAAAAATTAGATCAGCACTTTTAATCGCATTACTTTTATTTGATGTTGCTTTTAGTCTCAAATTTTTTCTTTGAAGCTCATTAGAAATTTGAGTATCAACCAAAAATGACTTTTTATTATTAATAAAATCAACCTTCTTGGAATCTATTTCTATAATGGTTACATCGTAATATTTTGATAAGGCAAGAGATAGGGATAAACCAACATATCCTGCTCCGATAACAGTTACATTTTTAATGTTTTTATCCATAACTAGATGCAGTAATAATTTCTATACCACTTTACAAATTCTTTGATTCCGTCATTAATTTTTGTTGAAGGTTTATATCCCGTCCACATTTTAAGTTCACTAGTATCAGCTTGTGTGCTTGCTACATCACCAAGCTGCATTGGAAGGTAGTTCTTGATTGCTTCTATTTCAAGCTCATTTTCTAGAACTTGAATATAATCAATTAAATTAACCGGATTACTATTTCCAATGTTGAATACCCTGAATGGAGCTGAGCTTTTTGAGGGTGAAGTCAAGAAATCGCCCTCTTTAAAAACAGGTTCGGCACTTTTTTTGGATACTTTAAAAATGCCCTCAACAATATCATCAATATACGTAAAGTCTCTTACCATATGCCCATGATTAAATATATCAATAGGCCTTTTGTTTAAAATTGCTTTTGTAAAAAGAAAAAGTGCCATATCTGGTCTGCCCCAAGGGCCATATACAGTGAAAAACCTCAGTCCTGTAGTAGGTATATTGAATAAATGACTGTATGCATGGGCAAAGAGTTCATTTGATTTTTTTGATGCCGCATAAAGGCTAATTGGATGATCAACATTATGATTTTCACTAAAAGGAAGTTTAGTATTTAAACCATAAACACTTGAACTGCTCGCATAAACTAGATGAGATAAATTAATTTCTTTTGAAGCCTCTAATATGTTTAAGAATCCTGTAATGTTTGAGTCAACATATTCATATGGGTTTTCAAGGGAATATCTAACACCAGCTTGAGCAGCAAGATTAACAATTATATTTGGCTTAAATTCTTTGAAGACTTTGCTAATATCTTTGGTGTTAGAAATATTAACTTTTAGGAATCGAAAATTTTTGTTTTTTTTCAATTCCTCTAAGCGCGCATGCTTTAAATTTATATCATAATAAT
>MDTC01103229.1_pt1 | contig 20422 bp, 30 predicted proteins | sample 811181 | NCBI WGS metagenome assembly MDTC01 (sample SAMN05326644, study PRJNA326480) | marine metagenome | isolation source: seawater | place: Pacific Ocean: North | collected 2011 | reverse complement strand
TATTACTTGTGTCAAGCCCAGTGGAACAGTTTCCCAACTGGTTGACTCATCTTCTGGCATTCATGCTCGTCACAGTCCCTATTATATCCGTACTGTGCGTGGTGATAACAAAGACCCCCTGACACAGTTTATGATTGATCAGGGTATTCCTAATGAGCCTGACGTAATGAAGCCCGATGCTACCACAGTGTTTAGCTTTCCTATGCGTTCTCCTCTGGGTGCTATCCATACTGCTGACATGACTGCTATAGAACAGTTAGAGATGTGGTTGATGTATCAACGACACTGGTGTGAGCATAAGCCTAGTGTTACGATTAACGTCAAGAAGGCGGAGTGGCTAGAGGTAGGTGCCTTCGTATACAAACACTTTGATGAAATGTCAGGTGTATCGTTCTTACCTTTTGATGAACACACGTATCAACAAGCACCTTACCAAGAGTGTGACAAAGATCACTATCACGAGGTTGTAGAGACCTCGCCTAACAGCATTGACTGGACTAAGCTGTCTAACTATGAAGTAGAGGACAACACCAGCGGTATGCAGACTATGGCCTGTACTGGTGATGTGTGTGAGATGGTGGACATTACATAATGGTAGAAGTCAGAAAGAGGTTTGAGCAAAGTCTGTATGACAGGTTTGACAACCCTGCAAAGGTCAAGCTTATAGAAATACTAGAGAAGCAGGGGCATACAGTGTCTAACGTAAAGGAGAACTACTACGCAGATGTAGAGACTGTTAAGAAAGGCGTGACATACTACTCAGAGGGTGAAGTCAAAAGGGCATGGAAAGGAGAGTGGCCCGATGATTGGACAGAAATAAGGATACCCCATCGTAAGTCTAGGCTACTTAAGAAGTATAACAACAACGTAAACTTCTATGTCTTTAACGTCCACTTAAGCCAGTGTTGGATGATTAGGGGGCAACAAATGACAGAGGGGGTTGTAAGGACTGCTAAAGGTCGTTATATTGTTAAGGGGGAATTGTTCTACCATATTCCTTATAAAGAAGCGGAGCTAATAAGATTGTAGAAAGGATGAAATATGGTATATGTTTATATAGTTGTTTTAAGCATGATGAAAGACGGAGAGCCTCACTACTCTGTACGGGCACCTAATGCGACCTACAAGACAGAAGAAAGGTGTCAGGCTGTAAGGGAACTTAATATGTTGTACTTACTTCAGACTAAGCCTGACCCTAGCTATAAGTTTGTAAGTCAGTGCGTAGAGTTCCCCTCTCCCTTAAGTAAGAAGGGGGATTTGTGATGGCTAAATGGAAAGAAACAGTTGCACCCTTTAACCCTCGTGACGACATGGTTAATCACCCACCCCATTATGGAACAGGTAACATCGAGTGTATTGATTACATTGAAGACTTCTTAACCAAAGAGGAGTATATCGGATACCTACGTGGGAATATTGCCAAGTACTTACATAGGTGGCGCTATAAGAATGGCATAGAAGACCTAAAGAAAGCCGAGTGGTATGGGTCTAGGTTGATTAAGGTGGTGGGTGATGCCTGACTTAATGTCTATAGTAATTGTTGTTCAAACCGTGTTAATACTCTGGCTAGTAGGGAAGGTGGACAGACTAGAGAAGGATATAGAGTTTAAACTAAAGGTGCCTATGTATGCTCTGTTTAGGCACCTAGAAGAAGAGCACAACAAATAAAAAAGCCCCTGTATCCTTGAGTGGACGCAGGGGCTTAATTTTAAGTATTACTTTTGTTACTACGAGATTTTATTAAATCAGATTGTTGTTTAATTTGTTGTTGCTGTTTCTCTAGCTCAAGATATTGCTTATCTAGCTCTGACATTTGCGGGAACTTTAATACGCTACTGTTTACCAAAGAACTTACTCACAGACCTCATTCCTATACTGGCACTAACGATACCCCCCAAGGCAATCTGATACCACTGAGGCATAACCTCAAGTGCAGCAAAGCCACGGGCTACAATATCGTTGCCCCAATCTCCACAGAAGGCAAGTATTAATGGAATACTGAAAAGCAGCGTTATCCATTCGTCCTTCCAAGAGTTCTGAGTACCCTTCATAGCTTCTATGTCCCAGTCAATCTCACCAGTAAGCTGCTTTCTTTTAATCTCAGCTTCGGTTAACTTGACCTGTGTCTTACTATCTATAACGCTTGTGGCTAGTCCTGTCAGACTTTTAATAATAGAACCTATCATTTTTCATGTCCTAACCATACAGCAAAAGCACCAGTCATAGCGCCTGTTACAGTTGCAGTTAGTGCTGTGGCCTGTGAAGTCATGGCATCAGGTGGTAGATTCATAAACCAGAATAACACTTCTATATACATGTATGTCATAACAAGCATCATTATTCGTGGAAGTATCTTCCAAGCAAGTATTCTTTCCATTGCTACAGTCATTTAAAGTCCTCTTTTAATCCATCCAGTATTTCTTTAGCTGATGGTCTGCGTTTCTTAAATTGATAGGCACACTCAAAACTCCTTGGGCATTGTCTAAAAGCTGATCCGTACTCATACTTGGGTATTAGGGGTGTGGGAAAATATATAGAAGAGGAGCCATTAGGGCCACGATACCAACACTGCTGCACACCCATGATAGAAATATACTTCCATAAGTGACAGGTAACCATACGGGTCTTAGCCTCTACTCCCCCCACAGTAGAAATTAAGAGGGTCAGCAATAATATTTTTACCACGTACCAGTACCTACACCAATTAAATACACACCACCAAAGACAACAACTAGTATACCAACAGATAAGGCAAACAGTCCTAAGTTATTGATCATCTCCTTCTTAGCTTCCATAGCCCTGTAGACAGTCTCTTCTCTTTCCTTCCTAATTTGCCTTCTTAGCTTAATCATTTCATCCCAAGTATTAGGACCAAATCTCATGTTCAATAAAAACATTAGCTCTTTCTGTTGAGCCGCTAGTTTTTTCTTGTGTACTATTATGTCGAAGGCTTCTTTTTCTATACTATCGCCAGCAGTTAGCTTCTGTATAGTAGAAGGGGACTTTCTTTGTTGTTCAGCTTTATGAAGATCAGAGGCGGCTCCAAACCACTCCCCTAGTTGCCCCATAACGTCCTCTATTTCTCTGCCATGTTGCACCAACTTCTTAGTCATTGTAAATGCAGTAGTACAGGCTGATATAGCCGTTATGGGGTCTAGCATTAGTCTTTCTCCATGACCTCAAGCATCCTTTCAAGGGATTCTTTAATTCCCTTTATGTTCTCTTCGATCTTACCTAGTTGCACAGCTTGCATATTAGACGATGCTTCAACAGATTTTACATCACCACTTATTCTAACTATAGAGGCGTAGTTAGCATCTACGTCTGCCCTCATTTGTGATATGCTCCAAACTATCATTGCAGCTTGGAGTACCAATGCAAACAGTAATGTTGCCGATATATTTTTACCCATTACAAAGCAGTCTTCCTCCCCCCTAGTCACAGGGGTAGGCTTTCCAGTCTAGCTGGAAGTGTGGACCATCAGGGAACTTCTTCCAATCACCACCCCATACAATCTTAATGTCTAGTTCCTCCGCTGCCTTCTTCATAGCATCACCAATAGGGTAAAACTCGTCCCACTCCCACGACACAGGATAAGGGACAACATCCACTGCATGACCTGTCAGGTGACGAGACTTGAGTGTAGTTGACTTACCAGTCCTCTTAAGCATACGCTGACGTTCAATATTACGAACACCCTCAGTTACACTAAAGTCCTTTTCACTAATCTCTAATGCTCTTTTAACAACAGCAACCATGTCGGGATGTACCCCAGACAGGTTCTGCCTACTTCGTAGTCCTAATTTGTATCCCATTGGTTGCTCCTTAAGATGGTTTAGTGGGCCATGTGATTGTGTTGGGGAATCCTGATTGACTTGGTACGTCCCGTAAAAGCTGTCTATATGCCGCCCATGTAGATTTATCTACAGGAGAGTCATCAACTTGTGTCCAATCTGAAGTCATCAATAGTTCGTCACGCTCTGCACGAGCTAAAACTTCTGCCGCAACAGGTTCTGGGTTAGGCTCTGCAACGGGTATATCTTCCACAGCCCACTCTGTACCACTCCATTTAGCAAGTTGGCTGTCAGTTATTGTTGGTGGTTCAGTCTCTACACAACCCGCTGGGATAAGCCAATTAGTGTTATCCAAAGGGTCTTGGTCTGCTGTTGTTGTGCCTATAAAGACACCATCAATGTCAGTTTGATATACGTTCACCTTAGTGTCTCCTTAGTGTTTGATACAAGCAAGTAAAGCTATGTTTCTTCCTCGAGTTTCTGTGCCGCCCGTTGCTCCAGACGCACTTGAAGTAGATATTGTAGTCCCTCCAACCCCGCCGACGTTCGCACTAGCAGCGGTAATTGAGGTGCGTCCGACTATTGGATGCGTATGAGATTTAAGCTCGTCTGCCTGAGCAGATCCAAAGGAACGACCGCTATCTATACCACGAGAGTCATCCCAGCCACGCATAAATTCACCACGAAGGTCAGGGACATTAAACGTACTAGAACCATCACCCACACCAAATGTCGTTCCAATAGCTGTAAACAGGTCAGAGTAAGTTGAACGTGAAACAGCCGCACCGTTAGCTTTTATAAAGCCTGTCGGGGGTGTGTTAGCTGCATGATAGATTACTGCGCCTGCGGGAACTCCCCCACCAGCAGCAGCCCACGATATATCAGTACCATCTGAGGTAAGGACAGTTCCAGCACCACCTTTAGCTAACCTAGCTGTTTCACCAGAAGCATTGCCATAAAGGATAGAACCTCTAGTGATAGCATCTAGCTGATTTAGTTCACTAGCAGCAGCAGTCATGCTTGCGTCTAGGGTAATAACACTTACCCAACCATTGTTAGCCTCATTCCTGATCTTAAGAATGTTAGTGTCAGTCTCATACCACCACTGATTAGCATAGGTAGTAGAAGGCTCTGAATCTCCAGAAGAGTTAGATGCTAGTGCTGCAAGAGCATTATTCAAGTCTGTCCTAGTAGCAGGAAAACTTTGATTAGCAATGTTAAAGTCGTGTTGCGACATTACGTTATTTCCTTTCCGTAGCCTTTAGCTACATAGTCTAGGGTAACTGCATTGGTGCTTGTTGATCCCCCAGTAAAAGTGTTTATAGTAAACCCAGTTCGGGTCTTACTTGTTATTGTATACCTATCACCATCAGTTAAGTTAGCTAGGGATAGACCTATAGCGGGGGTAGCGGCAAAGCCTGTAGCAAAAGTTACGTTAGTTGTCCCTGTAAATGTTATGTCATTACCAGACTCAACCCTATCTGGCATATCCACTATAGCAGCTAAGGCACTAACTACAGGTGTGACATTGGTATTAGTAGATGTCATAATAAGCCTAAACTCAAAGGCTCTGGCAGCAATATCAGATACAGAAAACGATTGCCAATCTGTCCAAGTTGGTGTACCAGAAGGGTCATCATCTGTATGTCTTAACTGTAGGGAAACAGAAGTATCATTAAAGGCTGTAGGGTCTCCATCAAACACACCTGATCTAGCATCAAACAAACCTGTAGCAGAATCAAACTTATCTGTTACATCAAACCTAGTGCTTGTAAAAGTATAATTTAAACGGCTTGTGTATTTTTGTCCTAAGTCAAGGGCATTACTAAAGTAGTATATACCAGAGGAAGCATAACCTGTAAAATCATCAAGTTCTCCAGATTTGTCATCAAATAAACCTGTAGCATCATCAAAAAGAGGTGTTATATCTAACTCTAAATACCCATCTCCATTTATAGCTACACCAGATTTAACCCCAGCAAAGGATGGATTTTCTGTAAGTGTAGCTACAACATTAAGATTTTCTATACCAATAGAGGTAACAACAAAAGTAGCAGGGTTAACAGAAACATTGGAACCACTTGTTGTATCATCTACAGCCTTAATAAAGTATGTACCAACACCAGCACTTTGTATGGCAAGGCTACTGCTACCAACAGGTACTTGTGCTATATCCTCTGCTTCTGAATATACTGCACCGCTAGTTAAGTGGGAGTACCTGATGATATAGTGGGCTAAGTCTAAATCAGTAACTGGTGTCCAAGTTAAGAACAAGTTACTACCGACTACGTTACCATCAAAGTTAGTTACGTCTGCTGGTGGAGAACCTAGTGCTTCTACAAAGTGGTTGCTTATAGTGTTGTAGGTTCCATGTACTCCAAGGGAATTAGTAGCCCTAGCCCTTATGTCATAGAAACCGTCTTCTACACCAACTACTTCAACCCTGTCTGTACCAACAAAGGCACCTATAGTTGCAAGAGAAGTATAGTTAGTGTCTCCTGTCTTTTTAAACTGAACCTCTGCTGTATCCATGATGGTGCTTGTGTTGTTTATATCAATCAGCAGGACACCAAGGGTCTTACCTTTAACCCTCCTTAACTCAGTACTAAGATTAATTCCAAGCTCAGGGACAGTAAAAGGAGACAATAGAGTAGTGTTATCTCTTTCATATACTACACCATCGTCAACCTCATCAAAAACACTCTCAGATATTTCTTTGAGGGTCATCTCTACTTGGAGGTCGTACTCATTCTGTAACCCAAATGTCCAAGAGACGACTTCAAACTCTTTGTTAGTCCAACCAAGTCTAGTGTTAGTGATCCTTACATTGTCACCCGTCTGTACTTGAAAAGCCCTAAGACCAAAGGATGCTTGAACCTGTAGCTGTTGTCTGTTACGCTCTAAGACAATCCTAGCTGTTCTTCTAGCTTCTATGGAATTGTCAGTCCAAGGGAAGTCATAGTCTATAGAAGACTCTTGTCCATTATCAGCAAGAACAAAAGCATCATTGGTTACAGGTGGAAAGTCTGTTACTACCCAGTTGCTTTCTGAACCTTTAAATGTACCTTTGACACTGTTAAAGTTATCACGACGAGAGTGTCTAGTTGACAAGCTAAGTCCTGACCTAAGATCGTCTTCATTTAGATCTAATACAGGAGCAGTCCATTTAGCAGCCTTTACGTTCCAATAGCCCTGAGTGTACCATATAGTACCCCCCATAGAGGTCATAAGGTCAGCTATAAGTTCCTGTGGCTCTATTGCTGTAGTGAAGGCACCATTAGCGGTGTATCGTGTTGTACCAGCATTTGTGCTAGTTTCATCACATATGTTAGCAGCGGTAATAAAGGCGGTATCATTTATGTTGGCATTAGCTTCCCCTAAGCCATAGCCTGTAGATGTTAGATAGTCTCTTACGCACAGGGCAGGGTTATCAGACCAAGCATTAGCAGCAGATGGACTCCTTGGGTCGTATAACTTCTTACCCTTAATGACAGCGGTAATCTCAGGGACGTTATTGGGGAAGGCATCTGCATCAAAAGTGAACTTACAGTACAAATAAGCAATACCACGAAGTCTATGGTTATCTGTCCAACTAGATACAGCACTGACTAGGTTACTGTCAGCAAGCTGGTCTGGTGATCCTAAGTGTTCATAAATCTTAATCTTACCTTGGTAACGACTAGGAGAAGTTACAGTACCACTACCGTCTATAGTTGCTACTTCATCGTTAATGTATATCTGCTCAAAAGAAGTTATTTCATGTCCAGCAAAGGCAACAACCCTGTGTAGGTCTACGTTATCTGTACCTGTAGTACCATCAAATATCCTAGCACCCGCAACTTTCATCTTACCATAGATGATCTGGTGGGCTATGGTAGAACCCCTTTGTGTTACTTCATAGCCCCTCTTACGTTCAATACCACCTGCTAAACTGGGTCTGAACGCTCTTGAGGATTCATAGGACAGGGCTGAGAATGCGTAAGCGTTAGCTAAAGCTGGCCCTATCACAGGTATAGTAGCCAGAGCAAAGGTTATACCTGCATGAACAATTACCCTAACAACAGCTTTGGCAAGGCTTTTAAAGCTAAGGCCCATTAGTTAACTCCTTACTGCGTTGTAGCTTTATCAGGGCTTCTTCCCCAGATTATCTCTTTGTCTTGTAAGTCCTCTATAAAATCCATGCCAAGGTCTCCGGAATACACAGACTTCTGATAAGCAGAAGTGTACCTAGCAACTCTTGGTCTCTCTAGGTCTATTAGTTTGTTTTCTACAGTTAGTTCTATAGTAGCTGTATCAGGATTTTCCTGTATGTTCATCTGATCCATATAACCAGAAAAAGTCTGAGTTAAGGCTGTAGTGTCTGAAGTAATGCCAAAATATATATTACAGACACGACCCTGATATGGCTCCTGTAGGGCAAGAGAGACTACCTCAGAGGTCATACCACTAAGGGTAATAGTTGCTCCCCTTACAGAAAGGTCAGAGGCTTCTTCTATAGAAGATATATCTAGTAAATTGCCTGATCCTGTCCAAGTATGCCCACCGTAAGAAAGTTCCCCCACTCCTGTCCAAAGACGTATCTCATTAGGACTGTCAAACAACAGTTCTACAGCAAAGAAGGGAGAGATTACATCATCGTCTAGGGCATTAAGTACTACTGAGGGAATAGTCCTAGTCATTATGTAATTACCTCTACAGCCTCAAAGGAGATACCATAAGTACTAGAGTTACCTATCTGCCAATCCTGTACGTTACTTGCTAGTCTAAAGACACCCTTAGCGTTGTCTACAGTTACAGCAGCACCAGAGTAAGTAGCTTTTAGATTAGGCCATATATCTACTGCTCCTGTAGATGATACATCTGTCAAAACTTTATGTAACTTAGATGTACTAGTTGTACCTAGTTGTATATAGTCACCAGCTTTAAGTGTTGTCCCATCAGAGACTGTAAGGGTAACAGAAGAGGCACCAGCAGTACCCGTAGCTGTATAAGAACTGTTAGTAGCTGTACCTCTGGGTTCTGTACAGTTAGGATCACCTAAGAGAAAGGTATGCACTGGTCCCTGTAACGACAATAAGAAAGCTATCCAAGGTTCACCTAAGTCTCTCCTGACAGGTGGTATAGTTACAGAGGCTTTCCATGCTTGACCTGTGTGTTGTACTATTTGTTGTTTATAAGTAAAGGGAGACTCAGAGGTGGCAACAGCGTTCATAGCACTAAGAGTTATTTGTGCAAATCCTATATCAGTTGGTGCAGTCTTTAGTGCCATGAGGTTTCCTTACCCAAACGCTTGTTTCATTTGACCACCCCTACGACGATCATCTAGTATTTGCTTCTTAGTCATACTAGCAATAGCTGGGGCTTGCTGTGCTATAATCTTCTTAACACTCTCGTCACCATTAGCTTGAAAGTTAAAGTTCTGATGGATGATAACGTCACCAGATCCACCTTCTGCCTGTACGCCTAGCTTACCGTTCTTACCACGCTTAAGTGGCATAATAGCTTCTGGGCCAGCTTCACCCATGAGACCTGTACGACCATCATTCATAGGGAAGTAAGTGGGTCCACCTACGACACCACCATCAGCATATGGTACTAAGTTTCCATTTCTAAACACATTGCCGTTGGCAAAGGCAGAAGCATTAAAGCTCATAAAATCGTCTATACCACCACTGATCATACCTGTAATCATTTTAACAACATAAATTTGATACAGATCATTAATAATAGCTTTAGCCATATCTTTAAAGGCATCTTTAACTGACTTTGTGCCATCTACTATAGAGGTCAAGGCACTACCAAAACTGTTAGCTATGGTGTCTGCTACTTCCTTCTGTACTTTTTTCTGTTCTTCAAATACCCTAGTTCTTCTCTCTTCTTCTGCTACAAGTTCAGATATAGACCTGAGTTGACTTTCTTTAGCCTTAATGTCAGCGTCTTGGTTTTGGAACTTAAGTTGCATATAGACTTCTTGTTCCCTACGAGACTGACCCTCTAATCCAAACAAAGCCTTACTTAACTCTATCTGTCTTTCCAGAGCCTTGATTGGGCCTTCCATAGTTGTTGATTTTTTGCCTTTTGATCCTTGGTTGTTTGAATCCTTATATATCTTTACTGCGCCTTCTATCTGCCCCATGTTAACACCGTATGGTGACCGAGACAGACTTAAGTTAGCGTTGAAGGTGGCTAACCTATCTGCTTCTGCATCTTGCAGTTCTTTCCTCTTTTTATATACCTCAACAGCGGCATCTAACTCTGCTTCCTTCTGGGCGGCTATTAGGTCAGCTTGGTGTTCGTAGCCCTCAAGCATGAGTTTTTCTGCTATTTCGGAGGCCTCGTTTTCCTTCTTAATCCTGTCTTTATATATTCTGACAGCTTCTAAGAGTTTAGCATCTTCTATATTCTTTTGCCTCTGATACTCCACGTCAGCGGCTTTTATACGGGCATTGGCAGCTTCGTCTTGTGCCTTCTTTTGATCTTTAGCTATCTTAGCCGTAGCTTTCGCTATGTCTGCCTGTAACTTAAGGGCCTTTTTTCTTGCGGCAGCTATAGCTTTCGCTGAAGCTTCGTTGCTCCTGTTCTGACTAGCTTGCAATAACCCACTGCCATCTATTGCAGACTGTAATTGAGAGTACTCTTCACGAAGCTCTTGCATCTTTTGGACAAACCTCTGACCTGACATGGTCAGTGTGGTAAACCCGCCAGTACTCTGCCTGATCTTCTCCTCAAACTCTTCTATTATACGGGCCGCATCTCCTGCTGTACCAGATTGTTCTGCTACAAGAAGTTGTTGAAAATACTTTTCTACATCAGCAGTACTGACCCCAGTACCGAAACCTTTGGCGAGGTCCTCAGCATAGGCTTTACCCGCTTCCTCCCCCGCCGAGGCATAACCCTTATAAGCTCTGGGAGCAATCACGGCGAGTAGGGTTGGTGAAATGTCTATCACCCGTTGCGCTGCGTCAGCAAGGCCAAGCATATCGGCAGCGACTGACATTATAGAACCTTTTGACTGTTTAGCGTACTCTTCTAAAGAAGCTCTAAAGTCAGAGTCAGCGATAGCAGCGTTTAAGTCTCTTACAGAGTCTGCCATCCTAGCCATAGAACCTGCCATACTTCCGTACTGTTCCCCCAAGTCCTTGAGGTCTAAAGGTTCCATCGAGTCTACTAACGTCTCAATAGAGTCCTTAAGGTCATCTACGACTTCCCCAAAGTCCCTCGTATCATTAGTTGCCGTATGAGTCTGGTAGATTAGGTTACCAATCGCAGCAGCAGCGGCAATTACGGCACCCACAACAGCGCCCCCAGTACCAAAGATGCCAGCTAACTGTGAACCCTGTTGCCCGAAGGCTACGAGTGCGTTCTGACCAGATGCAACCTGTACGATAAAGTCATTGACCTGATAACCTGCTTGTTGCAGACCAACTGATGCAAACCTCTTAGTTCTCTGTTGGGCTCTGTATGCTTGATCACCATAACGGGCAAACTGGTTTCCTGCGTCTACAATTTGTCCACTTTTACTTGCAGCTATGAAAGCTTTGTAATCAGCTTTTAGTGCTTTAATTGCACGGGAGGCTCTTTCAGGCCCGTCTTCCATACCTTCAAAGGCTCTGTCTATATCCTTAAGGCCCTGCTTGTACCTCTTAGTAGCAGCGTAAGTACTGTCATAGGTCATCCGAAGTTTTTCGGTGTCGTTCTTAGTTTTTTCTCGCTGCTTGGCTAAATTTGCTTCGGTTCTAATAGCAGCTTTCTGCTCTTTTTCTAGCACCTTATCGGTGTCTATGTAGTCTTGGAGGGTCCTTATCTCTTGTTGCAAGATACGTTCGTGAGCTTCAATCTGCTGTGTCCTAGCCTCTCCAACAAGGTTGTCTTTTAGACGCTGCTTGATAAGCTTGTCTTCTAACCTAATCAGCCGTTCAGTAGCCGTCATACCTCTTTTAGCAGCAGCGGCTTCTGCATCGTAGTTACTTTGGCGACGAACACTGACCTTGTTGAACGCAACTAACGATTTAGTTGCCAGATCAATATCTTTCCTGTTGTGTACTACGAATCTGAGGTCAACTGTGGGCATTACTGCGTCCTTATGTATATTACGTCAAGTTCTTTGACGGCTTCTACTTCTCTGGGGTCTAGGGGTGTGCCTGTTAATTCTATCCAAGACTTGATGTTCTCATAGGTTAGAGGGTTAGCACCACTAAAACCTCCTGTCCTAGCCTTGCTACATGCAATAAAGGCAGACCAGATATGAGACAAAAGAAAAGGGAAGTCTGGTCCCTCTAATTCCTTTGGTCTAATACCCGTCTGCCTCTCTACTTGTTCCAGATGCTCACGCTCGCTTGTTCCACTTTCATCAGTCTTGTTGAGTGCGAAGGAATGTTCCGCAAACTCAAGCAAGTCTTGGATCAGGCTTTCGTAAAATCCACAGAGTCAGCAACAGCCTCCTCTATCTGATCCTTAATCCAGAACAAGTTTGTGTAAACTTCTTTGCAGAGTGCCGGTGTTAGCTTAGGCTTCTTACCATCGTAAGTAATATCCCAAGCTGCTGTTGTCCGAACTAAGAGGTCGATTGTGTCTGCCTCTAGCTCCTCTGCGGAAAAGTTAGTAGCTTTTCTCTTTGATGCTTTTGCAATACGTTTGTTTGTATGTTCGTGCATCACAGCTTTATACTCCTTAGTATGAGGAGCGTATACTGTGATAGACATTTCACTACCGTCTTGGTTAGTGAGTGACTCCAATGTAGATGGGTGTACTAAGAGTACTTCTACAGTATCAGAGGTAGGTTTTAAGTTCATTAAGTCCATGTCAGGTTCCTGTCAGGGTTATGTCGGGTAGAAATAAAGGGGAGCATCAGACCCGACACCAATGCCCCCCGCCCTAGCTAGGGATTAGGAGTCGGTACGAATGATCTTCAAGTTACTTGCAGTTGTCGTATCGAAGAGTGCTGTGAAGCCAAGGCTAATTACACGGCTTGTTGGGCCATCCACACCTACATCAGCAGAGTTAATCTTAACTCGTGGGAATAGGAAGGTGTAAGCATTGGCAGCAGTTGGGTCATTGACAGACACTTGAATAGCTGACTCTGTTTCGTTAAGGAAACGGTTAATCAGAGAGGCATCGTCAAAATATGCGGAGAATGACCCTGTAACTTCTGCACGACCAACCTCAAGTGCTGGTGCTTCATCAGAGCCAACAACAAAGGTAGGTGCGAAGGAGTTAGTTACGTTAAAGTCGATCTGAGTAATGATAGCAGAGGATGCAAGGCCAGCTACATTATTACCAATCTGTAGGTCTCCTGAGTAGGCATCAAAAGGTGCGTTAGTACTTGCTGCATCCTGCGTCTTCTGTGTAGCACCAATACTCATACCCTTACCAACCATGCCAAAGGTGGTAGTTACCATCTGGTTGGGGGCAATAGATACCCCCATAGTAGAAACAGTCTGTCCTGTAAACAAACGAGCTTGGTCAATGTCAGCAGAGTAATCCTCAATAGAGAAGTACTTAGGTGTAGTACCAACTAGCAGATAATCATTAGAACTAGCGTCTGTCCAAGTGTTAAGCATCACTGATTCAAGGAAAGGGTCGAAGTCACCTTTACGAAGGTCAACTACAATGTCACCAGCGGATTGTTTATTACCATGACGCTCATGGCGAGGCATACGGTCAGCTTGAATGTCTGTACCCGCAACTAAATCTTTAGTCAGGTTTAGGCCGTGTGAAGTGAATGGGATGTTCTGGAAGTTACCAGAAGGAGTAGTCCCGAAAGTGGATTCAGTGATAAAGCTTAGGCTAGACCGTGAACCCTGTGCGAAGGTAGGCATGTGTTATTCTCCTAATTATAAATGTACCAGCCGATTGTGATCGGTATGTAGTACCAAGGTGTGTCTAATAGGCCCTGAGCCCTTTCAGTATAATCTATAGACACGATGGTTGTTGTTCCGCCACTTGTGTAAGAGACGTCAGTGTTTGACTCAAAGTTGTCAATTATCAGTTCAGCTAGGGTTTCTGCTGCGGCGGGTCCAGCGTTCTCTGGTGCATGTACGTTTATATGGAAAATGCCCCTATAAAGTATTTGAGAGTTTGGACCTCTTGCTGCTCTTACACGCTGCGTGGGAATAAACTCACACTGAACAAAAGAGGTGCCGGTGATAGGGTTGAAGGAAACATTCTCGTAAGCTACAGAAAAAGAATTAGCAGTGGCTAAGGTGGCTAGTCGGCTTTCTAGTGCAGCTCTGATGGTTTTATGTATACTAGCCATTACTCAGCCCCTGTATCTACTGTTGCGCCACCAAGGATGTTAGCTAGTCTTGTGTATACGTGAGACCCACCTTGACCACCAGCTCTAGGGATGTTCCCTCTTGGGTTGTTCTCAACTATACTGGCATGAGGAGAGTTGTTTCTAATGTTAAAGACGTCCTTAGTTAAATCTAGTTTACCAAGGTCAGACATGAGTTGTTCTCTAGCTATCGAAGGGTTTCCAGACTTTTTTCTACGGCCTCTAGCTGACCTGCTTCTTGGAGCACCAGCAGTGTTACTTAATGTGTGGGACTCAATATAGGCACCTGTATCTACAGGAGACTCTAACACTAAGAACTCTATAGACTGCACTAACATCTCTCTGACAGCATCTTCTGCTATAGTATCTAAGTCTGATATGACCTCTTCAAAAGTACCTGTAAGTTTAGTTTTAGCCATAACTACTCCTGCACAGTACACAAATGACAGATGGGGATACCAGCAGAGAAGATAGTAGTCACAGATATTATCTTTACAGTGTCGCCGTTACCTATAACGAGGTCTTCATCATCAGGAGTTATAGATAACCCTTGAGCAGAGATAAGAAGCTTACGAGACCCTCTTACGATCTCATCAGTGTTTCCAGCTATCCCTAGCGCATAGTTATAAAAGTAACCTAGTATAGAATAGTCTGTTGTAGCCTCTCCTGATCTACTGCCAGTAGCAGGGTCATAAGTCCCATCTGTAGTAATCTTACGCAGAGTCAAAGACTGTCCGTGGTCATTAACAAGTCTATATAAGTCACCAGACCTAAACATTACTTAGCCCTAACTGTTGTAGCCGTAAGAGTCGGATTCGTTATAACTTGCAGGGTTCTTAAACCTATCTCTCCTAAAGCTGGGCTCTATTCTGTCAGTGTTATCACGAACAGCCTTAACAGCAGTTACACTAATACCACCGGCTTTAATACCTATGACGGCACCAGCAGTTTTACCTTGATACTCAAGGCTATCTGCTAAGGTCATATACTGGCTTGCTAGAGTAGAGTATTTAGAGGTTAATACACCATCGAGTTCTGTGTCAACCAGTCGTGAGTACTTAGACGATATAACCCTAGCTACCCAAGCAGCAGAGTAGTAAACATTGTTGCCCGTCTGAGTGAGACTAAAGTTAATCTCCTCATTTTCAAGCTGCCGGTCATTAGTGTCTGTATCCCCAGACAATAACCTAACACTGTTTAACCTCTCAGCAGCAGTAGCTGTCCCAAGGGTAGTAGGATCATACGTCCAAGCCATTAACCGTTCTCCAACTCGCCGTAGTTACGCCTCCAACTACGAATCATACCTCGTTGCTTATCTAGTACTCTAGACTTCTTACAACGCTTTTTGTCATACTCTCTTGTTGTTGGTACAGCGGCTTTCACCTTTTCATTAATACTGTCAACGAGGGCATTAAGTCCGTCTATATCTAAAGCTTCAAGGCCGTCTCCAACCCTCATGCCAACTTCTTTAGCTGAGTTATGAAATAGTGTTCTCTGATTGTAGAGAATACGGACTTTGTTATCGTCTATGCTAAGTTCTTTCCAAGGAAAGTGATCACCAGCAGCCCATTGCCTACCGTTAGCGGTAAAGGGCACTCTTACAAACGTAGGGCGATCTACCTGAAATGGGAAGTCTTCTTGTCTAATCATGTCGGGGTCTCCTATGTGGGTGGGACACCCTAAAGCATCCCACCAGTTCAACTATTATTGAACGATACCGTTAAAGAAGTAACCCAAGTCTGGGCCAACTACTTTCATGTCGTAGGACATTTTAACTTGAATGTGCTCTGCGACTTGCTGACGCTTGAGTGCATCATCCGAGAAGGACTCAACAGTAATACCCAGATTGTTTGCTCCGGGAATCGAGTTCCATGCAAAGGTCATACCAGCGGCAGGGGTCATAAGACCGGCATTTGCTGGTGTGTGACACAACATAGCATGTTTACCACCGATAAAGGCAGTATTCTCAGCAGCACCTTCTACAGCAGTATTTCTTACTGCTTCCATGATGTAGAGATTCTGTACTTCAAAGATTTCAGCCAACTTAGCATCTGTGATCAGAGCAGGGTTGCTGACAGTCGAGCCACCGTTGAGGCGAGCTAGAATGTCTGGGTGGTTAATCAGAATGTCACGAACTTCTTTACCAATAACCATAGTGTTTGGCTTGTAGCCACCAGAGGTAAGCTGCATAGTACGGCGAGCCTCTGTAACATTCTGGATAGGTGTTGAGTTAGTGTAGTCGTTCCAGTAGATAGGAGTACCTGCACCAGAAGCAGCACCAGACACACTAGTTGTCCAGACACCGTTAGCGAAGAAGGTCGAAGCAAACTGCTCCTCACGGTGGATCATCAGGCGCATAGCCAGAGTCTCCGCACCCGCTTGACGGATTTGTAGTACTTCGTCTTCGTTAGCAATAGTCTGCTCGTCGAAGTCCATACCAAGGCCATACACATCAGCAAAGTAGCTGCTGTTGGAGATAGCCATACCGATACGGTTAACCTCAGTGCGTGGCGCAAGTTTCTTTACGTCACCAGTGCGGTTCATGTTGGCACGGTCATAGATGTAGTACTTGTCAGACTGACGAGCTACCCCTACCGTGGGAAATACCTTATCTGCGATAAAGTTCTCTTGTGATTGTGCATAGGCCAGTGTCAAGTTAGACAGCGGGCGGTCGATATGCACCTGTGATGGTGTCAATAGTGGCATAATTTAGTTTCCTTATTCTATGCTATTAAGCGTGTGCGTTGCCAGTGGAGATTAACTCGATGGCGATCAACTGGTCAGTTACGCCAGCTTCGTAGGCACGGCCTAAGATAATATCGCCAGAAGCTGAGTTGACAGCTTTACCAGCAGCGTCCGAAGACACGTCATCACCAATAGTGACTGTGCCACCACATTTGACCATGACTTTACCAGATACGGTAATAGTAGATGCAGCAGCGGCGGTTCCACCTACTTCGATGACACCGAAAGCTTGGGCTCCATCACCACAAACTGCGGCTTTACCAGCAGCATCCATAGCAGCAAATAGAAATTGTGAACTGCTAAGATCAGCAGCAGAGATTAGTGTGCGGTTGTCTCGTGATTGAGTAACAGCCATTTTTATTCCCCTTTATAGGATTTAGTGATAAGAGCTTTACCTTCATCGGTCTTAGCTACAGCAGCGTAGGCCAAGGCATGTTCACTCTTCTTCATTTTATGTTCGTCCATGTAGGACTTTACGAGGGCGTCCAACTTATCAGACGCAGAGGCAAACTCTCCGTCAACATCAGATTTACCCAGCTCAGTCATACTACCTTCAAAGGCTTTGTCGGCTGCTTTGAGTGCTTGCATGATTGTTTCTTCGTCTCCGAAATTGGCAACCAAAGATTTGGCTACTTCAAGATCAAAGTGTGGTAGTTCGGCCTCTGCATGTTTAACTAAGATAGCATCTGCCTTAGCAACTTCTGCTTCTTCTAGTGCCTTAAGAATAGGCGCAGGAATATCAGCCTTGTTGATTTGCTCATCACCGTAAGTCATATACTCAGGCTCAACCATTTTTTCGATTGATTCTGCTTTAACGATGTAACCAGCTTCTTTCAGAGACTTGCTAAGGCGATCAATCTCGGCTTTAGCTAGATCTAGTTCAGCTTTAACGGTATCTACCTCGTCCAACGGACCTTGGTAATCTTTCTTCATGTCCATGTTATACATTTTCATAGCTTCGTCCTCGGACATACCTTTGTCCATGTAAGGCTTCAGCTTGGCTTTCATGTCATCAGACATTTTTTCTACTTCGTTCTCCATAGTTTCTCCCTCGGAGTTGTCCCTTTTATAAAGAGAGACCATTGCTTGTTTGTTAGCTGGACGATCAACCAAGGACAGTTCATCTAACTCAAGTTGTTTAAGTAAATTAGGCATCATAAGATTCCTTGATTGCACGACCACCTATTGAGAAGGCCGCAAGTTCACCAGATTTGACCCTAGCCCAGACGTCATCATCGTAGACTTTAAAAGCTACAACCCAACCCTCTCGGTCACTCTGGATGCCAAGGGATTCACCAATCTCTTTGGTGACAGGCATAGAGTGGATAACCGCTCCAATCTGATCCCCTTTGTGCATTTCTTTACCGACACGAATATTTTCCATGAAGTTATTCACGGCCTTTACAAGTGTCTCCGGTTCGATAACATCGCCTTGGCGATCAACCACAGGTTCGCCCTTTTCGGTAACGACTGAGGCCCACCCATAGACGAGACGTTGTTCGTCATCTGCCTTAAGGATTTGTCCTTCGATATTATGTTTTGTGAGTTGTGACACTGAGGTTCCTCCCTCCCACATTCTGCAAGACCAGTATCCTGCTGTCGTTTTATCCTTCTTTGAGTCGCAGTTATGCCTTGCACGGAAGTTGGCCCTAGCTTTCGGGTCATCTCTCCGTATCTCCATATTGGGGTCTCCGAAAGCCACACGTTTGACTTTACCTCCGCTTTGTACGAAAACTTCAAACTTCTTGTTGCCACCCTTAATACGACGAGGTTTGTTTAAGGTGACTTGCTCCCCTTGATACTCAGCCTTTGTTACTTCTTCGTCAGACTTCTTACTACTAGAAGCATGTGAAGCTGGTAGAAGGTCTTTGTCGTGCTTAGGAGATTTAGAGCCCGATACAATCCGAAGGAAGCTGTTTACCCTAGCCATAGCCCACTGTTCAGGAGACTTTACGTTAGGTCTTACAGATCCGGGATTTGTCTTATATGCACCAATACCACGACGGTATACAGCCTCTAGCATAGAGGTCGTTACCTTATGCTTAGACCTAGCATTATGCTCCTTTACTTTATTAGCTATTCCCGCTTTAGGCATTATGCCTGTCCTCCCATTCCAGAGTGGTTTACACAGTAATAGTGCAAAGTGGGTGTACTGGCACTTATTACGATTGTTACAGTTGCACCAGAAGAACCAGCAGTTCCCGATACAGTTACCCCTGTAGTGTACTCAGAGCCACCCCCAGCATGAGTGCCGTTAGGAGTGGTAGAAAACCTTAGTGGGTGAGAGGAATTAGAAGAGTCCGATTGGTCAAATACATAAGTTCTTCCAGCGACAAAACCTACTGATGGACTTACTGCTCCCCCAATGTAAAACTTGTTACCTGTACCATAACTGTTAGTGCCAGAGGCTACTGTTACTATTAAGTTTACCTCACCAGAAAATTTAGGGAGATACTCTTTAAACCACTTAGCTTCCCTAAATGTATTAAACTTACTGAGTTTGGTTGGGTTTGAACCGTGAGTAACGTGGTATTTAGAAGTAGACGTATTAAACGTAGCTACATTCTCATTGTTGTTACTAGTATAAGGGGACTCACTTCTAGCCCACTTGTTGTAGTCTGATGTTGACATTATACGCTCCTACAACGGAGTATGACAGCCCGTTGAATAGTGGTGTTCAGACTTGTGGTAATAGTGCAGATAAAGGTGTAATCTCTTTTATCTACTCCACCAGCAATATAAATAATAGCTGACTTACCCGAAAGTGCCTGAGAAATATTCTGTATGGAATCAGTCTCTGCTCCACCACTAGCAAAGGTTAGATCTCTACCTGCTGCTAGTACCGTCTCTGTAGGATAGTTAGTAGACCTTACAGACCATACTACATTAGAAATAGTCATGCCCTCTGTAACTGTAGTCCAATCTACACTGTAGTCTAGCAGTTCATCAGGGTCTTTATTGGGCCAAACTAAACTCATATCAATTCCTATTAGGCGGCTACATTACGTGGGGAGGTCTCTGTTACATTTGCTACACGGCTTATTGGTATCGGGAAACTGGATCTTGCAGGATTATACAGGTGCTTAATTGTTTCATAATCAAAGGTAACACCTATTGCAGTTACGTTAGGGTTAAAGAATAACTCAACGTACTGTCCGTCTATTGCGGTAAAGCTAACACCACCGTGAAAAACAGTCACTGGATCTAGTGTTGGTAAATCAAAGGAAGCACTTACAAGGAAGGTAATACTACCAAGAGAAGAAGATACACTGTTGCCGTTGGGGAATACAGTAGAGGACGCAACAGGTGCAGCAGTTACATTAGACTCTAGTGTAGTCTCCAGCCCTGCACTTATAACCGCTTTTGAGGTTGATAGGGTTGTAATAGTGCCAAGAGATGCAGTAGTAGGGAAGCTAGAGGTTAGAGGCTCAAGTACGTTTGCTTGAACACTTCCTAGACCCACGGTAGAAATATAACCAGTTACAGGAAGTGTATTGTGAGATGATAGAGTTATTAACCCTAAAGCTGTGGTTATGGGTAGTGCAGGAACTTGCTCTGTAGAACTCTGGTTAGCTAACTGTCCTAAAGAAACAGTAGCCTTTAATGAATC
>MDTC01004151.1_pt1 | contig 20424 bp, 17 predicted proteins | sample 811181 | NCBI WGS metagenome assembly MDTC01 (sample SAMN05326644, study PRJNA326480) | marine metagenome | isolation source: seawater | place: Pacific Ocean: North | collected 2011 | reverse complement strand
ACAAACATATCCATCCGGCCATAATAAGCCACAATCAGTTTCATTACCAATTTGTACATATTTTGGTAAAGTGTTTTGATTTTTTAATTTAGTTATGACATGGCGACTATATTGCTCCACACTATCACATAGAGTAGCAAAAGTTAAATCTACCCAAGCAGATGGCTTAGTTTGGTTTGATGGGTCTGCCCATGTATCAGAGTAATGAAAATCTAGCAATAAATCCAACCCTACATTATTTGCTCTATTTGCTATTTCAAGAACACTTTCTAAATTGTTATAATTCAATGATGGTGTGTGCCAAATTTTAATTCTGGCAGTATTAATACCTTTATCTTTGAATAATTGAACAGGGTCAATTTGATTTCCATTTTCATAAAAAAGGCCTCCATTTTCTTCTACCTGCTTTAGCATAGATATATCAACCCCACTGATAAATTGATTACTTTTAGCGAAGGATAACAAAATAAGAAGTCCGATAAGAATATATTTTTTCATATTAAAATTTACTTTATGGATTTAGCAGCTCGAAGTCCGGATAAATATGCACCATGAATAGTTGCGGGGTAATTTTCATGAGTATGTTCTCCAGCAAAGTATATCAAGTCTTTAACAGGAGAACTAATTTCAAAATATGTTTCTGATGTATTCCCAACAGCAGTATACGAATAAGCACCATAGGAAAATTTATCTGATGCCCACTTTGTATAGTGTACATCTAATGGCTCAGGAATATTGTTTCCATATGTCTTTCGCAATATGCTCATTATATCTGCAGTTATAATACTATCAGGTAATATCTCCTGATTTTTAGCATATTCACCCATGGTAAAGCAAAGAAGCATTGGTTTACCCGTAAATGTATAATTCATACATTCCCAATTTTGTTCATTAACTGATAAAATCCATATCACATCTCTATCCCAAAAAACCTTATCAAATAATAACCAGTGTTTTTGCAATAATCCCATTCCTAATTGAGATATTGCATTTTGTTTGCTTTTAGGTAGCCGAGGTGAAAATTCAATATCTCCACTTTTTAATACTCCAAGTGGTACTGTAACTAGTGCCTTGTTTGAGTAGAATTTTTTATTTTTTGTATGCACAATAACTTTTTTATCTTCATGATATTCAATTTTTGTAACAATATGATTAAGTTTTATTTCTATATCAGTTTTTAACACATCCGTAATTTGTTGAAGACCATTTGGTAATATTAACTCGCCATCATCATAGTTTTCGCCAATATCAAAATAATCTCGAGATAAGTTATTCAAGTCAGTACCATACTCATTGGATATCTCAGAGTTTGCAAGGTAGTTTAAAATATTTTTTTCATCCAAAGTGAAAGGTCTTTTCTTTTTAAAACTGTTTATAGTTTTAGCTAAAGATTCATCTTTTCCTTTATGTTTTTTAGTAATGATGTAAGACCAAAACTCTTTAACAAGGCTATCATATTTACTATTGGAAATTTTTTCCCCATTTATATATGCTACCATTGAGTTTAATGGTGTTTCATAGGTAGCAAAACCATGTTTCTCAGCAAATGCAGTAAGCGGATTACCAACAGAAGTATGTATCCAGTTTGCTCCTTCTTCAATGGTTATTCCATTCCATAAATAAGACCATATTCTTCCCCCAATACGGTCTCTTGCTTCTAAAACTAAAACTTCATTCCCATGATCAATTAAATAATCTGCTGCAGCTAGTCCTGATATACCAGCACCAATGATAATAACATCATATATTTTCTCATCATTTTGGGCTTTTGACAACCCAATAAAAAAAATGAGAATAATTAATATCTTTTTAATAATCATCGTCTTATCTTAATCTACCGATCATTCAATAAACAAAAAACCCCACGAATGCGGGGTTTTTATAGTCATTAAAGTAATTAAAATTAAATATTATTATAAATTAAAATGAAGGAGAGAAGTAGCGAATTTCTTTCAAATTTCCATTAGGATCATAGAAAAACCATTTATCTACCATTTTACCCTTTTTGTATGATCCTTGCATTTCTTTATGGGTTCTATTGTGGTCCCACCAACTTATCCATGTATCATTCTTTTTCCCATTTGCGTAGTAGCCCTCAGTTAATCTCCCATCATCAAACCAGGCTGTCCATTTTCCTTCTTTAGATCCTGATCCAAAACTCCCTTCTTGGATTTTGTTTGCATCTTCATCCCAAAAGTGCCAAAGGCCATCTGCATTGCCATCAACCAGAATACCTTCTTTTTCTTTAATACCGTTTTTATGAAAGAATGTCCACTGACCATTCATAATTCCGTTATCATAATTCCCATGTGATTTGACGTGTTCATTGTCATACCATTCGGTCCATTGACCATGTTTTTTCCCATTTTTATATCCGCCTTGTTCTTGTTTGCCGCCACTCCAAGGTAAGGTGTCTTCTGGCTCAGGGATATCGACGATAATGATTTCTGGCACATCTTTACCACTTGGAAACCATTTAATCCAATCTCCCTCTTGTTTACCAGCGCTAACTCTACCTAAAAATAAAAAACCTTCTTCTGTATTTTCTTGAGTAATAATCCCTGTAAAAGGTTCATTATCATTATTGGGATCAAACCACATATTATCTCGACTAACTAAATCGGGTAAATGGACGTGATTTAATTCAGAGCCAAAATCAAATTCAAAATCTTTTTCACCTTTGCTATTCCAATATGTCCAAATACCATCAGGAACCCCTTCTTTTAAGAAGCCCTCTCTTTGTAAGATTCCTGATTCATAATAAAAAGAAGTAAGGCCTTCTCGTACACCATCTTGATGAAAGCCCTGTTCTTTGATTTGATCTGTATTTAGGAACCAAATAATCCACGGGCCTTCTGGCGTATCATTTTTATATGTAGTCATTGTACTGCGATATCCTTGTTCCCAGTATGTACTTGGCCCATCAAGTTTTCCATTTTTATAAAATTTCTCTTCTTGTTTTTCTTCTGGGTTTAACCAAATAGTGGATCGACCATTAAGCAGTCCATTTTTCAAAGTTTTTTCTTCAGCTATTGAACCATCTTTATTATAATAAACCCACACTCCATCCTGTGTATCATCCGTATAATTACCTTGAGACCTCGTCACGCCTGTATCAAACCACCAAGTCCACGCTCCTTCTTGTTTACCATCAATATAATATCCTTCTTTCTCTTTGTTATCATTCAAATACCACCACCAGTTCCACAGTTCTTCATCATTTTCTGCTTTATAGACTCCGCCTTTATAACTCCAGTTTCCATTTGTAAATGCCAAGTTATTATCATTTTCAAACCACCAAGTCCATCTACCATGCGGTTTTCCTTTGTGGTAAGATTGTTCACGCTTGAGATGTTGATTTTGATACCAAAATTTGTAAAGGCCATCTACACGACCCATATCAAATTGTCCCTGTTCTTTTAATCCACCATTCTCATACCAAAGAGTCCACTCTCCATGTTTTTTCCCTCGGTAGTACATACCTTCTATTTCTTTTTGGCCATTCCTAAACCATTGTACCCATTGGCCATCTCTTTTACCACCAGTAAATCGACCAAGCATCAAATACTCTTTAATTCCACCGGATTCCATCACAATACCGTTATATGGTTTATGCTTACCGATTTTATAGAAAACCCCATTTCTTTCTTCTAGTTCAGCAATGCGAGATCTTTCAAGACCGTCTCCATAATTAAAATTAAAATCTTTTGATCCATCGAGGTTATAATAAGTCCATTCACCCTCGGGTTCATTATCCCTTACAATACCATCACGTTCTTTATTTCCATTATCATACCAAACAGTTACTGTACCATTTATTTCTCCATTCACATAGGTCTCTTCTATTTTTTTATGATTGGCATTATTCCACAGTGTCCAAATTCCATGTTTTAAATTTTCTTTATAATTTTCTTCACGGTTTTTAATTCCATCTGGATGCCACCAAATCCAATGTCCATCTTTTTTACCATTTTTATAATTTTCCTGTCTCTCTTTATTACCATTGTCATACCAATATGTCCATGTACCATCCTGTTTATCGTTGGTATATGTTCCCTCTAAGGTTTTAAGGTTTTCAGGGTTCCAGTTAATAAACACACCATTTTTAATACCTTTATCATAATTGATTTCTTGTGTTTTGCGTCCATCATCTGTCCAATACACCCATTTTTTATCTAATTTATTATCAGCATAATAACCGGATTTCTCCATAATAATTCCATTTTCAAACCAAGAAGTCAAAGATCCATTTAGTTTTCCACTTGCATAAGTAGCTTGAAGCTTTTTATTGCCATTTGGATACCAAGAAGTCCAAATACTGTCACGCTCACTATTGGTAAATTTTCGTTCTGATTTTTTTGAACCATCCTCAAACCATTGTAACCACAGTCCATCCTGTTGTCCATCTTGAAAATTTGTTTGTTCTTTTTTGATACCAGAATCATAGTACCATGTCCAAATACCTTCTTGTTTACCAGATGTGTATGTGCCCTCTTCAGATTTATTTCCATTTTCATGCCAACGGATTAGGGTTCCACTTAATTTACCAGTTGAGTAATTGGCTTCTTCTTTGCGATTATTATTAATATACCACATCGTCCATAAGCCTTCTCGATCACCAGCGCTATAGGTACCTTCTTGCTTTTTTTGTGGTGGATCAAAGAAAGTATCACCATCTAAATCTAGAGTCACTGTCTCTGATGAATCCCAGACACCATTGCCTTCTCCTTCATCCTGGGTGTTGGGTTCTCCGTCTTCTCCATAATCTTCATAGACTTCTCCCTCGTACCAAAATGTCCAGAGTCCGTCCCGAACACCATTAGTATAGTTCCCTTGAGTTAGCAGTGCTCCACTAGGGTAATTTGTTACTACCATTCCATCATTCTGTGCGAATATGCTCGTCGACAAAATGGTAGATATAACCAGTATTTTCCGCATGGTTAAATCCTTATTATCAAGAATTTGAGTAAAGGGGGGCTATAGGATGTATATATCTTCATCCGGCCCTCGGATACCTTTTAATATGAGAAGTTAAGACAAAGGGGCATTAAAAGTCAAAAAATTGCGAAAAAAATCAATCACCCTTATTTAAGCGTATCCAAAAGCTTTGGCCAAATTTATCATTCAAATTAATAAGACCTTCATTAGAGTTATTTGTACCTAAGAACGCTGTTTCTGTTTCAAATTTGTTATTAGTCCTGAGGTATCCTCCACCATCACGCCCATTGCCTAAAAATGTTGTCATTTTTCCAAATTGATTATATGTACGTAAATAGCCACTGCCTAGAAAAGTTCCAGTTTCCCCCGATCGATCATATATACGCAATTGGCCAGAGCTATCAGCACCGGTACCAATATATAAAGTTTCTTGACCCTCAAAATTATAGGTTCTTAAATAACCACCACCACTGGAACCTGTTCCTAAAAACAAAGTCCGTTCTCCAAATTGGTTATAGGCCTGAAAGTATCCCTCTCCGATATAAGATGAAGTTTCACCTATTTTATTATAAATTCTTAATTGTCCAGCATTATCAGATCCAGTGCCTAAATACGATGTCTCTTTACCAGAATTATTATATGTTCTTATATATCCACCTCCTAAACGGCCAGTACCAACATATGCTGATTCATCACCGTTGCCATTAAATGCGCGTAGATAACCTCCTCCGTCTTTACCTGTTCCAATAAAAAGTGTTGGCTCACCAAATTGATTATAGGATTGGTAATAACCATTACCTAGGTATCCCATGATGACACCTCTGTCATCTTCAATAGTTAAACTTCTAACTACTAAATGACCAAGTTCATCAGTTTGCGTGCGAAAGCCAAAAGCTGTAAAAATTAGTAATGTACCTAAAGCACCAATAATTAAACTTTTTGGATCAATGACTTTCATAAAGACCTCCAGAATTTATTGTCATTGTAATACAACACCTTGAATTTAATCATATTCATATACCAATACCCTAATAGGAATTTCACGATCTGCAGTACTTCGACGTAGCATATCATATTCTCTTATTTCTTCAATTCTGCCCAATGGGTCATAAGAAAAAATCTTTTTTTCAAGAAGTCTATTATTACCATCGATTATCGCAATTACTTTTGGTCGTTTTTTATAATCCAATCGAGTTTCTTTTTCAGAGATAACCTTTAAGGTAGTATCGACACTAAACTCGTTAATCTTATATCCATCATTATTTATCACAGTATTTATAGTCTCGATTAATAAACCATTTGAATCATATACTTTTAAATTTGTTAGGTTTCCTAGCTCATCATATGAAAAAGACTTTGAACCTGTAGACACCCCAAATCGGTTTGATGAAGATTCATTGATTAGAGAACCACTTTCATCATGAAAATATATTGTTCTAAAAATAACTGCAGGATCAAAATAATCACCAATTTTAATAGGTTGGTTAGTGGAATCTAATTTATATGTAGAAACTTCTAGTATATAACCATCATAAATTTCTTTATGTTCTAGGATTGTTCCCGTAGAGTCATAATCATAACTCTCACCCCATATGATCTCTCCAGGATCCACAAGATTAGACATCATTTCTGGGTTCACCGTATTTTCAGGGTTATAGCGAATCTTTTTTATGCAAATTCCCATATCATCGTATTTTTGAAACTCGTTCCAATAAAGTGTATCATCTATACCATATAAGGATGTTTTTACGCGATTGCCATTAATATCATTTTTAAATCGGTATGATAAAATCATTTCTTTGTCATAACTACGCTCAAGTTTTAATCCCTCATTTTGACCAGACACATAAACATATTTCTCACTTAAAGGTAGAGTATGATTGAAAATTGTACTGTCTATTAAAAACCCATTCTTATCATAGTTCATTATAATAGAATTTTTTAGCTCCTGAGTCTCGGTACCAAAGCTATTATAAATATGATATACTTTTATTTTAGTCGACTTTGCCAGTAGAAAAGCGGAGATGAAAAAAATCCACTGCCAATTAGTTCGAATTGAAAAGCGCATCATCATTATTAAATTTTATATGATATTGCATATAAATTCAAAGGGTCATATAACATAAAGAAATCTACGATTTATTATTTAATATCCTAATTTCTTAAATTGAATCTTAATAAAAAAATACAGTCATATATTCTTTCAAATATCGTTTCACCTAGTGATAGGAAAATCGGTGTAGAAGAAGAATGTATTATTTACTCTCATAATAATCGTCGTATTCCGGTTAATAGTGGTGGCGAGTTTTCTGCTACTGATTTATTAGTCATTATGAATGATAATGTAGGGAGAAATGGTAGTTATAGCCTAGAGCCCGGTGGCCAACTAGAATGGTCAAGTCCGCCCCGAAATAATTTGTTTGATTTAGCATCTGCCCAAAAAGAACACCGTAACTTGTTAAACTTGATTACTAAAGAGAAGGGGTTAAAAATTATTTATTATGGAGTAGAGCCTAACTATAGCCCTGGCGATATTGATTTGATTAATCAATTGAAATATCAACTCATGGATACAAATATGAAAAATAATGGTACCATGGGTCAATGGATGATGCGAAATACTGCGAGTATTCAAATTAATTTTGATATAATAAATAAGAAAGATCTAGAAGAAATGGTTTTTGTAGCAGATTGTCTTTATCCCATTGCGGCTTATCTATTTGCAAATAGCCCAATGCAACAAGGTCAATCTGTTGGTTTAAAAAATATACGCCAGATTATTTGGAATAATACGGATAATAATCGTTGCTTAAACTTGATTGATCATGGAATTAAATCGCATGATAATTTGTTAAAAAACTATATTAATTATATATTAAATGTGCCTGGTATTTTTCAATTGAATAGTAATGGAGAAATAGATAAAACAAATAAAACCATTGGAGAACAATTAACATATTTAATATTATCAGAAACACTACGAAAAGAAGATATAAAGATAGCCTTACATCAAATTTTTACTAATGTAAGATTAAAAAATTTAGTAGAAGTTCGCGGTACTGATAGATCTCCAATTGGTTATGAAATGGCTCCGGTAGCTTTTTGGACAGGATTATTAACTGAAAAAACATGTCGAGATGAAATTCTCTCTATTGTCAATCAATGGTCTACACAAGAACGTATGCTCTTTAATCAATTGTCTTTGGTATTAGATGATACTCAGATTGGGCCACAAGGGAAAACATATCGTGAATGGAATCAATGGGCTGGCGATTTAGCCTTATGGGGCTTAAAAAAACGAGAAATTGGGGAAGAAAAGTTTTTTAATGAATATTTTAACAAGGTAATGTCTAAAGGTCCATTTAGCTTACAGGAACAATAAATGAATCAAAGATATATACATAATTTTATTTGGATCCCAATTTTTATTATTGGTTTTGGTAATGTTTGTTTTGGTTTATTCTGGCTACTACATCCAGAACCATGGATGCTAGATCAAATCCCCAATGAAGTATTAATTCGTACTTCATTTGATACTTTATTTTCAGCAGAGATTAATACATATCTACCTGATTATTTAAAAGTAATATATCGCTTTTTTGGATGGTGGATTATAACAATAGGTCTATTAATTATTGTTTATGTTCAAATTACAAAGATGGGGACATTTTTAGCTCGTAACTCCATTTTGGGTGTATTATTATTTGTATTAATTGGTATTATATATATGGTATATATATTTATTCCAAAATCACCATTCAAACTGATTCTAGTTTTACAGGCTACTTTTTGGTTTATAAGCGCATATTCTTCGACTTTAATTAAAGAATAAATCGTTGATTCTCCGTGCAACAATAAATAGGAATACCTAATTTCTATTATATTATTTGATCGTGTTAATAAATGAATTCTTATTTTACATCAACTCTATTTAGAAAAACACTTGCTGCGTTATCAGGGCTATTTTTAGTTACATTTTTAATTGGTCATTTAGTGGGTAACCTTCAGCTTTTTATTCCGGGATTAAAAGGCCAGACTCAATTCAATCAGTATGCCTTTTTTATGACAACGAATCCGATAGTTAAGGCCCTCTCTTTAGCTACGTATGTATCTATAGTTCTGCATATAATAGTTACTTTATTTTTAGCTTTTCAAGCGAGAAAGGCTAGACCAGTTCAGTATACCGTTTCTAGTGGTAATGAAAATAGTGGTTGGAGCTCAAGAAATATGTCTCTTTTAGGCATTATTCTTTTAATATTTTTGATTATTCATATGAAAAGTTTTTGGTATAAAATGCATTTTGGTGATATGCCATATCAGAACTTAAGTGATGGCTCACAAATTAAAGATCTATATCTGGTTACAATCACTGCATTTAAAAATCCAATTTATTCACTTTTCTATATTTTTAGTATGGCTGCTCTTGCGCTACATCTTAAACATGGTGTTGAGTCTTCTATTCAAACCTTAGGATTAAAAATTCGCAATTATGAAACTATATTTAAATTTATTGGGAATAGTATCGCGTTTTTGATCCCGGCAATGTTTGCATCAATACCAATTTACCTATATATATTAAACCTATGATTCTGAATAATAAAATACCAGAAGGGCTACTTTCTGAAAAATGGACAAATTATAAATCAAAGGTGCCGCTTGTAAGTCCAGCAAATAAAAGAAATTTGGAAATAATTGTAGTTGGGACAGGGCTTGCTGGAGCATCGGCGGCATCATCGTTAGCAGAAATGGGCTATAAAGTTAAAGCTTTTTGTTTTCAGGATAGCCCAAGAAGGGCTCATTCTATAGCTGCTCAAGGAGGGATTAATGCGGCGAAAAATTATCAAAATGATGGAGACTCAGTTTATCGATTATTCTATGATACTATTAAAGGGGGAGATTATAGGTCGCGAGAAGCCAATGTTTATCGTCTTGCGGAAGTAAGTGCAAATATTATTGACCAGTGTGTAGCTCAAGGGGTGCCATTTGCTAGAGAATACGGTGGGACATTAGACAACAGGTCTTTTGGTGGAGTTCAAGTTTCCCGAACTTTTTATGCGCGTGGGCAAACGGGGCAGCAATTGCTTTTAGGGGCTTATAGCGCACTAAGTAGGCAGATTCATAAAGGTAATGTTAAAATGTTTAACCGACATGAAATGTTGGATATTGTTAAAATTGATGGTAAAGCACGGGGTATAATTGCTAGGAATTTATTGACTGGTGAATATGATAGGCATTTTGGTCACGCTGTGGTTCTTGCAACAGGAGGATATGGTAATGTCTATTATTTATCTACTAATGCTATGGGTAGTAATGTAACTGCTGCCTGGAAAGCTCATAAACAAGGTGCAGCATTTTCTAATCCATGTTTTACTCAAATACATCCAACATGTATTCCTGTTTCAGGTGATTATCAATCGAAATTGACATTAATGTCTGAATCGTTACGAAATGACGGTCGGATATGGGTGCCTATTAAAAAAGGCGATAATCGTTTGCCTGTTGAAATCCCGGAAAATGAAAGAGATTATTATTTGGAGCGTAGATATCCTGCATTTGGAAATCTTGTACCAAGAGATGTTGCTTCTAGGGCGGCAAAAGAAAGATGTGATGAAGGATATGGTGTTGGAGAAACGGGGCTCGCAGTATATTTAGATTTTGCAGATTCAATTAAAAGACTTGGGAAAGATGTTGTGTCTTCTAGATATGGTAATTTATTTGCAATGTATGAAAAAATAACAGGCGAAGACCCTTATACAACGCCAATGAGGATATTTCCAGCGGTACATTATACAATGGGTGGATTATGGGTTGACTATAATCTTATGACAACCGTAGATGGGTTATATGCAATCGGTGAATGTAATTTTTCAGATCATGGAGCGAACCGTTTAGGGGCTTCTGCATTAATGCAAGGGCTCGCAGATGGTTATTTTATTTTACCGTATACTATTGGCAGTTATTTATCAAAAGAAATCCAGACTGATTCAATTAACACTGATCACAAAGCATTTGAAAAAGCTGAAATGCAGGCAAAGGATATAAATAATCGGCTATTAAATAACAAAGGGAATCGCTCAGTTGAAAGTTTTCATAGAGAGCTTGGTAAACTAGTTTGGGACTATTGTGGCATGTCTCGCAACAAAAAAGGAATGATTACCGCTATAGATGATATAATTGAATTGAGAAAAAGTTTTTGGAAGAATGTAAATGTTCCGGGAAGCGGGACATTATTTAATTCTGAATTGGCTAAAGCGGGTAGGGTTGCTGATTTTTTTGAATTGGGTGAATTAATGATGAGAGATGCTCTAGCGAGAGAAGAATCATGTGGTGGTCATTTTAGAGAAGAATACCAAACGCCAGAAGGTGAAGCCCTAAGAGATGATGAAAAATTTACTTTTGCTTCTACATGGGAGTTTAATGGTGTAGATCAAGAGCCGACACTGCATAAAGAATTACTAAACTATGAAACCGTAAATCCAACTCAAAGAAGTTATAAATAATATGGGAGCACTAAATCTAACTTTAAAAATATGGAGACAAAGGTCATCATCAGATAATGGATGCTTTAAGACATATAAAGTGGCAAACCTTAATACTCATATGTCTTTTTTAGAGATGATGGATGTATTAAATGAGCAACTTGTTATGAATGGAGATGAACCGGTAGCCTTTGATCATGATTGTAGAGAAGGGATATGTGGTATGTGCTCTATGGTAATTAATGGTCGTCCACATGGACCATTAAAAGGTACAACAACGTGTCAATTACATATGAGACACTTTAGCGATGGAGAGACGATTACTATTGAACCCTGGAGAGCAAAAGCATTTCCTGTGATTAAAGATTTAATAGTTGACAGATCATCATTTGATCGAATTATTCAAGAGGGTGGATATGTTTCTGTTAATACTGGTAGCGCGCCGGATGGGAATGCAATTCCAATAGCAAAACATGTTTCAGAGGATGCTTTTGATGCTGCGGCCTGCATTGGTTGTGGTGCCTGTGTTGCATCATGTAAAAATGCATCCGCTAGTTTATTTGTTTCAGCTAAAGTTTCTCAACTTGCATTACTCCCGCAAGGCGAACCTGAACGGGAAGAACGAGTTATTAATATGGTTTCAAAAATGGATGAAGAAGGATTTGGGCATTGTACTAATACGGGCGCTTGTGAAGCAGAATGCCCTAAAGAGATATCAATTGAATATATTAGAAAAATGAATTTGGAATACCACCGAGCAAAGATAAAAAGTTAACATTTTCTTTATTATTTAAGTCTAAAATTCACTGGAATTGATATCCACACACCCACAGCCCTTTCGCGTTGTTTTGCGGGCTTAAATCTGGTTTTTCGTATTGCTTCCATTGCGGCTTCATCTAGTCCTGTATTTGGGACGCCTTTAAGAATAGCAGTCTCTTTTACGCGGCCCTTTTCATCAATAAATGCTTGGACAATTACAACCCCTTCTATGCCAGCTTCCTGAGCAATCTCTGGATATACTGGTCTAATTGGTGATCTTGGTACTGGAGGATCATCATAAGGAATAAAAACCACCTTTGGACCAGAAGGAGGCGGAGGGGGCGCACCTAGATTTGCAAAATCATCAAAATCTAAATCATCAAGTGTTAGGTCGTCTGCAATATCTTCATCATCAGATGGAACGGGTATTGATGGTCTCGCAGGCGGTGGTGTATTATCTATCTGTTGCGTTTGAGGAATATCTATATTTTCTATAATTAATTGATCCACATCTTCAAATTCTGTAGAATTAATAAATCTTGGAAAAATTAAAAAATTAAGGATGACTAATAATATTCCAATTAATCCTGTAATTCTAACAACAATCGGGTATTTTTTTTGTAATGGATTAATATGTTCCATTAGTCAGCCAATGTTTTTGATGAATAATTTAATTTTAATGCCTCTACATCTCTAAGCTTATCATGGATTTTTGAAACGAGCCCCATTTCCGCTTCTTCATCTCCTTTTAAGGATACTACAATTTGTGGGTCAGATACTCGCTTATCATACATCACCATAGATACTTCTTCCACTGATAAAAGACGATCATCAATAGATATTAAACCATCTTTTGAGACCCAAAGTTGCACCGTATGACGTTTTGATTTTAGTTTTTCAATACGCTTTGCCTTTGGAAGGTTTACGGGTAATCCAGAATATTCTTTTAAAACAGTAGTGACCATAAAGAATACTAAAAGCATAAAAATAATATCTGGCATTGATGCAGTGGGGATTTCGCTAGAGAGCTTAGTTTTACGCGCAAACTTCATTCGTTACTATTAGCAATTGAGATTCTTTTTGCATCTGCCATTTTTAATTGATCAATCACTCGGACGTAATCTTTATAAGATGTTTTTTGATGTGCTTTTACTGAGACGATCAGTTTATCATTTTCTCTTAGTTTTTGACCAACAACTCGATGAATCTGGTCAACAGATGTAGGTTCTTCATCTAGAAGTACTTTACCCTGTGAGTTGATTAAGCAATTAAGTATATTTTCTTTTCTAATTTCAATTTCCATATCTCCAGGAGGAGGCAGAATAATCCCTAAACCCTTATCAGTATCAATCGTTGTTGTTACTAAAAAGAATATTAAAAGTAGAAAAGCAATATCAGCCATTGAAGACGTTGGTATTTCTCCACCCTTGAATCTGCGTTTTTTAGCCATTAGGCAGTTTTATACAATTACTTAAATTATTATTTTTCTTTTTGTTCGTACAAATGGTCCATGATTTTTACAGATTGTTCTTCCATATCCAAAACTAATTTGTCAATTCGAGACACAAACACATTTTGAAATGTTTGAATAATCATAGCAACAATTAACCCAAATGCAGTAGTAAGCAGAGCTTGTGATATACCACCAGCAACCACAGCTGGGGAAATATCATTTGCAGCCTTAATTGCATCAAAAGCTGCAATCATACCAACTACAGTACCCGTAAACCCAAGCATGGGTGCGATAGTGATCACAGCATTGAGCCAGATCATATTTTTTTCAAGAAATGCCATTTGAATTGCGCCCGCATTTTGTATTGCTTTTTCTACATCGTCTAATCCACGATGTATTTTAGATAACCCTGCATGGAAAATAGCAGAAACAGGGCCTTCGGTTTGTTCGCAAACCTCAAGGGCAGCTGGTGCTCCGTTATCATCAATAGCACTACTAACTTCATCAAAAAAAGCTTGTGAGTCTACGGCAGACATCATGAGAGAATAAAAACGCTCAATTGCAAAGCCGAGTCCGAATAGCAATGTCATTAAGATGGGCCACATAAATCCGCCACCCTCTAAGAAGTAATGAACCATATTTTACTCCGATTAAGATTTAATTAATTAAATAAAAATGATAAATAAAATTATTTAAAAGATACTGAATTTAATTCATTGATTTTAAGAATGCATCAGCTTCATGGAAATGTTTTAGTGATTCAATAATTTGGTTATCTTTTAATAAACGAATATTGGTGGCTTCATCTTTACCCCAAATAGATCCAGCGATTTCACTTTTAATTCTGTTTTTTAAAAACTTTTGATCAATCATTAATGAATCTTTTACGACATTAATAGAATCATTATTTAGATAAGTGAAAAAATCATTTAAAATCTCATCAGAGATTTCCCAAGAATCTCGAAAATCAGAGAAAGATTTAAAATTATTATTGTGCGTAGAAACATAATTTGATGAAAAATTGAAAATAGGTCTTTTTGGGTTTCTGAGCACTTTACTCGTCTCGCTGTTTAAATCATTTTTGTATGGAATATATATATCTGGAGTAATCCCTCCACCTCCATAAACTGTACGACCAGATTTTGTTTTAAATTTAGGTCTCAATTCTTTTAGGCTATCAATTTTTGATTCCCGATTAGTCTCATATAGCTCTCGATAGTAGGCTAAATCATTACCATCTTCATATGGCCTTTGGATTAATCTGCCAACGGGTGTAAAATATCGGGCAATCGTTATTCGTACAGCTGCGCCACTTTCTAGAGGTAGTTGTCTCTGTACTAACCCTTTACCAAAACTAGTTTCTCCTACAACCAGTCCTCTGTCTAAGTCCTGCACCGCTCCAGCAACAATCTCGCTTGCACTAGCGGAGCCCCTATTAATTAATACAATTAGTGAAAAAGCACCGTTCCCTTTATTTGGGTCAGCTATAAAAACTTGATTAGATTCTTTTATTTTACCTGTGGTATATACAAGCGTATCCTTTGTATTAATAAATTGGTTTGAGATGGCTGCTGCTTGTTCAAGATATCCGCCGCTATTACCTCTTAAGTCAAAAATAAGCCTTTTCATTCCTTGTTGTTCAAGCTTATTTATTGCTTCAGTGAACTCTTTCCCAGTTGTTGCTGAAAAACGACGTAGAAAAACATAACCGGTTTGATCATCGATCATTGTTGCAGCGCCAACACTGTAAATTGGGATATTATCTCTGATGATTGTTACATCAAATGGTTTAGAGCCCCCAATACGACTAATGGTGAGATCAACTTTGGTACCTTTACGACCTCTTAGTTTTTTAAAAACTTCATCCTTGGTTATTTTATAAGCATCTTCTGAATCAATGGCAATAATTTTATCACCAGGCATCAAGCCTACTATATCAGAAGGGCTATCTGGCACTGGTGAGATTACAGTTATGTAACCATTTAAAATGTCAAACTCTATACCAATACCCTGAAATTTTCCTTTAAATAACTCGTTAATATTTTCCTGATCTTTTGCTGGGATATATGTAGAGTGAGGGTCTAGCTCCTCTAATAAACCATGAAACGCGCCATCCATAATTTTTTCCATATCAACTGTCTCAAAATAAAAATGGTTCACATAAGATATAATTTGTTGTAGGACATTAATTTTTTCTCGAAGTATCTTATATACATTTTGGTTGCTTGAATATACTTTTGGGATCAACAATACAGTGGCCAATATAAATCCAAGAGAAGCAGAAAAGACTAAGGGCCATATCCTGTGAAGCTTTTTAAACATAAAATTAAGGTTTCGTGTAGACTATTATAATCCCATATATAGCATTGTTCTAAACGTAAGGCCCTCTACAGAAGAAAGGGGAGAGTCACTAATTTTAGTTCCTCCATTTAGTTTCCAGCTCCCTGCAGCAATTGTGCCCTGATTATAGCCAGTACTAATTCTTATACCCACTCTATCTAAAAACTGCCATTTAATCGCTATGTATGGTTGAAAATTAAAAAATGTTCCTGTCATATTTCGGAGTAAGCCTGGTAATTGAATATTTGGAAGAATTTCCGAATTCTGTGTTATATCAGTTACTTCATAATACAGTGTGTCGTCATCGATAACACCATATACATTAGAAAATGTAGCATCCCATTTTGGATTTCCAATAGTTTGCTCAATTGATAGGCTTGCGCGGCCAAGGCCCAATAAAGCCCCCGCAGATAGCTCTAAATCTTGAAAAAGAGGTTGTACATATTCAACCGATGCTGCTCCGAGAGAAAAAGTAAACTTTGCTTCAATAGTCGGGTTATAGAGATCAGTATAATAACCGATTGTGTCTTCATCTGCTTGTATATCTGAGAGATCTTGCGCTGCTTGATAACCATCTTCACCATCTCGATTTACATATAAAATAATATCAGGTATTGTGCTGATGTTTTTAGATCCAATGCCAGCATAGCCTCCAATTCGCCAGCGGCCTGTAATATGAGCAAATCCTTCACCGCCATGTACAATGAGTGGGTCTTTACCAAAACCATCACTAAGTCCTAAATCTGCCATTTTTTCTTCACCAGGGATTGATTCCATTTGGATATACATAGGACTGTAGCCAATACCTCCACCTAAAAAATCTTCGCTTGGATAAGCAAATTGGGCCCGGCTAGTTGTTACCAGCAGGCAGATTATTAAAATTATATTTTTCATATTCATAAGATTATATATCATATCAAATTAACCTGCATCATTCAATTTGAAAAGAATTTATAAGGATCAAAAATTATAAGCACTTTTTTAAGGGCTTAATAAGAAAAAGATAAATGAAATAAGAATTGGCAGCCCAACTAACCACCCACCGTATAAATCTTTCCATTTTTTAGGCATATTGCCTATTCTATTAAATTTTAGAGTAACATCTGCAACTTTTCCTGGTTCAACAAATATAGTTTGAGCTCCAAAAGATTCATTGTTAATAATAATAGGATCATCTCCAACAAAAGATCTATACCCTGTTTCAATCATTTGTTTATAAACGGGCGTAAAGCTACTGACTTGGTGCCATCCTGGTTCTACAGATACAGCATCATATAGTGGGGTTTCGCCGACATAAATACCATTAATATATATTGGAATACCTGCAAGGTTTGCTTCAATACGTATTCTTCCATTTGATATTGATTCAAATCTTATTGGAGCTCGAGGTGGCGTAAAGTCCATAATTGGATCGGTCTCGATATCTTTTTCATTTCCACCAAGAGCAATACCAATATCAAAGAATTCATCCTCATCATTGGATTCAATGGTTTCCCAAGTACCTGATTCTTCCCAAAAATCCACATCATTTTCTTTGGCTACTTTTACATTATTAGAAAACGGATTCTTTTTAACAGTATTTTTATCTTTTTGATCTATTTTATCTATATTAAGATCATTTAAACTTAATTGACTATTTAATTTTGCAGTTAATACAGATTTTGTCTCATCGCTTGATTCATTGGGGTGGTTTGTAGTGTAAAGACTACCTTGATAATCAAAGATTGCATTTGGCCCAAGTTCACCCCGAGCTTTATCAAAAGCTGATTTAAAGTTAGTATTATATTTAGGGAACCCAGATGATTGAATAGAATTAAAAACGGATGCGCCTTCCTCAGAAATATGTTTCTTTAATGATGAAACTTCTGCCGATTTCATTTCCGTATGTATAAATATTATAGTGTTTGGTTGATAATCTGAATTAATAATATCAAAACCCAATATAGGTTTATCAATTAAAAAAGCTAATTGGGTGGATTTTTCAAAATCATCTAATAGAATTTTTTTGATTGGATAACTGGCACTTGTAATAGGAATTTTATTAAAAGGTGCTTTTACGCCCAAGAGCGTTAGATATAGCCATCCTCGATCCGATTTCCAGCCGATAATATCATCATTTGCTATAGCCGAATTATAGTCAATATTAACCATAATCCCATTTTCTTTAATGGAATATTGAATATCCCGTATGGACGTATCTCCAACACAGATTGACAATATTGCAATCAATATAAATTTGTATTTCAAGTAGAACTCCGCGTATACGAGCCAATTGAGGCTCACCCTATTTTATACTAATATAGTAAATAAAGTCAAGAAGTAAATAAAGTCAGTTAAGTTTTTATATATATAGACTTAAGATTAATTATAGATAGGTGTGATTACAAGATACTACTTAAAGTATTAATATAAGTAGAGAGAAATAATTATAAAATAGAGTGAGTATGTTTTTTATTATAGGCCTATGTATACCATAGTTCTAAAAGTCCACCCCTGAATAGTGGATGTAGGAGAATCACCTATAGATGTGCGGCCATTGAGAGACCAGCGTCCCCCGGGTATTTTTCCTTGATTAAAGCCGGTGCTTATTCTTAATCCAACTCTTTCAAGGAATTGCCATTTAACAGCGACATATGGTTGAATATTAAAAAAGTTTGTTGTCATATCTCTCATGATACCTGGGACCTGACCAGGTATAATAGATGGGTCAGTGAGGCTAGAATCATCACTAACAGCATAATATAGAGTGCCAGCGCTATCCAATGTTCCATATGCATTTGAGAATATAGATTTCCAGCTTGGATTGCCGCTTTGTTGATCAATAGAGATTCTTGCGCGGCCAATACCAAACAATGCACCAGCTGATAATTCTAGGTCTTGTAAAAGAGGCATGACATATTCAACCGATGCGGCTCCAATAGATAAAGTAAATTTTGCTTCGATAGATGGATTGAAAAAATCTGTGTAGTTTACTGATTTGCCATCTTCAACTCCATCGACAGGATCATCTGGGTTATCTGGCGGTTGATATCCAAGAGTGTCATTCATCTCCACATAAACAATTATATTGGGCACTGTACTTATGCTAGTCGCTCCAACACCAGCATATCCCCCAATACGCCAGCTACCTGTAATATGAGCAAAACCTTCTCCTCCATGAACAACGAAAGGATCTCTAAAATCTTTTGAATCTAAACCCAAATTGGATAGGTTGGATGAACCGGGAATTGAGTCTAAAAAAATATACATTGGACTATAGCCAATTCCTCCCCCAAGGAAATCATGTGTAGGATATCCAAATTGTGCCCGTACAAAGGATAGGCTGATTGTGATAAATAAAAAGGTTTTTTTGATATTCAATTGGAATCTCCGCATGGTAAATCATATCAAATTAAGGTTCATGGTTGAATATCAAAAGAAATTATCTTTAAAAATTTCCGAAAAATATAAAAATGGTCTTTTTCTTGTAAAAATACGCTCAATATCCTATATTTTTCAAAGAGTAAACGAGGTAAGGGAGAACAAATCGTGTTTTGCCTCCCAAATAAATATATTCAATTTTGGTTTTACCATGAGGTTAAGTACGTTTAAAATAGCTGTAAAAAGCTTATTAAAAATAACACTTACAGGGGTTTTTCTCCTTAATAGTGGTTCTGCGTCTCCTAAGAATCATATACAAGGTTTATATGACATTGATGGAGACGGTCTCCAAGAATCGTTAGTTCTTAACGCTGGTGGATTTTCAGCAATCTTGGTAGAATTTTCAGAAACATCTGTTGAAGATACAGTCTGGCAATATAATCTCCCTGATCAACAAAAATTTAATGATGCCGAGATTATAGATTTAGATGGTGATGGTCAATATGAATTAGTCGCGACTTCCGATCCGCTTTTTTCTGATAAGCACCAGGATTGGCTTTTTGTTTTTAAGGGTGATGGTTCTACATTTAATAATAAACCGATTAGTATTGGCAATGAATTCTTAAATATAGAATTAACTCATCCGGGCAACTTAACTATAGTACCAGGAGGCCTATCTAAGCTGGCAGTTTCATTTGGTACGCCAGTACGATCGGGTATGGTTTTTAATATAGATTTAGGGGATAATGCTATATCATTGTCAAGTATCCAAATGTTATCAGCACCAATTATTCAAACAGGCTATGGTAGATTATATATTGGCGGATTTACAGGACAGAGTGGAGATTATTTAGCGTTAGTCTCTCCTGAAGGCGATCAATTAAAATCTGCAGTTTTTCAGGTTGATAATAACTTTGAATTATCTTATTCAAATAACTTTAATGTTTCTGATGCTCGATATATTATTGGTCCAAGTATTCAAGCATCTACATCAACGCGTATAACAGAATCTGGATTAATTATACCTTATGCAACAGATGATATTTTTCTTTTACAGGTAGCTGAAAACCAAATTACTCTTGCAAAGACAAATTT
>MDTC01224787.1_pt1 | contig 20427 bp, 20 predicted proteins | sample 811181 | NCBI WGS metagenome assembly MDTC01 (sample SAMN05326644, study PRJNA326480) | marine metagenome | isolation source: seawater | place: Pacific Ocean: North | collected 2011 | reverse complement strand
CTCAGGGCCATCTATTATTTCAAAGCCAAATGAAACAAGAAGATTCATTATCGAATCTTTCATATGATTTATTGGATGAACTGCACCCTTATCCTTAATTATTTTAGGAGGTAAAATGTCTTTATTGGATGACATTCTCTGAATACATATCTAGCTAACAGCTGTTTTTACAATTTTCTCAAAAGCAGCAGTGTCTGAGACAGCAATATCAGATAATATTTTTCTGTCTATATTGATATTTTTTTTAGACATTGAATTAATTAATACAGAATATGAAGTACCTAGTTCTCTAGAACCAGCATTAATTCTTGAAATCCATAAAGATCTAAAGGCTCTTTTTTTATTTTTTCTATCCCTAAATGCATATTGCAACGCTTTAATATGAGATTGCTTTGCAGTTTTGAATAATCTACTTCTTGCTCCATAATGCCCCTTTGTAGCACTTAGAATTTTCTTATGTTTAGCTTTAGCTGATAATGATTTTGTTACTCGTGGCATAATATTTACCTATTAATTAGTCTTGAAGCCATTTTAAGAACGGTTCCTGTTAATTTATTTAGTCCTCTGTTGTGCCTTTTTCTTTTTGTGGACTGTTTGGTTAGGATATGATTTCTATTTGCACTTTTACTTTTTATAGAAGATCCGGTTTTTTTAAACCTCTTTGCAGCTCCAGAATGTGTTTTTAATTTATATCCCATATTAGTATAACTTTTTATTTATTTCTTTTTAGAGGAGAAAGCACCATCAAAAGCTGCCTACCTTCTAAAGAAGGTTCTTGGTCAACTTGAGATATTTCTTTTAACTCATCTCTTAGTCTATCTAATAGTTCTAAGCCTATGTTACTGTTAAGAATCTCTCTACCTCTAAAACGGACGCTAATTTTAGTCTTATCTCCGCTAAGAATAAAGCTTTTTATCTTTTTTAATTTTATATTATAGTCACCAATGTCTGTTGAGGGCCTAAATTTTATCTCTTTGGTGGTGGTTCTTCTTGATGCAGATTTTGATGAAGAGTTATTCTTTTTTTTTGTAAAAATATGCTTACCAAAATCCATAATTTTACAAACAACTGGTTCGGCATCTGGAGGTGACACTTGAACTAGATCTAGATTTAACTCTGACGAACTTTTTAAAGCTTCCTCTTTTGCTTTAAGGCCAAGCTTATTACCATTTTCATCAATTACCATAACCATCTCAGCTTTGATGTCATTATTTATAGGAACAGATTTCCTTTTGTTATTAGAGGTAGCTATTGTTATTTACCAGAAAAAAAGTTTGATTTAATGAAATGATTCAAAATGAATGTTGAATTATTGAGAAATTGTAGACATATGCACATGATTCTATACTAATTTTTTAAAATTTAAAACAATAATTATGGTTGTAAAAATCCACTCTTCCATTCTTGCTTTTTAAGCTCATAAAATTTTCTTTTATTTATCCTTGAATTATGGCCTTCCCAAAATTCAAAATAATATGGGGAAAAAGAGAAGCCTCCCCAATACTCAGGCCTAGTTATAGTCTTCTGTTTTGAGGAAAGGTTTTTTTTGTAGTTTCTTAAAAAATCATCGTAAGAAGATACTGGCTCTGATTGTTGAGATAAAATTGCTAATAAGTTCTTAGTTGAATCTCTAGACTGAAAATGTTTATTGGAAAATTCTGAATTAGTTTTTTTGATTTTTGCTTTCATGCGAATCTGAACGTTTGTAGAATTCCAAAAAATCAAAGCTGAAATTTGTTCATGTGATTCGAACTGCATTGATTTTGGTGAATTATAGTTTGAAAAAAATATCCACTCATTATTTATAACGTATTTTAAATTAACGAATCTTGAATCCACAATACTATTTTTTTTATCATAGGAACTTATAGAAATTGCTTCAATGATTTTTTGTTCCTTTTTTCTAGCCTCTTCATAATATTTTCTAAAAGTATCGTAAGGTTCAGAGATGTCCATTTTATCAAGATTAATCATAGCCAAATAAATCTCTAGTAAAAACTTTATCTATAACATCAGACAAATCATCAGTTACTCTATTAGTTACTATCAAATCACAAGAATTCTTAAAAACACTTAAATCTTTTTCTATATTTACTTCATTAAATGATTTTTCAAATATTTGATTTTCATAAATAATCATCGGTATATCGTGTTTTTTAATTCTTTCAATAATACTTAATATCGAGGAAGATCTAAAATTATCTGAACCTGACTTCATTGCAAGCTGATAAATGCCAATCATTTTTGGTTTATATTTAAGAATTTCTTGAACTATAAAGTCTTTTCTTGTTGAGTTAGAGTCAACTATAGCTTGAATAATATTCTGGGGTATATTTTTATAATTTGCCAAAAGTTGTTTAGTATCTTTTGGAAGGCAATAACCGCCATAACCAAAAGATGGATTATTATAAAAATTGCCAATTCTAGGATCTTGGCAAACCCCTTTTATTAAATTTGAACTTCTTATATTACTATCCATAGCGAAAGTATCTAATTCATTAAAAAAAGCAACTCTCATAGCTAAAAATGTATTTGAAAATAACTTTACAGCCTCTGCTTCTTTTGAGCTCATATAGATAATATCAGCAGATTGATCGAGACTTAGATCACGCAACATTTCAGCAAAATTAATTGAACTTTTAGAATGATCTCCAATTATGATTCTTGATGGATGAAGATTATCGTATAGAGCATTTCCTTCTCTCAAAAACTCTGGTGAAAAAATTATCCTATCAGTTTTAAATTTTTTTCTAAGATAATCAGTATGCCCTACCGGTATTGTTGACTTAATAACTATTAATCCAGATTCTGAGAATTGAATTATTTTCTTGACACTAGAATCAACTGATTCGGTATCAAATTTATTTGTTTTTTCGTCATAATTTGTTGGAGTTGCAATAATATAAAAATCTGAATTAGATAGTGATTCTGCAGGATCAATTGAGGCAGATATATTTAGCTTCTCTTTTTTTAAAAACTTATCAATAAGATCATCTTTAATTGTTGAACATCCATTATTAATAATTTCAACTTTTTCAGAGTCGATTTCTAGAATGTTAACTTTATTATTTTTCCTACCTAGAAGAACGGCAAGTGACATTCCAACATAGCCAGAGCCGATAATTGTGATTTTGTTGATTTTATTCACTCTTTCTTCCATATATATCTGATATTCTTTCAATATCAGACTCTTTTAAAATTTTGCCCAATTGAGTTTCGATAACCACCATATTCTCTGATGAAGTATTTTTTAAACAATGTTCAGCCTTCTTGGGAATATTTACATAATCTCCAACTTTAAGTTTAATTTGTTTACCATTTATGTCCACCTCGCCTGAGCCCTTTACAACAACCCAATGTTCCTCTCGATACTGATGCTTTTGAAGACTTAATTGACTAAATGGGTTAACAGAAAGAATTTTAACTTTATACAATTCATTATCTACTATTAAATTATGAAATCCCCATGGACTTGAAATATCTGTTATTTCAGAATTACCTTTTTCTAAAGTTATGATTTTTGAAAATGTATTATAAAAATCACTTGTAAGACTGGAGCTACTGTTAAGTTTATTATTTCCTCCAACTCCATATTTAAATTCAACATTAGTATTATTTGCAAACATATCTAATTCAGGTATGTTTTCTTTTTTTCTGTCTCCACCATTGGCAAAAATTACTTTTTTATGTTTCTTAAGGCATATATCTATTGCATTACAAGCGGTATCATCATTATCTTCAAAAGCAATAACCTCTGTTACATAAATTAAAGATTCTAATATCTTTGCTCTTTCTTTCCACGGCATGAAAATAAAATTCTTTTTTCTTTTCAACCATTTGTCTGAATTTAATCCAATTATAAGATTAGAACATATACCTTTAGCAGATTTTATATACTCAATATGGCCTGAATGAAGTGGATCAAAACCACCCGTAATTAGACAAACTTTATCTGTCAATTTTTACACTCCATGTATTATTTCTTCTCTGAAAGAGACTGCCTGTATATCTCTGCATCCCAGTTCAGCAATTCTTGAATTTCACTTGATGTTAAGGTGATAATACTATCGATATTTTCTTGTCTAACTGCAACATCAAAAAAACAATTTAATTGGTCGAATTGAGCATTTGTAGTTGAATGATGTTGAAATGTACCGACTCCAGTTAAGAAAATGAATGGAGGTAACGCTTGATCAATTTGACACAATTGTTTGCGTAGATGATTCATATCTCCAATAAAAGCTCTTTCTCCTAAAAAAACTACATGATCAGGAAAAAGAGCCCATTTATTATTCACCATAGAAATAAGATCAGGCTCTAAAGCCAAACTATGCAATAAATTATTTTGTACAGGTGAGTAGCCATATTCAGCTAGTTCTTGAGAAATAGGAGAATCTTTTTTTACAGGTATAGTGTTATCTTTATATTTTATTTTGCTTTTTAATGCAGACGTAATTTTTTTAAGGGTATTAGTAACCTCTTGTGATGATTCTCCAGCTATAACTACCCCATGATTAAGTAAAAAAATTACGTCTACTTCTTTATCTCCACTAACTGCCATGGAAACACTTTTTGCAAGATCAGCTCCAGGCTTGCAGTATTTTACAAATTTATAATTAATATCTTTTGGTAGTAACTGTTCTAAAAAAAATTCACAATCATCAACAATTAAATGAGATAAAATATCTATCGCATGAAGATGTATAACCACCTTTTGTGGCATCATTCCATGAAGAAGCGTCTCTATTGACGGTTTTAATAATGAGTCATTGATTACTTTGGGAGTAACTTTAAAATTACCATCCAATAGTGCATTTCTTATATGAGTCAAGTCAGTTGGTATAAATATATCACTGGTAACTGCATTAGAAAGCCAAGTACCAGATGCTTTAATCCATAAGGTATTACCCTCTTTCCATGAGACATTCCCTCCAGGACCTTGAACTAGAAGTGAATCAGATCCAAGTTCTACACACATATATTGAATTTGCTCTCTAGTTTTTAGAGATTCCATTATTTAAAGCTTTTGGTTAGCTTTGATAAATGATTTTTTAACATAGAAAAATCTTTAAACGATGCACTTGGTTGGGCAGAACCTTTTCCAAGGGCAATTCCATCATGTATCTTCTGAAAAGTTACAGCATTTATAGACTCCTTAGCACCTTGTATATCGTTTAGCGGATTATCGCCTATCATCCAAATACAGTCAGCTTTAGGTTTCATTTTTTGGACTGCTAGCTCAAAAGGTTCTTTATTTGGCTTATCAAAACCAGCCTCTTCGCTTGTCACTATTTGATCAAAATAATGATCAAGTCCAAAATATATAATTTTTCTAAACTGTATTTGAGCAGTTAAGTCTGTAACAATTGCAGTTGGTATTCCATAAAGCCTAATTTCATCGAGTAGCTCTCTAACTCCATCAAAAAGAACCGCGCTATTTAAAAAGGTTCTCCAATAGGTTTGTTCTAAATCAAGGGCGACCAATACCTGAGATCCAAGCCCCATAATTTCAAGCATTCTTTGCATGTAGAGAAGCCTGCTATGAGATGCTGCAGTTCCCTGTAGGCGTTTTTTAACATCTTGTCTAGCTTCATCATAAGCATTATTAAAATCTTTAGAAGTTATTGAAAAATTTTTAACGACTTTTTTTTCAACCTCATTCATTGCTTCTAAGTGAGAAGGATTGTATGGATATAAAGTATTGTCAGTATCAAACAAAATAGCATCAGGAAAGCGATTAGCCTCTTTAGCATTATATATTTTCATTTTTTAACTGTGCCTATAAAAATTTGATTAATATGAAATAGTGTGATTAATTGCATTATACCTAAAGTTCCACCATACCACTCTGGATTTAGATCAAAAAATTCAAAAAGATTAGGGCATAAAATTTTCACTGCGTATGCTATATCTTCTTTTGAGGGATCACCCTCGATAGTCATCTGAACTCTAGAACCATCATTTCCAATATCCATTTCTAAATGGAGGCCACAAAGCCCTACAAGCACCCTATTTAAATTAATCTCGCTCAATCCATTAAAGGTTGTAGCTACAACTTTTAATTTAACACTCTCATCAATGTTATCAACAAGCTCAAGAGATCTTATTGGTTGTAAAGATAAAATGAGGTGTGCATGTTTTTTTTGAGGACGAATAAATTTATTAGAGTCTTTTTCTCTTATTTCCATAGATTCAAGAACTTTATTTAATTTATGACCTCTTATCCCTACATCTCTTTTAATTTTGAAATGTCTTCTTAAATCCTCATCTATATCTAAATAAACCTTTAGATTATATAAATTTCTTAACTGAGGCAAGTAAAGAGCATGCAGACCACTTGTGATTATAAAATCATTTGAATTTACCCTAGCATGTTTACTCATTTTTCCAGTTTTGTGGTTGTAGGTTCTAGCATTGATAGTTTTTCGATCTGTTAATGAAAAGACATCTTGACTGAATGACTCTAAATTATTTGCCATAGGATTTAAATGTGTCATAACTTGCCACATTGGCTTATATCTATCCCATATATGATAATCATCACCTGAAATTTTTGTTATTGAGTGTTTGCCAAAGATTCCGGCAATTGCATCAGACAGCGTATCTTTTCCAGAACCTGAATCTCCCGCAATTCCTAGAACAAATGGCCTTCGAGTCCTTTGAAAAAAATCATTATCATTGATTGCCTCACGCCACATCCTTATTGCCAAGATAACACCAATTGAAAAAATTCCAGTATTGATAATTGAATTTATTCCTTTTGAGGACAAGTTTAATGCGCCTATTTGAGTATATTTACTATCTATTATATTTCCATTATAAAGATAGAAACTCTCATTTAATAAAATGTTAAGTGCAAAAAAAATCGAAAACAAGGTAATTATAACTACAGAAGTTCTTCCGCTCATAGCTTGATAGAATATTAAGAATGGAACTGCCCAAATAAACCAACCTGATGAAGTTGGCATCAAAATAACTATTGTTAGAAATAATATTCCACTTATTGCCATAAATAAATCAAAATTAAGACGTCTTGCTCTCCATACAAAATAGAGAATCACTGAATATAATATTGGTAAAAAATAAACATATAAGTCTTGTGTTAATCCAAAGGAAATAGTTAAAACATCTAACATTTCAGAATTTTTAAATAGCATGGTTCTCGCTGCATTTGATAACAAAAATGGTATGCCTATTATTATAAATGTTCCAAGCAACCCGCCAATAAAACCCAATAACAAGGCTCTTAGAGGCTTGTTGTTATATATATAAAGTACTACAAAAGGTATTACTATTATCATACTTAACTTAGCAGAAGTTGCAGAAGCAAGGAAGATGCCACTAAGTATTAATTTATGACGTTTAAGATATAAAATTCCTATCATCAAATACAAAGCAGGAATAACATCATTAAGACCTAAACCGTAAATACCTAGAAATATAACTGGTGATAACCAATATGCATACAAGACTAGTCTTTCACGGTTTGGTAAAATTTTATTTAGCACAACAAGTAACATAAAATCAGAGATTAAAAGGGTTAAGGAATAAGTTAATGCAAAAGGAATATTGAAAATGCTACCAAATAAACTAAATGGCATGAATGTTAGCCACATTGAATATCCATAAGGGAATGCTAATAAACTTCCAGAATTTGCAAGCCAACTTGACCATGGATCAATAGAGAAAAATTTTATACTATTTTCTAAAAAGGGTGCGTAATAGCTATCAACTACATAGGATGGAAGGATCACAACTATTGCTATTAATTTAATAACAATTCCAATATAAAGTAATGGATTATTTATTAGCTTTTTCATTTAGAAGTACTATCCTCCCAAAAATTGGGTTTTTTTGTACATATAGCATCCATATGTATATTATTTTTCTTCATGAAACTTAAAATTTTTAATATTTCTGAATTATTATCTCTTCCTTGAAGTTCCGGTGAGACTAAACAAATCTTATATCCGGCGTCTTTTAATGCTTTATACTCTGGAAAATTGATTGGAAATTTTGTAAAGCAATCCAGCCATACCCAGTCTACTAAGCCCGATATACAAAGAGCTGTTTCAATTGACTCATATTCAGAAACTCTTACAGCGGATCGACTTTCTCCTAAATTTGCCCATTTAATTAAAAAAGGAAATGATTGGTCTAAAAAGAAGTAATTAGTTATATTATTAAGCTTCATTAAATCTATTAAGGCTCTTTCTAGTCCTTCTTCTTTCACATTAAGAATTAGTGTTCCATGATGATAATGCTTAAGCCAATTACTGAACAAAATACCAGACTCAAGAGGGTCATGATTGATAATAAGGTTTCCATCATTACTTCTTATATCGACTTCAACACCATATTTGGCACTAGTCTCATTTAAACTCTTTATAGAATTACGTCTGTGACAGATTAACTCCATGACTAAACATTCCTTCGCAAGTTAATACTGTAGGATATGGTTCTTTTGATGAAATTCCATTTAGAACTCCAGTCTATATTCCAATGTGAGATTCCGTAAGCCCTTTCTCCAAACTTGACAGGAAACCTACAAACTTTTAACTTAAATTTTTTAGCCATATAGTATGCGTATAGGTCTAAAGAAAAATCATTAGGGGGATTCTGCCATTTTTCAAAGAAGTGCCTAGAAAAAATTGTAGGTTGTGCGTTAATATCCCACATCAATTTACCCAGTAGTATAGTTTCAAAAAAACTCATACTAATTGTAAATAATACATCTAAAATTGGTCTCCCAAAGCGGCGACCTTTGCAGAAAATTAAATCTTCAGATTTATTGAAAAATTTTAGAGCATCGAGAACATCTTTTGGATCTGTTTGAAGGTCTGCATGAGTCCATCCCATTAGTTCACCTTTGGCAGACTTTAACCCAGTCATTATACCAAAGCCATATCCTTGATTGACTTCAATTCTTACACTTCTGCATCCTGGATAATTTTTTAAGATATTTTGCAATACTTCTTGAGTAGAATCATTCGATCCATTATCTACTATTATTACCTCAACCTCTTCAGGGTTTGCTATCAATGAGCATCTCTCTAGGAGTAAAGGTAAATTTTTTGATTCGTTATAACATGGTATAACAAGAGATAGTTTAATCATTTTATCCAATTCTCTCTAAAACAACCCTCCGCCCAAGTGCAAAAATACTTGGAAATATAGAGACCAAGACTTTATCAAAAGATAAGATAAAGTTTAGAAAAAATTTCGGAAGTTTTGGCATTTTAGTTTTAGATATAACACCACCAGATAATGGAAAAATCAAACATTCACAGGGCTCATTCCTTAAGACCTTAAATGTAGGGAAAACCTTTTCAAACTTTGAATTTTGTTCAAATAACATCTCTGGAACTGCACAATTTGCAGACCACAAATCAGACTCATGATTAACAATTGCATTTGGATCAAAAACATCAACATCGTAGGACCAGCCTTCATGGCGCATCAATCTTAATAAAAACCTCATCATCAGTGATGTATTAATCTCTTGAATTAAAATTTTTCCATCTCTCTTGAGAACTCTTTCGCACTCAACAAAAAATTTATGAGGGCTATAAAAATGATGAATATTATGAGATGCAATAATAATATCCACAGAGTTATCTTCCAGATCCATATTCGTTGCATCAATAAACTTTTCTATCCAAGGATTATCTTTTGTTGCGTCTGTTAGAATTGGCTTTTGTTCAAGATAAAGAGGAGAAAAGCCTGTACCTGCTCCTACCTCTATGATAACTGTATCTTTTTTTAGATATTCATTCATCCAAGCATATCGAAATCTTAATAAATATTCTAAATTTTGGAATCTTGTTTGGAGAAAGCTTTCTCTTGCTTCAGAAACAGAACCTTCAGAAGACATCCTATTCTCTTCATGGATAGGCTCATAAGGACCATGTAAAAAAATTTTCTTCATATCTATTACCTCAAAAAATATTATCTTAACTTGTTATTTACACTAATTTATGTGGGTCACTATATAGACTATGCCTCTCATACCATAAGAACACAATTCTCTTAATGCTACCCAGAATCATGAATAAATTATTTAAATGTGTAGTATTTTGATAATACATAATTATGTATTATTGCATAGATGGCACCAGCTAACCATGCAATCCTATGGTCTAATTCTTGGTTAACTAGAATGGTTATTAAACCCGCCATGATGATACCACTTGAAAAATATACGGCTGAAAAACGAAATTTATATTTTCTGTTATCTAAATTTTTGACATCAAACGTCCAATTTATTGATAATTTGTATGTAAATACCAGAGAAATAGCATATGAAACCAATGCAACAACAAATATATGCAAACCTGTTTTAAATAGGATTGCATATATAGTAAAGTAAATTAAGTTAGCTGAAATTCCGACAATTCCAAACCTAATAAAATCTTTTTTAAAAATACCATTATATTTCAAAATTCTCTCTAAAAAATATTGAGCAATATTCATCCTTAATTGAAGCTAATTCAGTCTTATTTATAAATTTATCATCTTCTAGTTTATATGGGTGTCCTTTCCATTTATGAAAACATGATTGCCAGTATTTGAAGGTTTTTAAATCATTTGGTGTTCCCCAACATAAATAACTTTCAACTTCAAAAATATAACAATTCAACCCAAGTTTGATAGCTTCATTTATACAGGAGTCTATAAAAAATTCGTCATTAACGCTCCCTTTATTAGCTTTTAATTTTTCAAATGAATCCTTGAAATAAGAGGATTTAAGAAAAGTGAATGTTCCTAGAATAATCGGATCCGTCAAAGTTGATAATAGTGGTTTTTTTACAGAAACATTTTTTATAACATCACCTATAGCATCTATCCATCCAAATGCATTTGGATTTCTTGAGGCATTGGGATAACCTCTGATTGCCCATACTATGATATCTGCTTTTCCAGAAGAAATTAAATTTTGTAATTTTTTCTCATCATATATTGATGCAAAATCACACGCGCCAAATGTTATAGGAAAGTCTATATTTGGTGAATTTTCTTCAAGATGCTCTAGGCCAATTAGAGCAGAAGAAGCCTGCCCATCCGTTACATTTGGAATTGAAGAAATTATGCAATCTGGAAATTCTTTATAAAGAAGTTCTCTAGTTTCACTATATCCAGGCATATCTTCGCGCATAACAAAAACTTGATTTGAAGGTTTTGGAAGAGAATTTACTGCCTGAAATACCATTGGTCTTGAGGATACTGGAATAAGTGGTTTAGTTAAGTTATATCCAGCGTCAAGAAATCTTTGCCCTAGACCTGCCATAGGAATTACTTGGGTGCCTGAGTTAGTTTCTTGATTTACATCTTGTGAAAGTATGTTATTAAAAGCACGAGACCAATAATTGTACTCATGAACATCTTCTGGAGTTCCCCATTGCATAAAATGCTGAAGTGGGTAAATAGAAATTCTTTTATTACTTTTTAAAAGATGTTTATAAGATAAGCTTACATAAAATTCTCCATTCAAATCAAGATTGCTGTCAACCTGATTATGAAAGGCATCCTTCATACCCTTGCCTGAAGAAAAATAATAGGTTCCGCTGGATGCAAATTCTTCCATGCGATTATCTGTATATGGTTGCTTTTCTTGGATATCCTCAACTAAGCCATCTTTTTCTTTCATATAGGCATAATTAGTTGATCCTAAAGTGTGTGGATGAAAGCCCTTGTAACTAGGTATCGCACCATCGCACTTATTTTGCCTAACAAAATCTTTAAAATGGCTCCAATCCCAGTAACAGGTAAAATCACAGTAATTAACAATTGTTTCTTTATCATCTAATATTAAATCTTCAACTTCTAGTACCGCATGAACTGGACCGAGTTTATGAGGCGGGATGCCAACAATTTTTCCAGATGGGCATAATTTTCTTAAAATTTCTTCCATAGAGAATTTAGGGTTATCTAGATGTTCTTGATTACATATAAAAATAAATTCTTGCTCACCAGGAAACATATCAATAACGTGCGCAATGATTGGTTTTCCTTCAATTTCTATAAGCGGTTTTGGAACTTTATATCCAACTTTTCTAAATCGCTCTCCAAAACCAGACATTGGTATTATTATCTGCATTTATTCTCCATTTGATATTCTTATATCTAATTTTTTATTGAATCAAAACCATCAGAAATTAAACATACTTTATCTTTCAATTTTTACATTCTATGTATTCCAATCCATCTTTTGAAATAAATTCTAATGATATGCTATAGATTGTTTCTTTCTTCTTGGAATGTGATGATCTTATTCCTAAGAGGCTAGCAATCATGCTTTTTTCATTATTATCTTCATAACAATAAACATTATGCAAATTTGTATCAAAATCAGACTTTAAATAATATGAATTTTCATAAATTTCATGCGAGGTTGTTTCATTTTTATCAGTAATAAATAATTTATCAATGTTCAAAGATGGTTTTGAAAAAAATATTAAACATATAAAAAGTAAACTTAATCCTGTTTCAAATTTTTTTGGTATATTTAAAAAAATAAGATTGTGAACTATTAAAAAGATTAATATAAAATCAATAATTGCATAAGCTGGAAAGGAAATTTTAGGATTAAATACTAAGATTTGTAAGAGACTAATTGCAATAAATGTTAAAAAATATGGTCTAAGTGAATTTGGAGAAAGAATAACAATTTGAAATAGTGGAACAAGATAAACAAATATAATCAAAGATAATTCATATGGTAATAAGAATGCTAAAAAAAATGCTATAAATATAAATATAGCAATCAACATAAATACTATTAAGTACAAATCAGACTTTATTAATAAAAAATTAGTTTGTCTTTCTTGATAAATATTTTTAAAACATATCAAAAATGCGACCACATTTATTAACACAAAATAATTAACGCTCTTCGAATATATATATGAAATTTCAATTGGGGTATTTACATAATAATAATTACCTAAGGTTAATGCCCACCCATTAGCAATATTCATAATATTTAAATCAAATATACTCGTATTTGCAGGGCTGCTTCCAGAAAAAATCATTGAAAAAACACTTAAGCAGAAAATAATAAATATATATATGTTTTTACTGTGAAATAACGATTGTATTTTTGAGAGATTTAATCTTGTATTCATATAGATAAATACTGAGATAAGAAAGCCCCCAATAAATAGCGTTCTTGATAGGCAAGTTGTAAATACTAATAAAAAAAATAAGGCTGCATCTTTATTATTGTTTAATAAAAATATTAAAAAAAGCAACAAATAAAATATTGAAGAATAGGCGTTTGATATGACAGACCAATTAGTCATTAATATTGATGCGTTCAAAAAATATGTGATCACAAGAATTATCACTCCAAAAATATAAAAAATATTGTTGATTTTTTTTGAAGATAAATTTTCTATTATTGACATAATGAAAATAGAAATGATAACTAGCTTTGATATAAAAAATGTAAGGTAGTTCTTTTCACTAAATATACTTAATGGTATTGAATGTAAGCTTCCATTAAAAAAATGATACTTCGTCCATGTTAGTGGATAATTATCGAATACTTTTAATCTATCAAAATAATTGGCTTGAAAAATTTCTAATGAAATTCCTGAAAAATAATTTTGATGTCCTTCTAATATAATACTTTGTCCGTTTACAGTATTAAGAAATATGTATATGAAAATTGACAGTATTGATAGAAATACACCAAAAAGTAATACTAATTTGCTCTTAAAAATAGTATTTAAAACATCTTTCCAATGCATTTGAAACATAATTTTTTTAAAAAATAGAACAAATGACATTAAAAATACAAATAAGATTATATATTTAGCAATTATTGAATAATAAGATATCGAAATAGATATCAGCATTGCTGTTAAAGATAGTCCAATGGTGACCGAAGTAAAAAATTTCTGCTTTTTAACAAAAAAAGCTCCAAAAAAATAAAGCATCAATGTTAGTATCACGCATAACATTATTTGCGGCACTAAAACTGTTGTTGATGTATTAAAAAATGGAATTAACATTCTTATTAATTCTAATTGATTTAAGAAAATCATTTTTTTCTAAAGAGGAAAGGATTTTTTCAGACCCATCATTTGAACCGTTATCTATAAGAATTACCTCGATTGATTCAGTGCACAAATTTTCTAAACAAGTATCTATAAGTTTCTCCAGATTTCCTTTTTCGTTAAAACAAGGTATTACGATAGATCTTTTTAAACTATTATCCATAGTAATTTCTATACCAATCAACGAATTCTCTAATACCATCCTCTATTTGGGTTTTTGGCTTAAATTTATATTGATTTTCCATTTTTTCCATATTTGCATATGTCTTTTCAACATCACCAGGCTGCATTGGTAAATATTCAATGATGGCTTTTTTATTAGTTGCTTTTTCAATAGATTCAATAAATCTGCTCAAATAAATTGGTTTACTATTACCCAAGTTAAGAATTCTATAAGGAGCAGAAGAAGTGCTTGCCATTGGAGATTCACGATTCCATGCTTTATTTGGAAGAGATGGATCTTCAATTACTTTATAAATTCCTTCGATAATATCATCAATATATGTAAAATCACGCATCATATTTCCATTATTAAAAACCTTAATTGGTTTATTCTCCAGCATAGCTTTTGTAAAAGAAAAATAAGCCATATCTGGTCTTCCCCAGGGACCATAAACAGTAAAAAATCTTAAACCTGTAGTAGGAATATTGAATAAATGAGAGTAAGTGTGGGCCATTAGCTCATTTGATTTTTTTGTAGCAGCATAAAGAGATATTGGATGATTAACTTCATCATCCTCTGAAAATGGTGTTACGCTATTCATCCCATACACTGAACTGCTTGAGGCATATATAAAATTTCCAATTTTGTATGTTCGACATGCCTCCAATAAATTAATAAATCCAGTCACATTAGATTCAATATATTTTTCAGGATGGCTAATAGAATATCTTACTCCTGCCTGAGCTGCTAAATTTATAACGACATCAAAATTATTCTTTTTAAATAAATCATCTATTAACTGTTTATCTTGTAAATCTATTTTATAAAAAACAAAATTTTTATTTTTAATATTTGATAATCTAGATTTTTTTAGATTAACATCATAATAACTATTGATGTTATCAAGGCCAACAACGATATGATTTTTATTTAATAAAAACTGAGTGAGATGATAACCAATAAAGCCAGCTGAACCAGTTACTAAAATTTTCATCAAAAATTCTCTGTTTTGATTTGAATTATATCACTCAAGATGTCGGTAGATATCATAATGAATCTAAAGTTAATAAAACCTCGTTTATTACAATCTCCTCATCAAAACTATTCTCAACAATCTTTCTGGCATTTTTACTCATTTTCAATCGAACTTCTTCAGAAATATTCATTATTTGTTTCATTGATTTTTCAAGAGAAACGACGTCATTTGGTTTACACAAAAACCCATTTACATTATCTTTAATAATACTTCTGCAGCCTGGTACATCTGTTGCAATCGATGGTAACCCCATTGCGCCTGCCTCAAGCAAAGATCTTGGCATTCCCTCTCTATATGAAGGCAAAATAACACAATCAGCCTTTTTCATAACTTTCTCTATTTTATTTGTAGGCTTACACCATTTAATTCCGCGGATTTTTTTCCATTCTTCAATCTCATTATTAGAGATTGAAGATACATTATCGTTATTAATGAATCCACATATTAACAAGTTGCATATTATTTGATCATTATTGAGTCTTTTAAAAGCTTCTATTAGTTCTCGAATGCCTTTATCTGCTAGAATTCTCCCAACGAATAAAAAAGTATATAAGTTATTTCTTGAATCAATTATGCTTGGATTAAATCTCTTAATGTCAACTCCAGAGCCAGGCAATATAAATAATTTATTTTTTGAAACCAATTTATTATTTATAAGCAATTGAAAGTCGTCTTCGTTTTGACAATAAACCTTATAAGATAAAGGCTGACTAATCTTATATAGTAAAACAACAACTTTTGAGATGAAGTTTTTACGAATAAACGTTGTTCCAAGTCCTGACACGTTATTGATGGCAGGAGTTCTCGAGAGAAAAGCTGCTAAGGTTCCATAAATATTATTTTTAATAGTAAAGTGAAAAGCTGCAAAAGGTTTTAGTTTTAAATAGATAAATAATAGCTTTAAAAAAGTCTTGATATCTCTAAAAGGATTGGTTCCTTTATTTTGCATCTCTAAATCATAATATTCACAGCCCAAACTCGTAAGCTCATGTGAATATTCATCTAATGGGGAAATACAAACAACTCTATAACCTTTTTTAATTAATCTTTTGATTGTAGATTGACGAAAATTATAAAGATACCATGATGTATTAGCTGATAAGGTAACAATTTTTGAGTAGTCATCCATTAAAAATTACACTCTTATATGGAACCCAATAGTGAGCATGAGTTGCAAAATTTAACCAAACAAACTGCACAAGTGCATAATAAGCAATAGTCAAAATCATAATCCACCTATGTATGGCATTTTTATGACCAAATATGTCAGGTAAATAAGAAAAAACGACCATTTGCAAAGGAATCATATATAGAGCAACTCTGTCTATAGCAGCTGAGGCAGGAGTAACAAAAAAAAGTATCATTAAACATATTGAAATTATGGAAAACCATTTCCAAAGTCTTTTATCTGCCTCAGGAATAGAAAATCTTTTGTGGAATAAAAGAAAAAGTAAAGATGGAACAATATTCATTGCAAGTCTAACAAAAGCACCGTCTGATTGACTTGCTGCATCTTCAAAATTTGTGTAGTTGCCATATATTATTGAAATTGTATCGGCAAGAAATACAAGAAAAAAACTAGCTGCTAATATACCGATCCAAATAAAACTAAATATTCTATTTCTTGAAGATGCTAGTACTGCAATTGGAAGAAGAAGAATTGCAGACTTATGCATTGTTGCTGCTAAGAAAATATAAAAAATAAAGCTTATTCTCTTGCCTCTTCCAAGATAAACAAGACTAATCATAGCTAAACCAATAGCTACGGCTTGTCTTGAATAGCCCATGGAAACAACTATTACTAAGTAAGGAACTGAAATAGCTAAAGCAAGTAATGGTCTTGGTAGATTTCTACAAAATAAAGCGAGACCATAAGAAAAAACTGAAGCACATATCAAATTCACTCCATATATTCCTAGACCCATTGAAGCTGAAATATAGTTTATTAACTGATATCCAGGATCTTGCGACAGAGATATGTCGGAAAGGCTTTCTATGCTATCAGATCCTGAAAATATTCTTATATAATTTTCCCAATCTCCACCTACTTCGAATCTTAGTCCAATCAAAATAATAGAAGCAAAAATAAATATCCACCATATAGGCTTAAAATTTAAATATTGATAATTTGTATGCTTATTTGGCATTCTTGCAACTCCTGCTAAAGCAAGCACTGCAGGAAATATAAAATAAAGCCAATAAATAATCATATTTTATAAGTTTGATTCAAGCCAAGATTGAAACATTAATATACTCCATATGCGAGATGTATAATCATATTCGCCTGACTTATGAAGCGCCCAAATACTTTTTACATTCTCAGGTTTTAAAAAGCCTTGGCTTTTGATTTTATCATCATCTAATAAGTCCTCAGCCCACTCCCTCAAAGGTCCTCTTAACCAATCACCAATAGGTATACTAAATCCTGTTTTTGGTCTTTCAACCATTTCGTTAGGAACGTATTTATTTAGAATTTCTCTCAGAGCCCATTTACCTTTATTATTTCTTATCTTTAATTCGATTGGCATTCCTAATGCAAATTCAACAACTCGATGATCTAAAAAAGGTGCCCTTGTTTCTAGACTACTTGCCATAGATGCCCTATCAACTTTACATAAAATATCATCAGGCAAATAAGATAATATATCTTTATACATCATATTGAGACTATCATTTTGATAAGCTTTAAAATTTGTTTTCTCTGAAATAAGATCCTGCATCGTATCTACATCGTCAATTACAATACCATTTGGAGCATCCCATTCTGATATAAGACTTAAATATAAATCATCAATATTCCTTGAAGATTTAAGTCCTTTTGATACCTTATTGAACTTATTTGCAATCTTTGTAATATTTTTTTTGGAATATTTAGATATATTTTTTTCAAGATGATTCAATGCATATGATGGCACTAAATCCATTGAATTGCCTATTATATTTCTTACAAAAAATGGCATCCATGAAAATTTTTGCCAAATTCTTGGCCCCCAAAAATATCTATTATATCCTCCAAATAATTCATCTCCAGCATCTCCAGACAATGCAACTTTTACTTTAGATCTTGCAGCAGCACAAACTAAAAAAGTTGGTATTTGTGATGAGTCAGCAAAGGGTTCATCATAAATATAAGGTAGCCTTGGTATCACATCTCTTGCATCTTTACTTGTAACAAAAAGCTCTGAATGATCAGTACCAAGATATTGAGCAACATTTTTTGCATATGAAGATTCATCAAAGCCAATTTCTTCAAAGCCTACAGTAAATGTTTTTACAGGAGTAGTTGTATTTTTTTGCATTAAAGCAGTAATCAAAGACGAATCTATGCCGCCACTCAGAAACGCCCCAAGTGGAACATCTGCAATTGACTGACTATTTATAGCTTTATCTAGACGAATCTCTAATTCTTCTAAGTATTCAATATCTTCTTTTATATTATTTGATTCAATTATGTGATCACTTAAATTCCAATATGAACTTATATACTTTTTTATGTTTTTTAAACTGTGAATTTTATCTATGGGTATTGATAAATAATGGCCTGGCTTTAATTTAAATAGATCCTGATATATCGTTTCTGGAGCTGGTATATATAATAATTTGAAATATGTTTTTAAAGCATCTCTGTCTATTTTATTATTAAAATTTGGATACTCTTTAAGTGCTTTTAGCTCAGATGAAAAAACAAAAGAATTATTTATATGCCCATAATACAAAGGTTTTTCACCAATTCTATCTCTAGCTAGATGAAGAACTTTTAATTCTTTATCAAATAAACATATAGAAAACATACCAACTAATTTTGATAAAGTCTTTTCAAAGCCCCAAATTTCAAAACATCTCAGCAAGGTCTCTGTATCAGAAGAGCCAAGCCATGAATTGGAGAATTTATTTGATCTATTAAGATTATTTATTTCGTTTCTTAGGGCTAGGTGATTATAAATTTCTCCATTAAAAACTACTACAAATCGTTTACATGGAGAAAGCATTGGCTGATGCCCTGCTGAAGATAGATCAATTATTGATAATCTTCTATGCCCGAATGCTATATTATTTGAATTATCAATCCATGTGCCACTGTCATCCGGGCCTCTATGAGAAAGCTTTGATGTCATTTTTTTAATTACATCGATTTTATTCTCATTTGATAGGCTTGGGTATGATACAAAACCAGTAATTCCACACATAATAGTTTATTTTATAACACTAATTGGAATAGGTATTTTAACCTAAAATTTTTTTTGAGGTATTGATAAATGCCTCTGAGTATATTTCATAATTTTCCCATTTTTTAATTGCATTATCTCTCATTAAATTATATGAAATATTATCTTCGATTAAACTTATTACATTAGTAATAGCAGATTTATCATCTGTGATTAATAATGAATTCTTTAAATCTTCGCAATAGTTTTTAATTTCTCCTACAGGTGTTACAACTGGAACTAATCCAAGCTGCATTGCTTCAACAACTGACATTGCCATTCCCTCAAGCTTACTTGTTTGAAGATAAAAAGATGCATCTTTAGACAAATTTATAATTGATTCCATATCTTGAGGCCCAAGAAATATTACAGATTTTGAAAGATTTTTGCTTTCAACTAAATTTTTTAGATCTGACATTTCACCGCCATCTGGCCCTATAATTTTAAATTTGGCATTTTCATAATGGCTATGTACAACAGAGAATATTTCAATTGCTCTTTGAACATATTTTTGTTCATGTAATCTTCCCCAGAATACAAAATTTGGTTTTACTAAATTTTCATCTGGTGTATGAAATCTTCTAGCAACAAAAGAAATTATATATGAATTTTTCTTAGAGAAATTTGGTAGTCTTGAATTAAGAGTATCCTTTGAATCAGCCCAAACATAGTCACATAAAAATGACATGAGTTTAGTAAATATCATATCAACAAAATGGTAATGCTTTGGATAATGAAGAAATAAAACAACCTTTGTTTTTGGTCTAATTATTTTATATATTATGCCTGGAATACACGACCTCCAAAGTGAAACTACAAGAAGATCTGGTTTATGTGATAAGAGCTTAGTTAGACACAAAAATAATCTGTAAAAATTTAAATAATTTAAATAATTTAAATAATTTAAATAATTTTTTTTCTTAGGCTGTGTTTCAAAAATATACAAAAGCTGAAATTCAAAAT
>MDTC01116542.1_pt1 | contig 20428 bp, 19 predicted proteins | sample 811181 | NCBI WGS metagenome assembly MDTC01 (sample SAMN05326644, study PRJNA326480) | marine metagenome | isolation source: seawater | place: Pacific Ocean: North | collected 2011 | reverse complement strand
GCATGCCTGCCGCCGTAATCTTGACAAATTCAGGTTTTGTCCGCATTTCTTTTATATTATGACTACCGGTATATCCCATTGCCGCTCGCAAACCACCCACCATTTGGTGAATGATAGTTACTACTGAACCTTTATATGCAACTCGCCCTTCAATACCTTCTGGCACCAATTTATCATGACCATCATCTGCATTTTGAAAATACCGATCTGAAGAGCCATATGACTGACTCATTGCACCTACAGAACCCATACCACGATATGATTTAAAAGAACGCCCTTGAAATAATTCAACTTCACCAGGAGATTCTTCTGTCCCAGCAAATAAACTCCCTAGCATGACCGTATGAGCACCTGCCGCAATAGCTTTTGCTATATCACCAGAATATCTTATACCACCATCAGCAATAACTGGTATCCCTGATTTTTTTATACCTTCTGCGATATCAGCTACGGCAGTAATTTGGGGTAATCCCACCCCAGCGATAACTCTAGTTGTGCAAATAGAACCAGGGCCTATGCCAACCTTAACTCCATTAGCACCTGCCTTAATCAGAGCTTTCGCGGCATCTGTAGTCACGATATTCCCACCAATAATTTGTAACTCTGGATATTCTGAGCGAATCATTTTGACTCGATCCAAGACACCTTGCGAGAAACCGTGCGAGGTATCAACTACAATCACGTCTACCCCAGCTTTGACTAACTCACAAACACGTTCATCAGTATCATCTCCGGTTCCAACAGCAGCACCCACTCTTAAGGCACCCTCTTGATCTTTGCACGCATTTGGGTAATCAGTAGCTTTTTGGAAATCCTTTGCCGTAATCAATCCGCGTAATTTGTAATCTCTACTAACAACCAACACTTTCTCAATGCGATGTTTATGTAATAATGATAAAACTTCCTCTTCGGGCGCACCTTCATGAACTGTAACCAATTCATTTTTTGGTGTCATAACAACTGAAACTGGGGCTTCCAAGTCTGTCTGATATCGCCAGTCACGATGTGTCACAATCCCCACAGTTTCATCATTATCGACCACAGGAACACCAGAAATTCCATTAAGTTTTGTTAATGCAATTACCTCTTTAATAGTTGTGTTTGAGTTAACTGTAATAGGATCCCTAACAATACCACTCTCAAATTTTTTAACTTGTAATACTTCTTTGGCTTGTTCGGTTATGGAGAGATTTTTATGTACAACACCAATACCACCTTCTTGAGCTAATGCAATAGCTAACCTTGATTCTGTTACTGTATCCATTGCCGCTGACAACAGCGGAATATTGAGATTAATATCACTGGTTAATTTGGTGGTTAGATCAACATCACTTGGCAATATATCCGAATAATCTGGCCGAAGGAGGACGTCATCGAATGTTAGCGCCTCTTTAGTTATTCTCATAAGACCTTCCGTTACATTTTCTGTTTCTGTAACGATGCAATTCTACTCTTTAGTTTTTTACTGGTAAACCAAAGATTGAAAAAAATATATTTTTTCTGCTCTTAACACTTAGGACTTGGTTATACTTAATGAATGGATGAATTTGTAAAAACGGCGGGAACGCCCAGAATAATATCTGTTTCAGAGCTTAATCGAAAAGCAAAATCAATCCTTGAAGATGGTATCCCAAAATTATGGATTGAAGGAGAAATCTCCAATTTAGCTCGACCAGCCTCAGGACATATTTATTTCAGCTTAAAAGATCAAGCAGCACAAATACGTTGTGCCTGGTTTAAACAACGCCAAAATCAAATTACCAGCAACATCCTTAATGGCACTAATATGCTGGCTTTAGGGAAGATAAGCTTGTATGAACCGCGTGGTGAATATCAATTTATCATCGAAAAATTAGAGTTTGCAGGTGAAGGTGACCTAAAAAGAAAATATGAAGAATTAAAAGCAAAATTATCTAAGGAAGGGTTTTTTTCCTCTGAGACAAAACTAGCACTTCCGAAGTTACCTAATAAAATTGGTATCATAACCTCTCCATCTGGAGCAGCAATTAGAGATGTATTAAGTATTCTAAAAAGAAGATTCCCAATGATACCCATTACTATTTTTCCCACTGCCGTCCAAGGGGATAAGGCTGCCTCACAAATCAGTAGTGCTATAAAATTAGCTAATAATCGCGCAGATTGTGATCTCTTAATTCTCACTCGAGGAGGAGGCTCATTAGAAGATTTATGGTCTTTTAATGAAGAAATAGTTGCAAGAGCAATTTTTAAGAGTCAGATACCCATTATTAGTGCCGTGGGCCATGAGACCGATGTAACTATAGCTGATTTTGTTGCAGATTTTCGAGCTCCAACACCTTCTGGAGCAGCTGAAATTGCAGTTCCACATCAACTTGAGTGGATAAAAATACTCGTCAATCAAGAGGAGAGGCTAAGCTCATTAATCACTGGCACTATTAATAATAGTTACCAAACGTTAGATTGGACTCATAAAAGGCTGTCACAAAGTAGCCCTCAAATGTCAGTTAAACGTCAAATAGATCGATCCATTAATCTTAAAAAAGCCTTAATTGGTTCAATGAAACAGAAACTGATTATACTTAACCATAAACTTGATCAGCATGCTTTCAAGTACATTCAAAACTCCCCAAAACATATAATCCAGAAACAATTTTTAAGGTTAGAAAGGATTTCACAGCGTATGATTAATAGAAATAATGAGCTCCTTGCTTCCAATCAGAATCGACTCCAGTTAATTGCAAAAACATTGCATAATGTCAGTCCACTTGGAACTCTAGACAGGGGTTACTCCATAGTTAGTGAAATGAAAACAAAAAAAATTATTACCAATGCGAATCAAGTTAAATTGAAGAGTAAGCTTGAGATAATGCTTGCCAAAGGCAAGATTATTGCAAGCATTGACAGCAAAGGGTCTTAACGTTTATTGGCTTTCCAGAAAATCACTAATTACAGGGCGAAAAGCATCCATTTCTACCAAAAAAGAATCGTGCCCCTTAACACAATCAAGAGCAATAAAAGCACTATCTTTAATTACTTTGGCAAGATTTTCTGCTAATTCTTCTTGTTGGTGTATAGGGAATAAAAAGTCACTCTTCACTCCAATGACCAATGAAGCTTTGAGTTTGAGTTTTTTACAAGCCTTCGCCAATGAGCCCCCATTCTCACTAAAATCGAATAAATCTGAGGCACGTGAAAGATATAAATAACAATTAGCATCAAATTGTCCAGTAAATTTCTCAGCTTGATTTTGTAGATAGGATTCTACAGCAAAGTCTCCATAAAACTGATCACCATCTTTATACTCAAGTGTATTTCTTTCTCGTCCAAAACGTATCTCCCATTCCTCAGCGGAACGATAGGTAATCATTCCAAGTTTTCTCGCGAGCCTTGGCCCTTCAATAGGTGGATCATTTGGATCATAATCACCTTCTAACCACTTAACATCTTTACGAATCATCTCCCTTTGTAAAGAACGGATTGCAATTGAAAAAGGTAATGCTCTTGCTGACGATGATATAGAAATTAACCGTTCACTAACTTCAGGGAATTGAATGCAAAAAGAAAGTGCACTCATACCACCCATTGAGCAACCAATCGTAGTGTGTACCTTTTTTAAGCCAAGCGATTTTATAACCTCATGCCCACCTCTAGCGACGTCTTCCAAGGAGAGAACGGGGAAATTAAGTTTATAGTGTTTACCATTTTCTGGATTAATAGAAGCCGGTCCTGTAGATCCAAAACAACTGCCCAATGAATTTATACAAATAATAAAATATTTATCCGTATCCAATGGCAGACCTGAACCAATCATATCCTCCCACCAGCCACTTTTTGGATCCTCAGTTGACGAAGAGGCATGTGCTGATGGCGAAAGCCCAGTAAAAATTAAAATAGTATTACTATCAGAATTTTGTTTGCCCCATGTTTCATAGGCTATTGAGGGAGATTCCAAATAACCACCACGATGCATCTCAAACTTCCCATCAATTTTAACGTATTTAGTTGCTTTCAATTAAAATCTCATTCATATCATAAAAGAATCATATCATTTCTTTTTTACAAAACTCATTAATCGTTTTCTTCTTCTGTCTTGTCTTGGGGTCAATTTATTTCGCCTGCCCTTAAAAGGATTATCACCCGTTTTAAATATAAGTCTAACTGGTGTGCCTTTCAAACGAAATTTCTTTCTAAATCGTTTCGTAAGATAGCGCTTATAAGTCAACGGTAACCGTTCTGTTTGATTTCCATGTATTACAATAGTTGGAGGATTACGGCCACCTTGATGGGCATAGCGTAAGCGGATCCTTCGCCCTCTTACTAATGGAGGGGCATGCTCAATCAGGGCAGCTTCAAGCTCATTAGTAAGATTATTAGTAGATAAATCTCGTGTAGCAGCCTGATAAGCCCTTTGAGATGCCATTAAAAGATCACCAACTCCAGTTCCATGCAAAGCAGAAACAGTATGTTGCTCAGCAAAGTCAAGAAATGGTAATCGCCGTTCCATTTGATCTTTAACAAATTTTCTCTGCTCGCTGGTTAATCCATCCCACTTATTGATTATAACTACTAGAGCTCGCCCTCTTTGAACAATTAAGCCCATCAGACTTATATCTTGTTCAGTAATTCCTTCTTGTGCATCCATAACTGCAAACACAACATTGGATTTCTCTATTGCCTGTAGTGATTTTATGATACTAAATTTCTCAATAACCTCTTTAACTTTACCTTTTCTTCGAACACCTGCTGTATCAATAAATAAGTAATGCTTTTCATCCCTCTCCAAAGGAACTGCGACACTATCTCGGGTAGTGCCAGGTTTATCAAAAACAACTAATCTATCTTCGCCAATTAAACGATTAATCAAAGTAGACTTTCCAACATTTGGTCGACCAATGAATGCAATATTTAGTGCATTATAATCAATTAATTCTTCCTTATTAGCCTGCTCCTTGGAGTCAATATCCTCAAATGGCGCTAGTATCTCATCAATTAATGCTAATACTCGATCTCCATGAGCTGCTGAAATAGCTATTGGTTCCGCTATACCTAAACCGTGAAATTCAGATGTGGCAATATCTGAATCCAAACCTTCGGTTTTATTTGCAACAAGCCAAACTTTTTTTGCATTCTCACGTGTAAGCTGAACAATATACTCATCAGAAGCAGTCAATCCTGACCTTCCATCAACCATAATGATTGCCACATCCGCCTCTTGAAGTGCTTGAATAGATTGTTGAGCCATTAATTCATGTATACCCTCTTCTCCACCAGTCACACCACCAGTATCGACCACGAGATATGGAATAGAACCAAGTTTACCATAACCATACTGTCGATCCCTGGTGAGGCCAGGATAATCAGCGACTAGTGCATCGCGAGATTTGGTTAGACGGTTAAATAGTGTTGATTTCCCAACATTTGGACGCCCTATTAATGCAATCACAGGCAGCATATTCATTCAACTCAGCCATAATGGCTCAAGTTCCCCCTATTGCTGTGAGCTCAGATTGACTTAGAGATGTTTCTTCTTTTTCAAGGATTGTAAATACCGCCATTTCGCTAGATTCATTTTGAACAATCAAATAGTTATCAATGACAATTGGGGAGCCTGAGATAGCACCTTTACCAACCCGTTTTCTGGATAATAGTTCTCCAGTTTTATGGTCAAAGAAATGAAGGTATCCTTCAAGATCACCAACTACTATGGTAGATTTATATTTAATTGGAGCAGAAACTTCTCTCCTTAAGAGTATATTTTTTCGCCAGATCTCACTTCCGTCTTTGAGCATCATACCGATAACGTTACCTGTATCCGTAACTGCATAAATATATTCATCATCCAATGCTATGCCTGCATTGCTTGATAGTTCTTTTGCCCATAGTATTTGGCCAGATTCTGCAGCTATGCTTGCAATTTGACTTTGATAGCCAGCAGCATAGATATCTTGCCCTAAAGATTTAATTGCTCCATCAATATCAGTTAATCTTTCTAAGTCACTTTTTCCAGTGGGAGGAGATAACATGGTTTCCCAATCTACAACACCAGTTGCAATATCAATGGAAAGTAGACGACCATTATCAAAACCTGCAACTACATTATTTCCAACTGAGATTGGTGCTGAAGATCCTCTTAAAGTCAGTGCTGGCATATCCTGATCCACCATCCAACGTTCTGCTCCATCGAATATAGAATAACTTCTTAGTTGCCCATCGATTGTAGCCACCATAACTGCATTATCTTTAATAAGCGGTGAAGCGATGGATTCGCTATTAATATTTACTCGCCATACCTCTGACCCATCATTGCTTCTGAGACAAATTAATTCACCATTTTTACCAATAACAACAACTCTAGCTTCTCCAAATACTGGCCCACTGGTTAATTCAGTTTTTAAATTAACATCCCATAATTTCTGCCCATTTGCAGGTTTTTTAGCTGTCACCTTACCATCATAACTAGCAGCAAATATTCTATCCGAGTTACCACTGGGAGTTAGAGATAAGTGAAGAAATTCAGAGCCTTTACCAATTTTTGTTTTCCAAATCTGCTGTATCTTAATTTTTTCATCATATTTAACTAACTCAGCTGGAAGTATGTCTTCGTCCTTATCCTGGAAGAAGGTACAGCCATTGATAAGCGTCACTCCCAAGCAGATGAGAATTAGCCTTACAGCTAATTTCATTAAGATTCCACTCCAGGTGATTCGTCTTGAGTATCCATACTAGGATTATTTTGCTCGGGCAAATCATTAATCTTCATTTGCAATAGAGCAGCATCAACAACCTGAGGAGATCCTGTATTCTTTAGTGCATTCATATAGGCAAATTCTGCATTCTCATAATCTTCAAGTCCAAGGTAAGCATCTCCAATTAATTCACTAAATTTAGTCTCAAAAGCATGACCTAAACTACCTTCTAGAAGATCTATAACTTCCTGATACTTGCTTTGATATAATAAAATTTTAGCTAAACGCATATTAGCAATTAACATCATTTCATTATTATCTGAACTTTTTATTAATCCCCTTAATTCAAGAGCAGCATCTTCATCACGGCTTTGGCTCATATAAAAATAAGCCATCGCTAATCTCGCTTGGTCTGCATAGATAGATTCACTATACTCACTATAAATTTCTTCAGCGATAAGCGCACCACCCTCTAGGTTGTTCTCTGAAATCTCAATGGCTAGTGACTCGTATAGGCTAGATGCTTCAATTTGCTGGTTTATGGCACTTGCTTTCCAAGTATTTGTGCCAGCCACACTGCCAATAACTATAAAACCAAAAATAAAGATATACATACGATTGTCCCGCCACCAATCACGAATATATTGAATTTGTTCTTTTTCTGAGAGAAATTCGTCCACTTTTATGCCTTTTAAAAATTGATTTATGTTTTTCTGATGATGATTATATCATTCAAAAATTGATTTAATTTCATTTATTACATTGTCAAAATGAATAATTATTTGGTCACCATTAGCTCGCAATGGTTTCAATCCAATACTATTACTCTTCATTTCTTCATCACCAATAATTATCGCATAAATTGCCTGACTTTTATCAGCTCGTTTCAATTGAGATTTAAAGCTTCCTGCTCCCATATTCATTTGAACAGTATTTTTGGGGAAATTATTACGTATTTCCTCTGCCAGCTTAAATCCTTTTTCCAGAGCAGCGCCTCCATCTGTAACTAGATAGAAATAGGGTTTTGAGTTATCAATACGTTCATTTTCAATTTCATACAAGCTAACTAATCTCTCAATACCCATTGCCCAGCCAATTGCTGGTGTTGAGCGGCCACCTAATTTTTTGATTAAACCATCATATCTTCCTCCGGAACAAACCGCACCTTGCGCACCTAGATCATCCGTAATCCATTCAAATACAGTTTTATTATAATAATCCAAGCCACGAACTAGCCTTGGATTTACCTTATACTGAACATCTGAGCCATCTAGTAATTTTTTCAGCGCCTCAAAATCATTCTTTGATTCTGCATCAAGATAGTCAAGCATTACTGGCGCATTATTGATAACCGAATGCATCTCTGGATTTTTACTATCAAGAATTCTTAATGGGTTTGATTCAAGTCTTTTGAGACTGCTCTCGTCGAGAGAATTTTTATGTTTCGTAAAATAAGTTATTAATTCATTACGGTATATTTTCCTTGTTTCACCACTTCCTAGAGAGTTAATTTCTAGTCTTAAATTTTTTAAATTTAATAATCGCCACATTCTGGCGCACATAATTATGATCTCTGCATCAATATCTGGACCACTAAAGCCCATTGCCTCAATATTAAATTGATAAAATTGCCTGTAACGACCTTTTTGTGGCTTCTCATATCGAAACATAGGACCCATAGTCCATAATTTTTGTTGTTGATTATGGAGTAATCCATTCGTGATAGCGGCACGAGCCATACTTGCGGTAGCCTCTGGTCTCAAAGTAACACTTTTATTATTACGATCCTTAAAGGTGTACATTTCTTTTTCAACAATATCAGTATCTGTGCCAATCGATCGTTGAAATAATTCAGTTCTCTCTAAAATTGGTAAACGGATCTCTTTATAACCATAGGACTCAACCATTGTTATTATAATTTGCTCTAGATGACGCCACGTTGCAATAACCTCTGGTAAGAGATCATTCATTCCTCTGATTGTTGATGGTTTAATAATTTTCATTCTATAGTCGCTATTTCAAATCTCAATACAGAACCTCTTCGCGCAGTCATTGGCATTATAAAATCCTGATCATCCACAACTACATTATTCACTTGATCTATAGCACCAAAAAGTACATCTAATGGAGCAACACCACTCACGATGACATCTTGATCATTATTACCCAAATCATAGAATAATGTATTGCCATAGGCATCATATATTTCGGTCCAACATGCGCCATTATAATTAACTTTTAATCTTACCTCAGCCACTTTCTCGATAAGAAGATTAGGTTCAATGACTTCAAGCTCGTCTGTTTCATTGGTTAGCTCAGTTACTTTCTCTTCAACAACTTCCTCGATAACAAGATTAGGTTCAATGACTTCAAGCTCGTCTGTTTCATTGGTTAGCTCAGTTACTTCCTCTTCAACAACTTCCTCGATAACAAGATTAGGTTCAATAATAGTAATTTGATTATCTTGCCTTGCTGGCAAAGGAGAATTTTGAGGTAGATTTGAAAATATCGCCCAACCCAAGAGAATGATAAGAATAGCCAATATAGCTATGACCATCAATTTAGGAGTCAGCACATACTTTCTAATCTGTTCTTCAGCTTCATTTACAATAGGTTGATAACTTTGATCAGGATTATCCTTTTCATAAAGATTTATAACTTCATCTATTGCAAGTCCTAAAATCTCTGCATATTGACGAAGATAACCCTTAACAAATACAGGTGCCCCAATCGACTCAAATTCATCGTTTTCAAGTTTTTTTATTATTAAGCTATCAATTCTCAATTCTCTGGCAGCATCTTTGATAGTCAGATCTTTTGCCTGCCTTCGAGAAAATAACAAGTTGCCACAACTCAATTCATTGTTAACCTCATTACTTTCTTGATTCTTTTTAATATCCTTTGTCATATCAAACTCGATAGCATTTAGTATAAGATCTTTATGTTACTACTGTTCTTCCTTTTTTCTCACTCAATCTATTTAAAACTCTATTCTTAACTTTACCAGCTAATTGCCCACAAGCAGCATCAATGTCATCACCTCGTGTCTTTCTTGTTGTAACAATAATCCCTAATTCACGCAACTTAGATTGAAATCTTCGAATACGATCAACTGGTGAGCGCTCGTAGTCAGAACCATTAAATGGATTAAATGGAATTAAATTTATCTTTGCCGGCTTACCTTTTAATAAACTGGCTAATTCCTTAGCTTGAGGAATTGAATCATTAATATCACGCAACATAACATACTCAAATGTTACATAACGATTTGATTGTTTTTTTGCATAAGCCCAGCAAACATCTAGTAAATCATTAATTGGATGTATTTTATTTATGGGGACAAGTTTATTTCTTAGTTCATCGTTGGAAGCATGTAAAGACACGGCTAAGGAGACATTGCAGTCATCGCCGAGCGCCTCAAGATTAGGGACTATTCCTGAGGTACTTAGAGTAACTCTTCTCCTAGATAACCCATAAGCATTATCTGCCAATAACATCTTGAGTGCTTTTATTACATTTTTGTAATTTGCAAGTGGCTCACCCATTCCCATGAAAACTACATTACTAATGGCAGGTAAGTCATTCTTTCTTCTAGGTAGAGCTCGATTTGCATAACAAACTTGACCAATAATCTCTGCTGTTGAGAGATTTCTATTAAAACCCTGAAAACCAGTGGCGCAAAAGGAACAATCTAATGCACAGCCTACTTGAGAGGAGATACAAAGGGTACCTCGTTCTTTTTCTGGAATATAAACAGTTTCTATTGCTTGTCCGATACCAGAGCTAAATAACCATTTTATTGTCCCATCTTTGGAGTGGTTCTCAGAGATGATATCTGGAAGATTGACAGATGACAGTTCATTCAATCTACCTCTCAGATCTTTTGACAAATCCGACATAAGATCAAAATTATCTACATATTTTTGATGCATCCATTGAAAAACTTGTTTAGCTCGAAATTTTCGTTGACCTTGCGATTCAAAAAAAACTTCTAACTCCTCTAGCGTCATTCCTAATAAATTTTTCTTTTCAATGGCCATTTGGTTGTTAACATTTGATCAAGATCTTGTGCGTTGACAAATTTCATCATCATCAAAGAAAAAACTAATTTCATGCACAGCCGTTTCAGGACCATCCGAACCATGCACAATATTTTCCTCAATACTATCTGCGAAATCTGCTCTAATAGAGCCTGCCGCTGCTTCTGAAGGATTGGTGGCGCCCATTATTTTTCTGTTTGCATCGATTGCAGATTCTCCCTGAAGAACCTGCACCATTACTGGCCCTGACATCATATAATTTACAAGATCATTGTAAAATGGGCGCTCAGAATGCACTGAATAAAATCCCTCCGCCTGATCTCTGGATAAATGCAACATTTTGGATGCAACAATTTCAAGACCAGCTTTTTCAAATCGATTATAAATCTCACCAATAAGATTTTTTTGAATTCCATCTGGTTTAATTATTGAGAGTGTTTGTTCAACTGACATGATAACCACCTTTTTAATATAGTTATTTTTATTTAAATATTAGTTTTATTTATAGAAATTTTACAAAATTATTAGAAGAAGGGACTTGTAAGTTAGATGCTAAAACTCTCACCACAACCACATTCACCAGCAACATTTGGGTTACGAAATCTAAATGCTTCATTTAATCCTTCTTTATAAAAATCAACCTCAGTACCATCTATGAGTTCCAAGCTTTCTTTGTCCACAATGATCTTAATATCGTGATCAATGAATATTTCATCATCATCTTCAATACCATCTGAATAATTAATGACATAGGCATAGCCATTGCAGCCAGTTTTCTTTACCCCAATTCTGAGACTGATTACTTCTTTTTGTGATTTACCAGAATAATCTTTTATTCTATTTATTGCTGCGTCAGTAAGTGAAATTGCCATACCTATTCATCTATTTATTTAACTTATGAGTATTGTAACCTAATCTCATCAATAACGTCTTCTAATAATAAAATCAATGCGGTTTTTTCAACTGGAATCGCTAGTTGCGCTTGCATCTTATATAGATCAGCTTTTGTAATATCATCAATTAAGCTTCCTTCAATTTTTTCACAAAAGTATTCTATCAATGCCATAAAATGTGGGCAGCCAAAAACTCGATACCTTGTTGCAATTATAACTGGACCTTTTCTGAAGCATTTAAGCTGCAAAAGGTGTCCTAATTCAATGTCACCCTTTCTTAATTCAATTTGCTCACCGTCAGGATAATTACCCCTATCACAGTATCTTGCGCGAATGAATAGTTTATTTGTTAATTCATTATATCCATGAGTTTGATTGATTATGGTCTTATTATTCATAGCTCATCTGGTGTAATTTTTCTTAAAAAATCCACTGCTTTATTATATTTTTCTATTGCAAAATCGATTTCATTTATTTGTGTATTTCGATTAAAGCTGAACCTTATTGCACTTTGAGCCAAATGATCGCTAAGCCCTAAACTCTTTAGAACATGTGAAGCTTCATGAAACTTAGAATTACAAGCCGAACCTCTAGCAACACAAATAGGCTCCAGCATGAGCATAAGACTATCTCCATCTATACCTGGCAAAGATACATTCAAAATACCTGGATAATATGATTCAGTGGATCCATTAATAATTATTCCAATATTATTTTGAATTCCACTCCACATACGTTGATATAGCTTATGCATTAATTTAATATCATTTTTCATTGATGATATTGCTATCTCTGCTGCCAACCCAAAACCAACAATTTGATGAACTGGGAGTGTCCCTGGACGCATCCATTTCTCCTGCTCACCCCCGTAAAACAACGGAATAATCCCACACCCTGCTGCTTTTCGGACAAAAAGAGCACCTATACCCTGAGGTCCATACATTTTATGTGCAGATACAGACAGAAAATCTACTGGCAACTGATCCAAGTTGAGAGGTAACTTACCAACTGATTGTGCTGCATCCGTATGAAATAGAACATCGAATTCACGACATAATTCTCCAATCTCAATAATATTTTGAACTACACCTGTTTCATTATTCAAATGCATAATTGAAACCAGTTGGGTCTCACTCGTAATAGCAGCTCTTAAATCATTAATGTTAAGAAGACCAGTTTCATCTGGCAGCAGACGTGTAACCTTAAAGCCTTCTTTCTCCAAATAATCAAAAGGAGCTGACACGGCTTTATGCTCTGTCTTCATAGTGATAAGATGGCGCCCATTATCAGATCTAAATCTAGCAGCACCAATAATCGCCAAATTATTGGACTCAGTTGCACCTGAAGTCCATATTAAATTACTGGCATCTGTCCCAACCAAATCTGCTAATTGCTGTCTTGCCACATCGACAGCTTGCATTGCTTTTTGACCCAAACTATTAGCTGAAGAAGGATTTCCAATAAATTCATCACTATTTAAGCATTCAATCATAATTTCACTAACCCGAGAATTTATCGGTGTGGATGCTGCAGCATCAAGATAAATAGGATTATTAGTCATTTTTTTTGAGACCTATTTTTTTTGTAAAGCGATATTCAAAAGAAGATAATATTCCTCTTAAAATATTAATTTCATTTTGATCAGGTGACGCTTTATTGAACAATCGTCTAATTCTGCGCATCAAATGACGAGGATTTTCAGGGTCAAGAAACTCATTCACAATAAGGTGTGACTCTAGATGTTCATAAAAATTTTCCATTTCTTCGACCGAAGCATTTTTAATACTGGATTCACCTTTATAAGATTGTTCATAATAAAATTGACTGCGGAGTTCGTAACAGAAGATCTGCACTGCCATTGCTAAATTCAATGAACTGAATTCTGGAGATGAAGGTATATTCAATAAAGCATGACAATGATCAAGATCTTGATTCTTTAAGCCTGATTTTTCTGGACCAAAAACTATAGCTATATTTTCAGTTCGATATTCTACAAGTATTTTTTTTACGCATTGCTTTGGAAGTAAGCTTGGCCATGCGATCGATCTGGGTCGAGCACTTGCACCAACCACATAATGACAATCACCAATCCCCTCAACTAAATTATCCACCACTAAAGCAGATTCTAATATATCATCAGCTCCTGCTGCCCTAGATAAAGCATCTTGATGAGGAAAAATCTGTGGATTTACTAGTACTAATTCAGCTAAACCCATATTTTTCATCGCTCTAGCAACAGCACCGATGTTTCCAGGATGAGAAGTTTCCACGAGAATAATTTTAATATTTAAGTTCACAAGTTAATTTTCTGCTTAAAATATATATTTTAAGTATATCGATTAGTAAGGTCTGTTATTCTATATGTAGTGGAGCTATTAATGAAACCACAAAAATGTTCTTTTTAAATTTATTGGAATCATAAACATGCATGCATTACTTAATGTCGCTACCATTGCCGCTCATCGCGCCGGTGATTCGTTAATACGTAATCTTAATAAACTGGAAAAGATTAAATCAAAAGTAACGCTCAAGGGACGTAATGATTTTGTCAGTGAAGCTGACATTGTAGCTGAAAAAATTGCCATTGAGACTATCCTGAAGCATTATCCAGATCATGCAATTTTAGCTGAAGAAAGTGGGCAAACAGGCGAATCAGAGTATCTATGGATAATAGACCCACTTGATGGTACGACCAATTTCCTTCATGGCTTTCCAATATTTTGTGTCTCTATAGCTCTAATGCATAACAAGAAACTTATTCATGCAGCTGTATATGATCCAGTAAAACAAGAACTCTTTACAGCTTCAGACGGTCAAGGTGCACATCTTGATGGACGTAGAATTCGTGTCAGTGGTGAGAAAAATTTAAATAGAGCATTAATAGGGACTGGATTTCCATACCGTGACTCTAATAAGGCAAAATTACCTTATCTAAATATGCTTCAATTGGCAATTGATCATACTGCTGGTATAAGGAGACCTGGCGCGGCCGCTTTAGATTTATGTTATGTTGCTGCTGGAAGGCTTGATGCTTTCTGGGAGACAGGACTGAGTATCTGGGATCTCGCGGGCGGAGCACTAATTATTCGTGAAGCTGGTGGTATTATTTCTGGCTTAAATGGATCAGATAAATTTCTAGATGAGGGTCACGTATTGACTGGATCACCTCGGATACATTCATCACTCACCAATCTATTTGAAAAAGACATTAAAGAGATGTTTAATCTTGTTTGACTTATTTATGGAAGGTCGTCAATTAACTCTGGATTTTTTTCTGCAGGCATTAAATCCTTAGTATTCACATCCAGCAATAAGGCAACTGCACCTGCCGTATAAATAGACGAGTAAGTACCTATTATAATTCCTACAATTAAAGCAATTGAAAATGGTCGCACTGATTCACCTCCAAGAAACAATAAAGCAATTAACACAACCAATGTAGTAACACCTGTAATTATTGTTCTTGCCAACATTTCGTTTATTGAAATATTCATTGCATCATCTGAGGCGACACCTCTTAACTTAATAAAATTTTCCCTAATCCGATCAAATGCTACTACAGTATCATTCAATGAATAGCCAATAACAGCTAGAACTGCAGCAACCACGGTTAAATCGAATTCAAATTGAAATAAAGAGAAGAAACCAACGGTAATAATTACATCATGTGTGAGTGCACAAACCGCGCCAGCCGCAAATTTCCACTGAAAACGAAACATCACATAAGCAAAAATCATCAACAAAGCAAAAATCATCGCTAAACCACCTTGCTCAGTCAAATCTTCACCGACCTGTGGGCCAACAAATTCCACACGCCGCAGATCAACTTCAGGCTCATCTGCAGCTAATAAGTTACGCAAACGGTCTCGAATCATATTTGGATTAGCATCAATTTGGGGCGGTAAGCGAAGCAGCACATCTTTGGTTGAACCAAAGCTCTGAACTTGAACATCTTCAAAACCATCATCGAACAATAGTGCCCGAATTTTGGGCAAATCAGCATCTTGAGGATAACCAATTTCCAATAACACACCACCTGTAAAATCTATTCCTAAATCTAAGCCTCGTGTAGATAGAGATGAAAGCGAAATAAGGATTAATAAAATAGAAAAACCTATCGCAATTTTTCTTCGAGTTTCTCCAAGAAAATTTATAGTGGTTTTTTTTGTTATAAATTGCATCTACTATCCTATATCGGTAATTTATTGTGACGCCTATTACCAAAAATCAGGTTTACAATTGCACGCGTCCCAATAATTGAAGTAAACATAGAGGTTAAAATTCCAAGTGATAGGGTTATAGCGAAACCTTTAATAGGGCCAGTTCCAAAAGCAAATAGAACAACAGCAGCTATCAAAGTAGTAATATTTGCGTCAGATATAGATGATAAGGCTTTATCATATCCCGAACTAATACTTCCTTGGGCGGTTCCTCCAGATCGCAATTCCTCCCTGATACGTTCAAAAATAAGAACATTAGCATCAACAGCCATTCCAACAGTAAGGACAATACCAGCAATCCCGGGTAGAGTGAGTGAGGCTTGTAATAGAGATAATAATGCAACTATAAAAATCAAATTTGTGAATAAAGCTAGATTAGCTATCATTCCGAACCATTTATAATAAAGAACCATAAATACAACAACCGCCAGAAAACCAATCGTAACTGCACTAAAACCCCGATCAATATTATCTTGACCTAAACTTGGTCCAATTGTTCGCTCTTCAATTTTAAACACAGGTGCGGCTAATGCACCAGCTCTCAACAAGAGTGCTAATTCTCTTGCCTCTATGGGAGTCAAACCAGTAATTTGAAAACGATCCTTAAATATCCCTCGTATCGTAGCAGTGCTAATTATTTCTTCTGTTTTTAGAATATTAGTACTTACGATACCATTTTTTGTTTCAGTAACACGTCGAGTCTCAATAAAGACAGTTGACATAGGTTTATTAAGATTTTCACGCGTGGTTTTGAGCATACTTTCACCTCCAGCGGAATCTAAAGTAATAAACACAGCGGGTTGACCCTGACTAAAACCTGATTCAGCATCAATAATTTGATCGCCTGAAGCTATTATTTCTCTTCTTAAATTTTGAGAAGGTACTCCAGGTCTGCCTGTGTATCTTCTTGACCCAGGAAAGTTTCCTCCGTTATCTGCTAAGTGAAATTCTAGGGTAGCTGTTGCGGTTAAAATATCATCTAATCGATTTGGATCTTGCACACCCGGCAATTGGACAACAATTCGGTCTACTCCCTGTCGCTGCACAAGTGGCTCAGCAACACCCAACTGATTGACCCTATTTCTCAATGTAGTTATATTTTGTTCAATTGCAAAATCTTGTCTTGCTTTAATCTGATTTTCAGTCATCCGCAACCGAAATGAGTTACCATCAGCACCATCTAATACCAGTAAGTCAGGATCAGCCTCAGAAATCATAGTTAAAGCCTTAGCACGATCATCTGCACTTCTCAGTCTAACCATGATATCAGAATCAACTATATCCACTCTACTTCTGATATTCTCTTCCCGAAGAAGATCACTGAAGCTTTGCTCGTATAGAGTAAGTCTAGATTCAATTGCTGTTTCCATATCGACTTCTAAAAGAAAATACACACCTCCTCTTAGATCTAAACCTAAGCTCATTGGTTTGATGCCAAGCTTTCGTAGCCAACTTGGTAAATTAGGTGTTAATGTGTAGGCTACACTTTTTTGCTCACTGTATCTGTTTCTAAGACGTTGTCCTGCAGTTGCTTGATCTTCTGAATCTTCAAAAAGAATTATGGCTCTTCCGTCTTCAATAAAGCTAGCAAGAGGAGATAATCTAATATTATCCATTGCATCCACAACCTCTTGCAGCTGATCATCATCAAAATCAATTCCATTTGAATTTGCTATTTGAACAGATGGAACACTGCTATATATATTCGGTAAAGCCAGAACAATACCTAGCATAAAAATTACTAATACCAGAATATTTAACCATGACGGATATCGATTCATTTATTAATTTTCTTAAGCTGCGTCAACCGTCCCTTTGGGGACAATCGCAGATACAGAAGACTTTTGAATTTTAATCTGAACACCTTTGGATATCTCTAAGGTGGCGTAATGCTCACTAACAGCTGTGACTTTCGAGAGTAAACCGCCAGTTGTCGTTACCTCATCACCAGCTGATAGAGCTTGTAATAGGGCTGTATGTGCTTTTTGCCTTTTTTGTTGCGGACGAATAAGCAGAAAATAAAAAACAATAAAGATAGCTGCCATAGGTAATAAAAAACCGAATGCATCCGCTGTTGGTGCACTGCTTTGTGCGTGTGCGTTACTAATTAAGAAATTCATAATTTATATCTTTTGTTGAGTTATTTTGTAATCAACTATTATACAACAAGATGTTACTCAAGTACGATGAATGTTAATTTTATTGATTTATTTGTGAAGTGTCAGTATCTAGGTAGATGGAGCGTAAATATTCAATATAAGATTCTAAACTATCGTTCTTAATATGATCTCTTATATTACTCATAACCTTCTGATAATAATGCAAATTATGTATTGTTGATAATCTAGATCCAAGCATTTCATTAGATTTCTCGAGATGCCTTAAATAAGACAAACTAAAATTTTTACATGTATAGCATTCACACTCCTCATCTAGTGGTCCTGTATCTCTTGTATAACATGCATTTCGAATCTTAATTACACCACGAGAAGTAAATAAATGTCCATTCCTAGCATGTCTTGTTGGAATAACACAATCGAACATATCAACGCCAAGATTAACTGACTCTGCTATATCTAAAGGAGTACCTACCCCCATTAAATATCTTGGTTTATTTTTATTCATATGAGGAATAAGATTTTCAAGCACTTTAAGACGTTCTCTTCTTTCTTCTCCCACAGCTAAACCTCCAATAGCATAGCCATCAAAATTAAGTTCTTCTAAGCTAGTCAGTGACTGTAATCTGAGATCGGCGTACATTCCTCCTTGCACTATCCCAAAAATAGCCTCGCCACGAGTTGGATCTTCTATACGCAATTCATCAAATCTTTGTTTTGATCTTACCGCCCATCGCAGAGATAATTCCATAGATTCTTTAGCTACTTCTTTTGATGCAGGATACTTTGTACATTCATCAAAAATCATAGTTATATCTGAATTAAGATCATGTTGGATTTCAATTGATTTTTCTGGAGATAGAAATATTTTATCGCCGTCCACGGGTGAACGAAAACTTACACCATCCTCTGAGATTGTCCTTAAGGAGGCTAATGAAAATACCTGAAACCCTCCAGAATCTGTCAATATTGGTTTATCCCAATGCATAAATTGATGAAGACCCCCATGCAGCTTTATAACCTCTGTTCCAGGTCTTAACATCAAATGAAATGTGTTGCCCAAGAGAATATCAGCATTGGATTCAGACACTTCTTCAGGTGTAACACCTTTTACTGCACCATAAGTTCCAACAGGCATAAATGCTGGTGTCATGATTTGCCCTTTTTTTAAATCAATAGAGCCTACTCTGGCATGTTTATTTGCTGTATCAATTGAATATTTCATTGCACGCCCTTGGGAAAGATTAGCATAGCATCACCATAACTAAAAAAACGAAATCGTTGTTCAATAGCATACTCATATGCTTTAAAGATAAGCTCTTTACCTGCCATCGCTGATACCAGTAACATTAGTGATGATTTTGGTAAATGAAAATTAGTCAATAATGCATCTGCAATTTCAAAATTATAACCAGGTTTAATAAAAATATTAGTTTCACCAAACCAAGGTTCAATATAATGGTTATTTGCTACTGACTCAATTGCTCTCATACTAGTTGTTCCAACAGGAATCACTCGGCCTTTTTGTGTTTTTGTGAGATTAATAGACTTACAAGCCTTATCATCAATTCTTACGAATTCACTGTGCAATGAATTATTCTCTAGATCCTCATTTCTTAAAGTTTGGAATGTTCCGGCACCAACATGAAGCGTTATGTATGTAGAATTTATATTATGTTCTTGGAGCTCATCAAACATTTTTTGATCAAAATGTAAACCAGCCGTTGGTGCAGCAACAGCACCTAACTCACTCGCATATATAGTCTGATATCTTTCATTATCGATATCATCTGCTGGACGTTTTAGATATGGTGGAATTGGAAGCTCACCAAACCTCTCTAAAAAGTCATAAAGTGATTGAGATGACGATAATTTATAAATTCCTTTATCTTTTTCAAGCACCTCAAAAGTACATTTATTCTCTAGAGAAATAATCGCTCCTTTTTTTATACTTCTATTGGCCCGAATATGAGCAATTGCATGAAATTCATCGATAATTTTTTCAATCAAAATTTCAACTTTACCTCCTGAAGATTTATTTCCAACTATTCTCGCTTTCATAACTTTTGTATTATTTAAAACCAATAAATCATTGGGTTTAAGGAATTTTCTTAGCTCAGTAAATGGTACTTCTTTGAATTCATTTGCCAAACAATCAACGACCAATAAACGACTATCCCGACGCCTTGCCGATGGATGTTTCGCAATGAGTTCCTCAGGTAAAAAATAATCAAACTCAGTTAATTTCACATTTATATCCATGATAAATCATATTAATTAATTATAAATCACTGCACACATCTAATATATGTATTTACATATTATGATTGGATTAAAAACTTAATTAGAAGCCAAAAATGATTTACCTATAAATCCTTATCATAGATAATGAATTTATTATCAATAATTAAAATAGCCGGGATGGCGGAACTGGTAGACGCGCCGGATTCAAAATCCGGTTCTGGAAACAGAGTGCGAGTTCGATTCTCGCTC
>MDTC01164392.1_pt1 | contig 20435 bp, 17 predicted proteins | sample 811181 | NCBI WGS metagenome assembly MDTC01 (sample SAMN05326644, study PRJNA326480) | marine metagenome | isolation source: seawater | place: Pacific Ocean: North | collected 2011 | reverse complement strand
CCCGCCTGCTCGACCTCGCGCGCACCGATCTGGTCGGCGAGCTGCCCCCAGCCGAGGAGCTCGCCGCGCCGCGGCTCGAGACCCTGGACCGGGTGGTGCGCATCCGCGACGGGGAGCCGGGCGCGTGGTTCGGCTCGGCGCTGGTCATGTTGCCGGGGACGGCCTCGCGGGGCCCGCGCCTGCTCGCGACCCGCCCCCGGATCGCCGGAGGCGGTGCGTACGTCTACGCCCTCGACAATTCCGACGGGACCGGCTTCGTCGAGGAGCCCCTGCCGGTGGGCCTGCTCGCCGGGGAGGCCATCCCGGGCAGCCTGGGCACGGCCGCGGTGGGCTTCAGTGGGTCGGACGGCACGGGCTTCATCGCGGTGGGCGCGCCCACGGCCGAGCAGTTCGCCGGCTCGGTCTACGTGCTGCCGGTGGGGGAGTGATGGCGCGCCTGACCCTGCTCGCGCTCCTGCTCGCCGGGTGCACCGGACCGTCCGTGAGCGGCGGACGCACCCCCGCGCCGGACCCCGACGATCCGCCGGTGGTCGACACCGATCCCCCGATCGACTGCACCCTCGCGCTCAGCCCGGCGAGCCCGTGGGTGACGCCCCACCAGGAGGTGCGCTTCGAGGCGAGCGGCGGCGGGGGAGACTACAGCTTCGCCCTGCACATCAACCGGTCGGGTGCCCTGCTGGACGCCCGGAGCGGCGCGTACCTGGCGGGCGCCGTGCAGGACGTGCAGGACGAGGTCGAGGTGAGCGACGCGGCCTGTCCGGGGGTGCGGGCGTTCGCCAAGGTCGTGGTCGTGCCCCCGCTCGTCGTCGAGCCGACGAACGCGGTCGTGCGCCCGGGCACGGTCATCCATCCGAGCCTGATCGGCGGCTCCGGCGAGCTCGCCTGCGCGCTCGAGGGCGCCGACACCGGCTCGACGGTCGACTCCGACTGCGTCTACCGCGCTGGCGACGTGGTCGGCTCCGAGCGCCTCGTCGTCACCGACCTGCGCACCGGCCAGGAGGTGCGGGCGAGCCTGCGCATCGACCCCGCCGCGGCTGTGACCTCGTCCGCGCCCCACTGGGGTGGGGTCGTCGGTGAGGACGTGGTGCCCGACCTCGACGGGGGCTCCGGCCACTACGCCCTCACCGTGCGCTCAGGCCCTGCGCGGGTCTCCGAGGAGGGCGCGCTGCGGGCCGACGTGCCGGGCCGCTCGGTCGTCCGGGTCAGCGACCTGTACGCCGGCCTGGAGCTGGACCTCACCTACGACGCGCTCGATGTCGTGATCCCCGACCACCTCACCGCCCACGGCGATCGCACCGACCGGGCCCGGGTGCTGGTCCACGACTTCGACGGGGACGGCTACGATGACGTGCTCCTGGGCATGTACGAGGCCTCGGTCGACCACCTCGCCTCCGGTGCGATCTGGATCTTCGCCGGCTCCCCGGCGGGGCTCGAGCCCGAGCCCGCGTTCGTGCTCTCCGGAGGCTCCCGGGCGGCGCGGCTGGGCAAGGACGCCACCCTGGGTGACGTCGACGGCGACGGGGTCCTGGACCTCATCACCGGCGAGTTCACCGACGACACCGTGCGCAACGACCAGGGGCGCGTGCTCGTGTTCGCGGGCGTCGAAGGCGGATTCTTCGCCGAAGAGCCGCTGTCGTCGGTGAGCTTCGGCAGCTCCGGGGACCAGCTCGGTGCGGCGGTCGCCAGCTGTGATCTCGACGGGGACGGCTACGACGACGTGCTCGTCAGCGCGCCCCTCGGCGAGGATCCGGACGGCGGCGCGGCGCTCTCCAGCCAGGGCGTCGTGTACGGCCTGCGCGGCGGCCCCGACGGGCTCGCCGAGAGCCCAGACCAGGTGTTCGCGGGCCATCGGGCGGGCCTGCAGCTGGGGCGGGACATCGTCACCGGCGATGTCGACGGCGACGGGCGCTGCGACGTGGTGGCCTCGGCCTACGACTCCGCCACCAACGCGGTCGACGCAGGCAGCGCGTACCTGTGGCTGGGGGCGTCGGGCGTCGGATCGGCGGTGCCCGACGCGACCATCGACCACGACGACGCGAGCGACCCCGACGGGCGCCTCGGTCGGCGCATGGCCATGGGCGACCTCGACGGCGACCGCCAGGACGAGCTGGTGCTCGCCGGCGACGCGGTCGACCAGGGTGGCCCGGCGCGGGGCGCGCTCGCGATCTTCACGCCGGACACGCTGCTGGGCGGCTCGGAGCTGACCCTCGACGACGCCGACTGGATCGCGAGCGCCGACAACAACTACGACCGCCTCGGCTGGGAGGTCCAGCTACTGGATGTCGACGGCGACGGGCGCCTGGACCTGCTCGCCAACGGCTACCAGGACGAGGGACCGGGCGGCCCCAACTCGACCGGGGCCGTGCGCGTCTGGCACGGGGTCGATCTCCAGGCGGATCTGCGCGCCGGGCGCAGCGGTGGACCCTCGACCGGGGTCGTCGCTGGCAGCGTGGCGTCGGAGCGCATGGGGGTGGCGCTCGGGGTCGGCGACCTGGACGGCGACGGCGACCCGGACCTCGTGGCGCTGGCCGGGCGCGACAGCACCGACGGACCGTGGACCGGCGCCCTGCACGTCTGGGACAGCCTGTCCGCCAGCAGCGACCGCATCGGCCTGCCCCGGGTCGCCCACGGCAGCCTGCTCGGGCTGGGCATGGCCTGGACCCGGGGACCGCGGGGGAGCGCGCGGCTGACCGTCGGCGCCCCGTCCGCCCCCTCGGACTTCCCCCGGGCCCGCGGTGGCGTGGTGTGGAGCTTTGATCCTGAAGATCCCGAGACCATCGACCACGTGCCCGACCTGCCGCGGGAGGTCGACAACGACCGGCTGGGCTGGAGCCTCGGCGGGGGAGGGGACTTCGACGGCGACGGCGTCGAGGACCTGATCGTCGTGTCCCGCGAGGCCGATCGCCCGGGCTCCTTCTCGAGTGCCGAGTTCGCCAACCCGACGGCCTGTGCGGGCGCCCAGACCAACAACGGGGCGGCGCTCGTCGTCACGCCGGGCAGGTCGCGGGCGCGGGCCATCCTGTACGGGCTCGCCGGGGACATGATCGAGCGCGCGGTCGACGGGGACATCGACGTCAACGGCGACGGGCTCTCCGACCTGGTCGTCACCACCCGGGTCGACGTCGGGCGCCAGGGGGTCTGGGTCGCGTTCGGTCGGGCCCTCGACCCCGATCGCACCACCGTCCTCTGCGATGCCCGCCTGCTCACCTCCCGGGAGCGCGGGAGCAACGCCGGGGTCTCGGTCACCGCACTGGGGGACCTCGACGGCGACGGCTGCGACGAGCTGGCCATCGGCGCCAACAGCGACGACCGGGTGCGCAACAACCAGGGTTCGGTGAGGATCATCCGCGGGTGGGGTGGTCGGGGCTGCCCGGCCGATCCCGCGGTCACCGACCTGGTGCCCGACTTCGGCGGGGTCAACTTCGGCACCGAGCTGGCTGCGGGCGACTTCACCGGAGACGGCATCCGCGAGCTGATCGTCAGCGCCACCAACCAGCCCGGCGACGACGGCGAGCGCGGTGTGGTCTACCTCCTCGATGGCGCCGCCATCGGCCGCCTCGCCGCCATCCCCGTGCCCGGCGAGCAGCTGCCCTCGGGCACCCTGCACGCGGTCAACACCCCCGCCCTGACGCTCGACACCGTGCGCGCCGGTGCCCTCGACGCCGTGCTCGGCCGCGGGCTCGCCGTGAGCGGGTCCGGCACCTCCACCCGCCTGTGGGTCGCCTCCCGCAACGGAGCCCGCGGCGGGGGCACCGGCCACGTCCGCGCCTTCCGCTGGGACGGCGCAGGCCTCGTCCCCGACACCATCCTCGTCGGCCCGCCCACCGAGCGCAGCACCGAGTTCGGCACCCGCATCGCGACCCGGCCGGACGGGGAGGAGATCGCGGTCAGCGCGTACACGGCCGACGGGATCGGGAGCGAGGTCGGCGAGGTGTTCTTCTGGTCGGGGGAGTAGGAGGGCGAAATCCACTTGTCTGAGGCACTCTCCCCCCAAGCCACTAAAGCCTGGGTGGACGCGCGTGGAGGAGCGCATGCCCAGCTGGAAGCGGAGCCGGTTCGAGCCCGGGGGCGGGGACGCCCACGTGGCGCTGGCTGTGTTCACCGACACCCGGGTGACGGGCTTGTCCGTCAGCATCTCGCGGCACGGGGTGCCCGAGGACGCCGCCAGCATCCCAGCGCGCATGGACGACCTCACACGGGATCAGGCGCCGCAGCTCTTCACCGTGCTCGACGACGAGAACGTGCTCGCGCTCGCGTCGGACGAGGGCATCGACACCCGCCGCCTGCGCCAGGCCACCCATCAGGTGCTCATCGTCCTGTCCATCCCCGACCCCGAGGACTGCGCCTACCTCCAGCTCGCCTGGGGGTTCGCCCGCGCGGTCTGCGACTCGGTGCCGGTCTACGGCGTGCTCGATCGCCACGCGGTCCGCTGGTGGTCCTCCGATCGCCTCCTCGCTCGCTCGAACCGCGGCCTCGACCCCACGTCCGAGCTCTCGACCCTGCTGCTCACCGACCCCGATCCGCGCTTCGGCCACATCTGCCACACCCGGGGCATGCGCAAGTTCGGCCGCCCGGACCTCGTGATCTGCGGCCTGTCGCTCCAGCACGGCTCCATGGCGGCGGACCTGCTCCACGCCCTCGCTGTGCCCATGGTCCAGGGGCAGCGCCTGCGGCCCGGCGTGCGCCTGTCCCAGGACTGGTTCCAGGGTACGTGTGAGGCGTACTTGCCCAGGAAGAACGCCCCAGATCTGGCGCTGGACAACCACGCGCTGGTGCTGCTGCCCGACGCCGGCTGATCGTCTGCGCCGGTCACGGATCGCCAGGAGATGGCCACGACCGCGGCATCTCGGCTAGGCTGTACACCGGGCCGCCGTCCCGGTGGCCGTGCGAGGTGACCATGGCCGCTGCTCGACCCACCCTCATCGGACCCACCGGCGTGCTGCGCCGCGCCCTGGGTCGGATCCGCGGGGAGTCCCGCGCACCGGCCGCCCGCGGCCTCGGCTGGGACCTCGACGCACTGCCCCACGACCTCGCCGATCCCGCGCTGCTCGATCGCCAGGCCCGCGCCGCCCGCACCCTGGAGAAGGTCTACCACCGCGGCCAGGAGCGGATCTGGGACGGGCGCGACGTCCTGGGCGAGCTCGTGCGCGAGGTGGGGCCGGTCTCGCTCCCCGACGCCGAGCGCCGCGCCCTGCAGCGGATCCTCTACCTGATCTTGTGGGGCGAGCTGGCCGCCTGGCGGGTGTCCGCGGATCTCGCCGCCCACCTGGACTCCCACGAGAGCCGCCTCGCCGCGACGTCGCAGGCCCACGACGAGGCCCGCCACTTCTACGTCATGTACGACTACCTCTCCCTGCTGGGCGAGCGGGTAGGCCCACCTCCCGCCGCGTCGGGGCGGCTGCTGCAGCGGGTGCTCGACGCGGATACCCTGGCCAAGAAGCTTGTCGGAATGCAGCTTCTCGTCGAGCCCATCGCGCTGACCCTGTTCGCGCTCATGCGCCAGTCGGCGGTGTGCCCGGTCCTGTCGGAGCTGCTGCCCTACTATGAGCGCGACGAGGCCCGTCACGTCGCGGTCGGCGCCCACACCCTGCCGACGCTGGTCGACCGCATGTCGCTCATCCAGGCCGCCGAGTACTGGACCTGGCAGGCGCGCCTCTTCCGCCTGGAGGTGTCCGGCCTGGCCGAGCTCGAGGACGACTTCCGCACCCTGGGCTTCGAGCCCCGCGAGGTCTTTCGCCTGGGTCAGGGCAAGCAGCTCGCCGCGGCCCGCCTGCTCGCCGACGAGCTCGACGTGCAGACCCTGTGGCCCATCGAGGCCCTGCGCGCGGTCATGGAGTTCACCGTCGTCTACAGCTTCCCCGAGGCCCACGAGCCCCGCGACCCCATCTCGCGGCTGCGGGCCGGGGTGCGGGCGGCGCTGAAGTCGGAGGCCCCAGAGGGCGACCTGGCCGTCGCGTGAGGTCCGCTCCCTCTGCCATGATGGCGCCATGCCCACCGTGACCTTCACCCGCGCCCTCGCCCGCCACGTCGGCGCCCTCGAGCCCCTCGAGGTCGACGCCGACACCCTCGCCACCGCCCTGGATGCGGCGTTCGAGGCCCATCCTGTGCTCCGCAGCTACGTGCTCGACGACCAGGGGAACGTCCGCCAGCACGTGCAGGTCTTCATCGACGGCCGCCCCCTGCCTGCGCGGGATCAGCTCGACGGACCGGTCGGCGCGGGGGCCGCGATCCACGTGCTGCAGGCCTTGTCCGGAGGTTGACCGCCCGACCTCGTCGGGTCCGTGTACGCTCCCAGGACGCGGAGGTGAGCGATGGCGCTGTGGGTGTGCACCCGGAAGGGCTTGTTCGAGCTCGACTCGGACGGGGACGTTGTGGCGGCGCACTTCCTCGGCATCCCGGTCACCGCCGTGTGCGACACCCCCCACGGCACCCTCGCCGCCCTGCGGCACGGCCACTATGGGCCCAAGATCCACCTCCGTGGTCCCGACGGCTGGCAGGAGCTGACCGCGCCGAGCCTGCCCAGGGAGGACGTGCCCGAGGGGGAGAAGGGGCGCTCGGTCGACCAGGTCTGGACGCTCGAGTGTGACGGCGACGGCATCATCTGGGCGGGGACCCTGCCCGCGGCGCTCTTCCGCTCCGACGACGGCGGCGCCACCTGGGCCCTGTGCGAGGCGCTCGACGGTCGCGAGGAGCGGGCGGAGTGGTTCGGTGGTGGTTTCGACATGCCCGGCGTGCACAGCATCATCGCCGGTCAGCACGGCGCCGGGAGCCTCCTGCTCGGCATCAGCTGCGGCGGGGTGTGGACCTCGGCCGACGGCGGCGGCTCGTGGGAGCTGGTCGGCGAGGGCCAGGAGGCCACGTACATGCCGCCCGATCGCCAGTCCGACCTCAACATCCAGGACCCCCACCGCCTCGCCGTGTGTACCGGTGCGCCGCAGCGGGTGTGGATGCAGCACCACTGCGGGGTGTTCCGCTCCGATGACGCCGGCCGCAGCTGGACCCGCCTGCACCCACCCCCCACGGCCTTCGGCTTTGCGGTCGCCGCCCACCCCAGGGACCCGGACACCGCCTGGCTCGTGCCCGCCGAGTCCGACGAGAACCGCATCCCCCACGACGGCAAGGTGATCGTGGTCCGCACGACCGACGGCGGGGCGACCTGGACCGTGCTGAAGGACGGCCTGCCCCAGGAACACGCCTACGACCTCTGCTTCCGGCATGCCCTGGACGTGGACGCCACCGGCGATCGCCTCGCCTTCGGCTCCACCACGGGCAACCTCTGGATCACCGCGGACGGTGGCGACACCTGGCGCGCTGCCTCCCACCACCTGCCGCCCATCTACGCGGTCCGCTACCAGGATACCGACGCATGATCCGCCTCCTCCCTGTATTCTTCCTGCTGACTGCCTGCGCGGGAGCGCCTCCTGCAGCCCCGGTGGATCCCGCCGTGGACGGCACCGCCCGAGCCGCCTCCCCCGACGCCGAGGCTCCCGCCTCGGTCGAGACTCCAGAGGCAACGGGCATGGGGGTGACCACCCCGGCCGTCACGCCGGCGAGCGTGGCCCCGGTCGAGCCTCCCCGCGGCGAGCTGAAGGCCGCCACCGCCACGCTGCACGCCGCCGGCGACGCCGTGCTCGTGGACCTGCGCACCGACGGCGGCTGGCCCGGCGAGGCCATGGACCCCACGCTCGCGATCGGGGAGGAGCGCTTCACCGACTACACCCACCCCGACCCGATCACCCTGCGCTTCACCGTGCCCGCCGCGGCCGTGCAGCCCGCGGGCCAGGCCGCCGTCGTGCGCTACGGCGAGCGGGTCGTGGCCGAGCTGACCCTGCCGCCGGTGTCCGAGGAGGGACGATGAGCCGCCTGCTGCCGCTGGTCCTGCTCGCCGCCTGTACCGGCTACGAGCCTGTCACTGGCGATCCGACCTGCCCCGTCGTGCTGGCCTGCCCCGCGCCGGTCGAGGCCTCCTGCACCGGCCCCGAGACCGCGGTGACGCTCGGTGAGGCGAGTGTGTGCGACCTCGCCTGGAGTCGCAATGATCAGCTCGCAACCTACCCGATCGGCCAGACGACCGTGTCCTGGGAGGCGGGCTACGGCGGCTTCGCGGGCGAGGTCGCGGCCTCGTGCCAGACCGTGGTGACCGTGGTCGACGACAGCGCGCCAGAGGTCACCTGCGAGGCCGACTTCACCGTCGTGCGCGAGGGACCGGAAGACACGCTGCCCGACCCGCCCGCCGGGACCGCGACCGACCTGTGCGACCCGGGCGGCGTCACCCTCGAGGTCACGCCGGAGAGCCTCTCGGCGCCGAGCACGACCGTCACCACGATCGCCACGGACAGCGCCGGCAACTCGGCGAGCTGCTCGACCACGGTCGACGTGATCGACCTGTTCCCGGCGTCCGAGCTGCGCGTGCTGGGCGCGGGCCTCGCCGGGGGCACGACCGAGTTCACCCTGGGCTGGGAGCCCCCCGAGAGCGACGACGTGGCCCAGCTGGAGGTGCAGCGAGGTGACAGCGCGAGCGGGCCCTGGACCCGGGTGGACGCCGTGTCCGCGTCCAACGTCAACGTCACCCTCACCACCACGCAGACCGGCTGGTACCGCCTGCTCTCGACCGATGGCGGCGAGCTGTCCGGCGCGGCCAGCGACCCCATCCTGGTGCACGCGGTCGAGGCCGACGGCTACGACCTGTCCGACCAGCCTGTCCCCGGAATCGGCTTTGCAACGTCACTCTACGGGGTCGTGCGCCACCCGGTGGACCTGGACGGGGGACCGTACCCGCTGGTCGTGCTCATCCACGGCAACCACGGCAACTGCCGCCAGAACGGCACCACCAACGACGGCTGCCTGGTGCGCTCCGATCACGCCTGCGACTTCCCCGGCTACTCGACGACCCCCAACGCGGAGGGCATGGCCTACGAGGCCGAGACCCTCGCCGCCCAGGGCATGGTCGCGGTCAGCATCTCGGCGAACGCCCTGAACTGCCGCGGCGGCTACATCATCGAGCGCGCCCAGCTGGTCACCGAGCACCTGCGGCGCTGGAAGTCCTGGCACGACGGCGTCGACGGCGCGATGGGCACCAAGTTCGCCGGCAACCTGGACCTGATGCGCACCGGGCTGGTCGGCCACTCCCGGGGCGGCGACGCGGTGAGCTGGGTGCCCCAGATCCTCGACGACACGCCGATCGACGGCGTCGACGTGGTCAGCATCTTCGCGATCGCCCCCACCGACTACAACGACGCCACCGTGTTCGGCGCGTCGTGGGCCCTGCTCCTGCCCGCGTGCGACGGCGACGTGAGCACCCTGTGGGGAAGCGACATCTACGAGCGCTCCCGCGAGGACGTCTGGCACAAGGCCCAGGTGCTGATGGCCGGTGCGAACCACAACTACTTCAGCACCGAGTGGACCTTCGACGACGGCGCCCGGGTGTGCCCCCGCAGCGCGCTGGTCGGCCTCGACACCCAGACGTCCATGCTGGAGGCGACGCTCGGCAGCTGGATGGTGCGCACGCTGGACGAGGACGTGCCCGAGGCCTTCCACCGCGCCGAGCAGGAGGCGCCGGCGATGGTCGCCGCCTACATCCCCGGCCAGGAGGACCTGCGCTGGTCCTACACCCAGGACGACGCGCTGGTCCTCGAGGCCTTCGCCGACGACCCCAACACCAACGTGCTGGGCGGGACCAACTCGAGCACGGGGTTCAGCGCGGTCGTGCCCTGCACCTACACCGAGTGCGGCAGCACCTTCCTGCACCGCTGGTCGGCCATCGACCTGCGCTGGACGGGCGGCGAGCCCAGCGTGACCATGGACTTCGCCGGCGCCGATCTGTCCGCGTACGGCGCGCTCTCCTTCCGGGTGGTCTCCGCGGTCGACGGCCTGAACGGCGGTCGCCGGGAGCAGCCCTACGAGCTGACCTTCACCGACGGCGCCGGCCAGTCCGTCGTGCTGACCGACGTCGACCTCGTGCCCGTGCGCCACAGCTACAGCGCCTACACCGTGCGGGAGGTGATGCAGACCGTCCGGGTGCCCTTCGAGCAGTTGACGGCCGCAAACGCCGCGTTCGACCCGTCGACCCTCGCCGGCGTGCAGGTGGCGTTCGGCACCGACGAGGGGTCGGGGGCGGTCACGGTCACCGACGTCGAGCTCGGTTACTGACCAGGTCTACGCCGGTGCCCAGCGGCCCCGGCGACCACGGAGGATTGTTGGCTCCGAGCTGGAACATCTGCGCCGCCACCGCGCTCTTCCTGCTGGCTGCCTGGCCGGCCCAGGCCTCGTGAGGCTTGTGAGGCGAGGCCAGCCTGCCGGTCGGCAGGTCCGAGTTCGACGCGCTGCTCCGCCCCGGTCAGGTCGCCCTGCAGCTGGGCATGCTCGGCATCGTCGGTGACGAGGTCGCGGCCCAGCTCGCCCTGCGCGCCGAGGCCCCGATCACGCGCGCCGTCGTGCCCTCCCTGGTCGCGTCGGTCCAGCGCCGCCCTGACGGCAAGGTCGTCTTCCGCGACATGGTCGCGACCGTGGGCGTGCGGGTGGTCGACCAGGACACCCTGACCGTCGTCGTGCGCCCGGGGCTGCGGATCCCGACCGGCGGCGTCGCCGAGGGGCTCGTGTTCACGCCGCTGTCGACCGCGAGCCTCGACCCCTGGCTCGCGGCGGACGTGGTCGTGGGTGCCGACTGGCTCTTCGTCGCCAGCGCCCAGGTCCAGACGCCGCTCTACGCCGGCTGGGACGATCGCCGCCAGGGCGCGTACGGTCGGGTCGATCTGCAGGTCGCGCGGCGGGTCGGCGATCGGGGCGTGGCCCGGGCCGGGGTGTCCTCCATCGGCCGTCTCCGCGACGATCGCGGCCAGGGGGCGTTCCATGAGGTCGCCGCCGTGGCCGGGATCAGCTTCGACGTGCACAAGCGGGTGAGCCTGGGCGGCAACGTCCGCGTGCCCGTGCTGATGGGCCCCACCCGCTCGTACCTGGCCGGCGCCGGACTGAACGCGACCTGGATCGTCGGCAAGCCAGCGGGTGCTGACCACGCCACGAGCGAGTAAACGGGGCGGATGACGAGCCAGCCCACCTTCAGCGAGGCGCTCCACGACGTGCTCGACGTCGAGGGGGCCGCGCTCACCCACGCCGACCCCAGCGAGACCGTGCGTCCGCAGCTGGAGCAGGGCGAGCCCGCGGTCCCGAAGAGCGGGCTCGGGCCCTTCGGCGAGACCCTGGGCACCGGCGGCATGGGGCTGGTGCGGGCGGCGGAGCAGCGCTCGCTGGCGCGCACGGTGGCGGTGAAGTCACTGCGCATGGATTCGCCGAGCCCGGCGGCGGTCAAGCACCTGCTGCAGGAGGCCCACATCACGGGGCTCCTGGACCACCCCAATGTGCTGCCCGTGCACGACATCCTCATCGACGAGGCCGGCCACCCGCACATCCTGATGAAGCGGGTCGAGGGGGAGCCCTGGACCGCCTGGGTGCGGGATCCGGACCGCGTGAAGTCGACGTTCGACCGGGATCCTCTGGCCTGGCACCTCCAGGTGTTCCTGACGGTCTGCAACGCGGTCGCCTACGCCCACGACCGGGGGATCCTCCACCGCGACCTCAAGCTCGACAACATCATGATCGGCCCCTTCGGCGAGGTCCTGGTGCTGGACTGGGGGATCGCCGTCGCCCTCGACGATCGCCACGGTGACCGGGTTCCCCTGGCGAAGGACCAGCGCCGGGTCGCGGGCACGCCGCGCATGATGCCGCCCGAGATGGCGCTCGGCGACGGGCCCGGCCAGGGCGTTCACACCGACGTGTACCTGCTCGGCGCCCTGCTCTACCAGGTGCTCACCGGTCGCACGCCCCACCGGGGCAAGGACGTCGCCGAGGTGCTCGCCGGCATTCCCACGTCGGTCCCCGACCTGCCCGACGGCGTGCCGGGTGAGCTCGCCCGGATCGTGCGCCAGGCCATGGCCTTCGATCCCGCCGAGCGCTTCGGGTCCGCGTCCGGGATCCGCGGTGCGGTCCAGCGCTTCCTCGACCACCGGGGCTCGGTCCGCCTCGCCGCCCGGGCCCAGCGCGCCGCCCAGCGCCTGTCCGCCGCCATCGCCGAGGGATCCACCGATCAGGCCGCCCTGCACGCCGCCTACGACGAGGCCCGCTTCGGCTTCGAGCAGGCCCTGGCCGAGTGGCCCGACAACCCGGTCGCCCGGGCCGGGCTGCGCGACGCCCGCCTGGAGCTCGCCCGCTGGGAGGTGGGCCGCGGTCGCCCGGACGTCGCCGATGCCCTCATCGAGACCCTCGACGACGTTCCCGAGGATCTGGCTCGGGCCATCGAGGGTGCCCGCGCCGCCGCTGCCCGCCGGGAACGCGAGCTCGAGAAGCTTCGGGTGGACGCCGATCCTCGCGTAGGTCAGCGCACCCGGGTCTTCGTCGTCGGCGTGCTCTGCGCGCTCTGGGTCATCGTGCCGCTGGTCTTCGGCTACTTCGAGGCCCAGCTGCGCTGGTGGCACCTCTTTGCGACCACCGCGTCGCTCACCGTGCTCATCGCCGCGCTGGGCCTGTGGGCACGGGACAGCCTCTCCCGGACCGCGCTCAACCGGGCGACCTACTTCGCCGCGATGATGATCCCGCTCTCCCAGCTGGTCATCGACGTGTCCGCGGCGCTGTACGGCGCCAGCCCCCAGGACATGATGGTCGCCCGTCCCGCGCTGTGGTTCGTCGTCGTCGCCATGTACGCGGTGACCACGGTGCCGCGCCTGTGGCCCGCGGTGGTGCTGTCCGCGGTCGCCGCCATCATCTCCGCCGCCTTCCCCGGGTGGGGCTACCTCGCCGTCACCATCTCCAACGCCGTGTTGATGGCGTTCCTGGCCTGGATCTGGTGGAACCCCGACATGCTGGTCGATCCGCGCAAGGCGCCGCCGACCTGACCCGGGGGGCCGCTCGCCCGCCGCCGCCGACCGCTCGCTCGGGAGCCCCGGTGTCGCCTCGTCCTGGGTGGCGATGATCGGGGCAGCACTCCGACCCCCGAGGAGGTTCCCGTGGCTGCGGACATCACCCCCAAGGACTCGACCGCCTGGCGCATCCAGACCTGGATCGCGTTCCTGATCTCGACCGGCATGCTGCTGGGCGGGATCGTGCTCCTGCCCATCGACCTGTGGACCAAGGGCTACCTGCTGATGGGCGCCCTCTTCATGCTCGGCAGCACGGTCAGCCTCGTGAAGACCCTGCGCGACGCCCACGAGACGAGCGCGTACCACAAGCGCCTCGAACACGCGCGCTCGGCTCGGCTGTTGAAGGAGTTCGAGCTGGAGAATGCCGGAGCTGGCCCGGGGCGGTAGCGCCGACCTGCGCTACCATGCGCTCCACCGAGGTCAGCATGTTCGAGTGGGCCCGCGAGCGCATGGTCGAAGAGGATCTGCGCGGGCGCGACATCAGCGACGAGCGCGTCCTGGCCGCCATGAGTGTGGTGCCGCGCGAGCTCTTCGTCCCGATCCCGCTGGAGGAGGAGGCGTACGAGGACCAGCCCCTGCCCATCGGTGAGGGCGTCACCATCAGCCAGCCCTACATCGTCGGGCTGATGACCCAGGTCGCGGGCGTCGGTCCCGGCGACAAGGTCCTCGAGGTCGGCACGGGCTCCGGCTACCAGGCCGCGGTGCTCGCCGAGATGGGCTGCGTCGTCACCAGCCTGGAGCGCTACCCCAGCCTGGCGCGACGATCGCGAAAATGTTTGAAGAAAGCGGGCTATACCGACGTGGAGGTCGTGGTCGCCGACGGCTACCTGGGCTCTCCGGAGGGCGGACCCTTCGACGCTATCCTCGTCACGGCCTCGCCGACGAAGGTGCCCGAGGCCCTGCTGGAGCAGCTGGCCGAAGGGGGCCGCCTGGTCGCTCCCATCGGCAGCTTCCACCAGAACCTCGTGGTCGTCACCCGCACCGGCGGCCGCTTCGTGACCGAGGAGATCGCTCCGGTCGCCTTCGTGCCCATGCTGCACGGGGTCGCGCCGGACCGGCCCCGGCGTCGGCGGGAGCGCTGACTGCACCGTTTGCGGGCGGGTCTGGTCGCCCGACATGAGGGGGTGTCAGCCGTTCGAAAGCGGCTGTGCCCCGTCGCAGTGTGACATGGAGACTCTCGGGGGCAGCATGCCTGAACACACACCACCCCACGTGCGCCGCAAGGGGGCCGCCTACGGCCGCCGCGATCGCCTGGTCATCGGTACGGACGGCGACGAGGACGCGCCCACCGTCACCGTCGACCACCTCCGGGAGCTGGGCATCGACCCGGACTCCCTGGCGACCGCGCCGCACCTCGCTCGCCGCATCCGCGAGGAGCAGGAGATGCACCAGCGCCACGCCGAGGTCCGCCGGGCCCGCGATGCGTCGGATCGGGTGCTTCAAAGCCGGGATCATCACCCCTGGGGGGCTGACGACGACCGTGGGCAGGAGCCCCTGCGGCGACGCGTCGTAGAGACCGAGACCCCCCGTGAGCGGTACGAGCCCCTCGAGCGCTCCGCCCGCCCCGACCGCCGCGCCGACACCGTGCTCGTTGTCGCCGTCGCCCTGCTGCCCCTGATCGTCGCCATCGGTGCGGCGATCTGGCTGCTGATGCTCTGACCCGGATCAGCCGGCCTGGAAGCCGGCCTCGATCCGCTGCATGAGCGCGTCGCGACGGGACTGCAGCTCCTCGACCCGGGCCGAGTCCCAGTTCAGCCGCTCGGCCACCTCCACGCCGCCGTCGAGGTAGGTCAGCGACTTCAGCCAGATCTGCTCCACCTGCTGGTGCAGCTCGTCCCGGTAGATGTCGAGCTGGGCGGGGGTCAGGTCGGGCTCCTCCGCGGCGAGCAGGTCATTGCCGAGATCCTCGTAGGACTCGGACATGCGCAGCAGCCCGGCCAGCACCCACTCGGGCTCCTGGAGCTGGATGGTCTGGGCGAGGGCGCGCTCGGCCTGCATCATGCCCTCCCGGCGCTTGATGAGGGTCTTCGTCAGCTTCTTGCGCCCGCCGCGCAGGGCCATGGCGTCGATCCGGTCCAGCGCCTCGTCGGAGAGCGCGACCCAGGCCTTGGCCTCGTAGTAGCCGACCAGCCCGGACTCGTTGCGCTTCAGCGCCTTCTTCAGCAGGCGCCGCCCCTTGCCGGACCGGCCGGACTCCAAGGTGAAGATCGCCTGATTGAACGCGATCTTCGCCCGGTCTGCGGCCTCCATGTGCTTCGGGTTCCCCAGCGCCTTCAGCCCATCGAGGGCCCCTTCGGGATCGCCGAGCACGCCGGTCAGCTCGGCCACCCGAAAGCGCGCGTCGAGCTCCCGGTGCGAGCCCCCGTGGTCGTCCACGATCTCCTGGAACAGGTCCCGCGCCGCGGCGTAGTCCCGGTCGAGCGCCCGCACGTTGGCCCGCTGGTAGACGACCTCCGTGGCGAGGTTGTCGGGCAGATCGGCGCGCTCGGCCTCGTCGAGCAGGATGTCCGCCCCGTCGAGGTCCCCGCGCTTCATCCGCGCGGCGGCGTCCCAGATCAGCGCCTCGGCGTCGAGGCCCGTGGTGACGCCATCGACGGGCACGAGCACGTCCTCGGCGAGGGCAGGGGAGCCGACGAGCAGGGCAGCGGCGAGCAGCAGGGAGCGCACAGGACCTCCGGGTGGAGTGCGTACAGAGGTCGTATCGGGCCCGGAGGTTCCCGGGTGGAGGGACTGAGCAAGGCGCCCCCGACCGTCGCGAGACGATCGGGGGCGTGCCAGGACGGGCGTTGACCTGCAACAGGTCCCCCCTGCTCGGCAGGGGGGCTTCATGTCGCCGCTTCCGGCTTCCCTCTCACAAGGGCGTGCGCTCCACGACGAGGGACGAATCCCAGATGAGGATTGTGGGGGGACCCTGTTCGATGCGGTGCGGATTCGCTCCGCCCAGCCCCCTCAGCGTACGCGCCGCTCGGGGTTCAGGCAAGGATGATCCTGGCTGTGACCTTGCGCCGTCCGCGGCGTCGAAGGAGTCGGCGCTCGGTTAGGCTCGCGCGCCCTCGGAGGTTCGATGAGCGTGGAGCTGTGGCTGGTCGTCGCGTACGTGGGCGTGCATGCGCTCCTGTGCGTGCATGGCCTGCACCGCGCGTGGCTGCAGCTGCAGCTCTTGCGGACCGATCCCGTGCCGGTCCCGCCGGCTCCCGAGACCTGGCCCCTGGTCTGCGTCCAGCTCCCCGTGTTCAACGAGCGCAACGTGGTCGTCCGGGCCATCGAGGCGGCCGCAACCCTCGACTATCCAAGGGGCAAGCTCCATATCCAGGTGCTCGACGACTCGACCGACGACACGACCGACCTGGCCCGCGCCACCTGCGAGCGGCTCCGTGACCGGGGCTTTCGCGCGGACGTCGTGCACCGCACCGATCGCACCGGCTTCAAGGCCGGCGCCCTCGACCACGGCCTGACCCTCACCGACGCCGACCGCATCGCCATCTTCGACGCGGACTTCCTGCCGGCCCCGGACTTCCTCCGCCGCACCGTGCCCTACCTGGAGCAGGGGATCGGCATGGTGCAGGCGCGCTGGGGCCACCTGAACGCCGACGCCCGGGTGCACACCCTGCTCCAGTCCATCCTGCTCGACGGCCACTTCGTCGTGGAGCAGCTCGCTCGGTACCGGGGCCGCCGGTGGCACCAGTTCAACGGCACCGCAGGGATCTGGCGGCGGGACACGATCGCCCGCGCCGGCGGCTGGGAGCACGACACCCTCACCGAGGACCTCGACCTGTCCTACCGGGCGCAGATCGTCGGCGAGCGCTTCGTCTACCTGCCCGATCTCGTCTGCCCCGCCGAGGTCCCGCCGACCATGGCGGCGTTCAAGGCGCAGCAGCACCGCTGGGGCAAGGGCATGGTGCAGGCCGCGAAGAAGTCCCTCGGCCGGATCCTGCGTTCGAACGCCTCTCTCGGCCACAAGCTCGAGGCGGCCCTGCACCTGACCAGCGTGTTCACCTGGCCCCTGGTCGCGCTGGTATCGGTGCCCCTGCCGCTCGGGATCTGGGCGCGCCAGCAGGGGCTGCTCCACGTGCACTGGTCGGTCGACCTGACCCTCTTCCTGCTCGCCACGGTCAGCATCTTCAGCTTCTACGTGGTCTCGGCGATCGGTGCGGGGCGCGCTCACCTGGGCGTGCGCCTGCTCGCCGTGCCGCTGGCCATGGCGCTCGGAGTCGGCCTCGCGGTCGCCCAGTGCAAGGCCGTCTGGGAGGGGCTGTTCGGCGAGGTCGGCGTGTTCGTGCGCACCCCCAAGGCCGGCGACGCCGGGCAGAGCTCCTACCTGGCCCGGATCGACTGGATCGTCGTGGTCGAGGCGATCATGGCGGTCTGGCTCCTGGGTGCGGCGGTCTGGGCGGCGACCGAGGGCCTGCTGGGCGCGGTGCCCTTCCTGGCGCTGTTCGGGGTCGGCTACGGGCTCATCGCCGGTCACACCCTGGCCGAGACCCTCGCGCGCTTCCTGGCTTCCAACCAGAACTCCACGCCGACGGCAGCCAGGCCGGGCAGCCAGGTCACCGCCCACAGCCACGCCGGCTCCGACCATGCGCCGGTGGCGGCGTCGTACCCCGAGAGCACCCCGTAGGCGCCGAGCAGGGACACGCCGACCGCGGCCCCGCTCCACCGCCCGACCAGCAGTGCCGGCACCAGGACCCACAGCCCGTACCAGGGGTGCACGGTCGGGGAGAAGGCGACGAAGGCCGCGCCCACGAGCAGCCAGGCGCGGGCGGGCCGATCGCGGAAGACGACGGCGGCGACCAGCACGGCGAGGCCACCGAGGGGGATCAGGATCCGGCGGGCGTCGGGCGGGTGCAGGACCCAGGTGAGCGGGGTGAAGACGAGGCCGTTGAACTCCCAGTGGGTGGCGTAGGCGCCGAGGCCGGCGAACAGCGCGCTGCCGGCGGAGAGCACCGGGATGGCGGCGAGGCCGACCACGACCACGCCCAGACCGATGCCGAGCGCGGCGCGCGCAGGACCGGCACGCCAGGACAGAGAAGGCAGTATCAACGCCGGGAACAGCTTGAAGCCCCCGCCCAGGACGCCGAGCAGGGGAGCGAGCCAGGAGCGGCGCTCGGCGAGCACGCACGCCCAGGCGAGGCAGGCCACCGCGGGCACGTCGATGTGTGCACCCACCGCACTCTCGATGACCGGCAGGGGGGGCAGGGCGTACAGCAGGCTGACCCAGCTCCCCTTGCGACCGTAGAGGAGCGCGCCCAGCACGGCGAGATCGGCGAGCACGGTCCACACCTGGGCCCCGGGCACGCCCAGGCCGGTGATGCGCAGCACGACGAACCAGGCGAGGGCGAGGGGCGGGTAGGCGGACGAGATCTCGCCGTGGTTGACCTGGGCGCGCAGGGCATCGTCGAGGCCGGGCAGGGCGACCGGGGGGCTGGTGAAGGGGTTGTCGCCCGAGAGCAGGACCAGCCCCTCCCAGAGGTAGCGGTAGACGTCGTCCGAGAGCAGGGGTGGGGCGCCGATCAACGGCCCGCGGACCAGCAGGGCGACCCCGAGCACGACCGCGATGGGTGCCAGCGACTTACGTGCGAGGAACGCCGAGAAGAGGGCGGTGGCGCCCCAGGCGAACGCCACCGCCGCCACCCACGCCGCGTCGGTCCGTGAAGAAGCTGTGTGCAGCAGAGTGGCCGATGCCCCGGCCCATCCGATACACAGGGCCCACAGGAGCGCCTGCAGCGTGCGCCCCCATCTCCCCGACGATGCGCCGATCCCCTCGGCAGCCCGACCCTCCGTCGTCACCCGCTCTCCTCCCTCGCCACCACGACCCTCCCCCCATACCCACGAGCCTGCCATGACGGTCCCCCCCAGCACGGCCCGGTCCTGGACCCGCCCCCTCGCCCTCACCATGCTCGCCCTGCTGATCGTGCCTTCGATGCTCGGCTTCAAGGGTGGGTGCAAGTGCAAGCCCGACGACACCGGTGACACCGAGGACAGCGACGCGGCCTGGCAGAAGATCAAGCTCGAGCGCAAGCTCCAGGTGAGCCGCATCATGCCCGACCTGGTCGAGCCCAACACCGGGCTGACCGCGGATATCATCGGTGCCGGCCTGCAGGAGCGCGCGACCGTCGCCGTCGGTCCCTTCGAGGGCACCAACGTGCGCGTGCACACCGACGCCCGCCTCTCGGTCGACCTGCCGCCGCTGCCCCAGGGCGCCTACGACGTCACCGTCACCAACCCCGACGGCGAGTCGGTGACCCTGCGGCGCGCGCTGTCGGTGCAGCCCAAGGTCGACGTGGTCGACTGCAGCCAGCTCACCGTGCAGTTCGGCTTCAACGAGGACGTGCTCTCCCGCGAGGCCCGCGACGCCATCGACCCGCTGATCCCCTGCTACACCGCGGTGGGCGGGCGCATCCGCATCGAGGGCCACGCCGACGAGCGGGGCACCACCGACTACAACCTGGCGCTCGGCCAGCGGCGCGCCGATGCGGTGCACAGCTACCTGTCCGGAAGCGGGGTGCCAGTGCGGGTGTTGCGCACGGTGTCGTACGGTGAGGAGCGTCCGGTCGATCGGAGCCACACCGAGGCGGCCTGGGCGAAGAACCGTCGCGTCGAGATCGTGGTGGAGGACTGATGATCCGGACTGGCCAGCTCCTGCTTCCGCTGGCGCTCGCGCTGGGCGTGGGCTGCGTGCCCAAGCACATCACCGAGTCGCAGACGGCGGCCGCTGCGCAGATCTCGGTGCTGGGCACCCGCCAGGCCGAGCTCGAGAAGTCGCTGCAGGAGGCCGAGCAGCAGCTCGACCAGGTGCAGTCCAGCCTGCGCGTGATCGGGCGGGACAAGGGCGATCTGCTCCAGGCGCTCGACCAGGCGAACGACCAGATGCGCGGCCTGCGCGGCGAGATCGAGACCCTGCAGTTCCAGGTGGACGACCTGCAGCAGCAGTTCGACGCCTACACCCAGGCCCAGGAGGCGCGCCAGCTCTGGGACGAGGCGCGCCTCAAGCAGATCGAGAAGTCGCTGGGCATCTCCCCCCCACCGAAGCCCCAGGTGGACCCGGACGCGGTCGCAGGCACCGGCAGCGCGGGGGGCAACCCGGGGGAGGATCCGGAGGAGGGCGGCGGCATGGAGCTGCCGCCGACGGCCCAGGGCAAGCTCGACCGGGCCATCGAGGAGATGCGCGCGGGCAAGCAGGGACTCGCCAGGTTCATCCTGGAGAAGACGCTGGAGCAGCACGAGGGCACGACCCTTGCGGCGGAGGTCCGCTACCGCATCGGCGAGACCTACAGCAACGAGAAGGACTGGGGCCGCGCCGCCCGCGCCTACCAGGTGGTGGTGGACAAGCACAAGCGCAGCGACTGGGCGGCCTGGAGCATGCTCCGCCAGGGCGAGGCCTTCGAGGCCATGGGCAACCCGGACGGCGCCCGCATCTTCTACGAGGACGTGCAGCGCGACTACCCGAAGAGCGAGGCGGCGAAGGACGCGAAGAAGCGGCTGGGGAACCTGTAGGAGGGGAGTGGGCGCGCGCGAGGTCGCGTCGCT
>MDTC01086292.1_pt1 | contig 20437 bp, 20 predicted proteins | sample 811181 | NCBI WGS metagenome assembly MDTC01 (sample SAMN05326644, study PRJNA326480) | marine metagenome | isolation source: seawater | place: Pacific Ocean: North | collected 2011 | reverse complement strand
CATTAAATTTAGTTAACACAGATTTGATTATTAAAACAGATCTTTTAAAAAGAACTCATTTTGTTGATATATTAAATCTATCCAATAAGGATGTTTCATTTAAGGGGAATATTTTATTAGATTTAAACAATAATTTTATTCACTTAAATACCTCTATAAATTCAAGTAATGTTAAAAATCTTCCAAATATCTTTCCTAAAAATATAATGGGAGAAAATATAGCCTCATGGATTAATAAATCGTTTATCAGGGGAAACGTTAAAGAAGGATTTATATTTATGAAAGGAGCGTTGTCTACAAACCCTTTTTATTTTGATTACTCTGGAATATCATATGCTAAGTTAAATTTAAATGATTTAAACATTAAATACTCTTTAGAGTGGCCGTCTATAAAACTTAATAACGCAGAAGTCATAATAAAAAATGAAAATTTTTCATTTGAAACAATCAACGAAAAAATTTTTTCCTCTAACATCAAAAAATTGCGTGTAAGTGTAAGTAACATGAATGATGCAACACTTGAAGCAAGGGCAATAATTGATGGACCAATAAAAGATTTTGTGATTTATAATAAAGATGCTTTTAATCTAAAAATTGACTTAAAAGATTTAAATGATATAAGTGGAAATGTTACATCACACTTAGATTTTATTTTTCCTAAATCAAAAAAATCAAATATTTATAATGCATCCTTTGATTTGAACAATGTATCGTACAAAAATAAATATATAGAAATTAAAAAAGTCAATGGGTCTATTAATCTCAAAGATAATTTGATTGTTTTTAATAAAGATAAATATTTAAATGGTTTTATTAATGGAAATAAAACTAATTTTAACATTAAATCGTTGAGTAATAACAAGATTTCAATATTTGGAAAATCAAATATTGATTATTCATCCTTAAATGTAGAGCTTATTAAACAATATATAAAAGGTAAAAGCATATGGAATTTTGATTTTGAAATAAATCTTAGTAATTTTGATGACAATTTGTATAAAATTTCGTCTAATCTTGAAGGATCTGAAGTAAACTTACCATATTTCTTTTCAAAGAAGAATCAGAATATAAATAAGTTAGATATAACCTATTATAAAAAAAATAGTTTTAACATGATTAATCTAAATTACGATAAAATTACATCCCTGATTAATTTAACAAATACTAGTGGTTTTATTTCATTTAATGATCCAAGAAGAGATATGCCAAAACAAAATTTTAATCTGTACGGTAACATTGAATACTTAAATCTTGATGAAATTAGTAACCATAATAAAGATGATATTGATCTTACAGAGTATATTAACAAAGTAAGTTTAAAAATTAAGCAGTTAAAGAAAGGTGATTTTATTTTCAATAATTCTTTTATTAACCTTACTAAGAAAAAAAAATCGTTATATTTAAACGAATTTAGTTCTGTTTCTAATTTTTACAATCTATTTGCTACTGGTGAGCAAGAAATTGACGGTTTATCGCGTATTGATTTGACTCTTGATTCTACTAATCTTCAAAAAGTCTTTGATGATTGGAAAATTGAGCATGGAATAAGAGATGGCGCTTTATCTTTAAACTCTAATATTCAATGGAGCGGAGGCTTTAACGACTTTGATATCAATAACATTGATGGTTCACTGAACCTATCGTTATCTAATGGGAGAATTAAAAAAGTGGGCTCAAGAGCTACTCGTTTACTAGGGCTTTTAAATTTTGACTTACTTACCAAAAGATTATCTTTAGACTTTGACGATGTGACAAAAAATGGTTTTTACTTCGATAATATTACTGGCGATTTTAGGATAGACAATGGAAGTTTATACTCTACCAATTTAATTACGCAAGGTCCTTCTGCACAAATTTTAGTTATTGGATCAACTAATTATGTTAATGAAACCTATGACGCAACAGTAATTGCAACACCAGAGGTTAGCAAGACTTTACCTGCATTCGCTTTAATTGGTGGTCCTATTGCAGTTGCAGCAACTTATGCTGCTGAAAAAATTGCTAAAGCACTTGGTAAAGATATTGATGATTTAATTAAAGTAAAATATAGTGTTACGGGTACGTGGGATAAGCCCAAAATAGAGGTTATAGAGAAAAATTTTGATCCTTTAAAAGAAATTAAAGAGTTATTTAATTAAAACCTATGAGTAAATTTCAAATATCCGCTATCCAAATGGCGTCTAGTCCAAATCTTAATAGTAATCTATCTATTGTCAATGATTTAATGAATGCAGCCATTAAAAAAAACGCAAAATTAATTGTACTTCCAGAAAATTTTGCTCTAATGCCTCATAAGGACAATGACTACCTTACAATTGCCGAACATCTTGGTCATGGACCAATTCAAGATTTTTTATCTACGTACGCAAAAAATAATAAAATTTGGTTAGTTTCAGGGACTATACCTATTAAATCAAACTCTTCAAAAAAAGTATATGCTGCAACCATTGTTTATGATACATCTGGTTATCAACTAGCTCACTATTATAAAATGCATCTGTTTGATGTAAACATACCGGAAAACAATACTGAGTCATATAGAGAATCTGACACATTTCTGCCCGGTAATGATATTTCATTTTTTGATACAGATTATTGTAGAGTAGGGTTAGCCATTTGTTATGACATAAGATTCCCTGAGCTTTTTAGAGATCTTAGTAAACGTAATGTCATGTTAACATGCATACCATCAGCATTTACAAATATAACAGGGAAAGCTCATTGGCATAGTTTAATAAAAGCTAGGGCAATAGAAAATCTTCAATACATTGTTGCAAGTTGCCAAGGAGGCTTTCATGTAAATGGAAGATCTACATATGGCCATTCAACAATTGTCGATCCCTGGGGTAAAATAATGATAGAAAAGAAATCTGGTAGTGGCATTATAAGTTCAGAAATTGACATAGAGTACCTTAAGAGATTAAGAGGCCAGTTTCCTTGCTTAGATCATAGAAAAATTACTTAATTTTGATTAGCTCCTCTTTGAAATAAATTTTTATAATAGATTTGTCATTTTTCCTTACTTCTTTATAGACCATCTTATTTATATCGTCTATAGCATAAAATGTTATATTATTTTTATTTTTATTTACATAAGTTACACTGAATCCACTAAATGATTTATCTCCGATATGTATTTTTTGATTTTTTTTTATCATAGGGTATATTTTTCTAACATTATCTCTAGAGACTAAATTATATTCATTTTTTATATTTTCTGGATTTGTCATTGATAAAAATTTAAAAAAAAGTCCATCTACAAACATTTCATTAGATTTAAACTCTTTTTTAATTTCATTAATACTGCTAATTTCATTAATTTCTAGTTCATATTTGTTTTTTAGGTAGCTATAGTTATATCTATACTCTTTGTTTTTTTTTCCAATTTTTTTGTACTCATAATATATAGGCAAAGCTTTGCTATTTTTATATTCGATTTTTAATTTTTGAATTTCTTTATCTCGTCCTATTAGTCTTGCTAGTGAGTTGCCTTTAGTTACAACAGTTATGCTAATTTCATTACCATCTTTTTGGTAATTAAATATCATTTCACCAGCTTCAATTCCCTTATAATAAACTTCATATTTAGCTGCGTATGATGAGAACTGAGTGATGTCGGCCATACCATAAGAATAGATCACTAAATTTAATAGTATTGTATAAAGTATTCTCATTCAAATAGCATTGGTTTATTTAGTAAAGAATTTTTATAAAAGATTTCATTTTCATTTATTATAAGTTTTTCACCTATAATTTCTTCAAGGACTTTGGAATATAAGACATGTTCTTTTGCTAATAATCTTTCTGATAGGGTTTCTTCATTATCATTCTCGTGAATTTTGATTTTATACTGTGCAATTAATTTTCCTGAGTCTATACCTTCATTAACTTGGTGAACAGTACATCCATGATAGATTTCCTTATTTTCCAAGACTCTTTTATGAGTGTTTAATCCTTTGTACTTAGGAAGTAAAGATGGATGAATATTAATAATTCTATTATTTAGTTCCTTAATTATATCTGGAGGTATAATCATCATGTATCCACATAAAAAGACAATATCTTTTTCACTTGGATTCATAATAGATAAAAGTTTATCGTTATAATCCCTAGTATTTCTAAAATCTTGTGGATCTAAGACAGTAGATTTTATATTTCTTTGCTTAATTTTTTCTATTGCTGGCGAATTAGGATTATTAATTATTACTTTATTAATCAAATTAGTCAGATTTTTTTTTATTAAATAATCAATTAATGAAATAGCATTTGATCCTCTATTAGTGAGTAAGAAATTAAATCTCATAGATTGTTCTCATAGAAAACTTTTTTAAACTTAGATTTTTGTACATGACCAATTATTAAGGATGAAAATCCAATTTTTTTTAAATTTTTGACTGTAAGATTAGCTTTACTGTTGCTTACTATTAAAACCATTCCTATACCACAGTTAAAAGTTTTATACATTTCATTTTCAGAAACAATTTTCTTTTCAACTATATATTTATATAGAGAAGATCTACATAAAAGATTTTTATTGATGATTACAGATGTTTTGTTACTTAATACTCTAGGTATGTTTTCTGTGAGACCCCCACCTGTAATATTAGCCATTGATTTAATATCTTTGAAATTCTTAAGATTAAGTAAATTTGTATAAATTTTTGTTGGCTTAATTAATAAATCTTTTAGGTATTTCTTACCTATTTGATCATTAAGTTTAATTTTCTTTTCTTTTATTAAAAGATTTATAAGTGAATATCCATTAGAGTGTAAACCATCTGATTTCACTCCAATTAAAATATCACCTGGTGATACCTTTTTTGGAAGAATTTTATGTTTATCAATTAGACCTACTGAAAAGCCAGCTAAGTCAAAATCACCTTTTTTGTAAAGAATTGGCATTTCGGCTGTTTCACCACCAATTAGAGCAATATTTGAATTTTTGCAGCCCTTATAGATTCCTTTAATAATTTCATGTGCTTTATTAACGTTTAGCTTTCCAGTTGCATAGTAATCAAGAAAAAATAAAGGTTTTGCTCCTGTGGTAATAATATCGTTAACGCACATAGCAACAAGATCAATACCTATGGTATCAAGTTTATTAATTTTTAATGCTAAATTAAGTTTTGTACCAACTCCATCAGTACCTGAAACTAAGACAGGATTTTTGTAATTAAAACTAGAAATATCATAAAGGCCAGCAAAACCGCCAATATTATCTAATACTCTTTTATTATGGGTTTTACATACAAGGGGTTTAATCTTATTAATAAAATTGTCAGCTGTATTAATTGATACACCAGAATTCTTATAAGTATATTTTTTAATAGATTTTTTGTTCATATGTGTTTTGTATGTATAATAGCAAAAAAATGACAAAAAGTTTTAAATTCTTAGATGCGTCAATTATTTATACCTTATAAAAATACATTACATTATTCTTTGAGTAATTTTATATCGGACGATCAGGACTTTGTATCAAAAATATTAAAAACTTTAGATAGTTCAAATTTTATTGGAATTCACATATATTCAGAAGATGCTGTAGGAAAAACTCATATTTTAAATGCTTTGTGTAATCATTTTTCAGATATGAAAAAAAATATATCCTATATACCACTTAAAAATTATAAAGAATTAATAAACTACGTTGAAGATAATCTTACTCATCTAGATTTTGTATTTATAGACGATATAGAATGCATTTTTTCAAAAAAAGAATGGGAATTATCCCTTATAAAAATATACAATCTTGTAAAAGATAATAATAAAAAAATAATATTTTCATCAAATAATATTTCAAGAGATTATGATAATATATTTTTTGATGATCTTAGATCAAGGATATCAAGCCTTCATACATTTGAAATACCAATTAAAAATGAGAAAAGTAAAATCCAAATTTTAAAAAAATATATTGAAAGAAATCATTTCAATATATCAGATAAAATTGTTGATTACCTTATGAAATATCATGATAGATCGATAAGATATTCTATAAAAATTTTAAATGATTTAAATAATTTTTCTTTATCTAATAAAACTAGAGTTAATCTAAAAAATATAAGTAAAATCCTTGAGTCACTTGCTTAAATAATTTCTAACATAAATGATTGACATGAAAAAAATTATGAGCGAGATTATTATTGTAAAAAAAGCATGCATTTGAGAATCTTTTTCTACAATATATATAAATCCTATTATAAAATAAAATAAGGATGCATAGCATGTCCAAATATAGTTTCTATATTTATTGGTACGCAGTTTATTAATTATTATTAGCCAAGGTGTGCTTAGTAAAATTAAGCTTATTGATTTCGGAATTACATTTTCACTCATAAAACCTATCCATATGGTTTGTTCTATAAGCGCTGCTACAACTAAAAGATATATTATATTGCTGAAAATATCTTTTTTATTCATTATTTTATAACTAATGAAGCAATTCGTTTGCCTAATAATTTACACAACTTAACTTCATCCTCAGAAAGACTATTGGATTGATTTGCTTCTACATGTGATGGCCCATATGGTGTACCACCTGTAACTGTTTTATTAAGTGTTTTTTCTGAATACGGTAACCCACAAATTATCATGCCTAAATGAAGAAGGGGAATCATCATAGTAATTAATGTTGTTTCTTGACCACCATGAATACTGTTGGATGATGTAAAAACTCCACCAGGTTTTCCCTCTAAGCTACCATTGAACCACACCGTTGTAAGTTTTTCTAAAAAAAACTTTAAATGTGATGACATATTTCCAAAATGAGTTGGTGACCCAATTATCATTGCATCACAAGTATTAACATCCTCTACAGTCGCATAAATGAAATCATTTTTATTTACAATATTATTTTCCTCCTCCCCCTTGACTGGAACGGTTCTGATAACAGCTTCAACGCCTGAAATTGAATTAACACCATTCGATATTTCAATAGCCATTTTTTGAGTTGAACCCTTTTCTGAGTAAAAAACTATTAATACTTTTTTCATTTTTTTATATACCTATTGGTAAAAATATAGCAGAAGCTATTCTTTTGGCAAATTTCTGAATAGTACGTCCTTCTTGTGAAGCAATAGATTTAGAGAGTATATCTTGATTTGCAATTAGCTTTCCAAATAATCTTTCAAAACTTAAGTTTTTCTTATCATTATTAAACGTATTTGTAATAAGTAAAATTTTACCATTACTATTAAAAGTATTACTTAATCTCCATATTAAAACTTCAATATTTCTTGCGCTATTATAGAGTTTTTGTGGATTTAGCTTTTTATCTGTTATGTAAAAACTTTCCTTATAATTATATGAAGCTTTAATCATTCCATGTAACCCTTTCATTAGAATGTACACTCTGTCATCCTTATAGGACACATCAAAAGATTTCAAAATCATGTTTATATTTTTTTTCCCAGTTTTATCTATTTCAACTGGGTTAGTAAATATATCAAGTATGACTTCCCCATAAGAATTATATTTTTTATTCTTTTTTAACTCATTTGGGTTAAGCTTATATAATTTAACTGTCAAAGTTTCTAAAATTTCTAATGCATTTTTAGCATGAATTTCAGTAATAATATCAATATCTGATTGCCCAAATCCTTTTAAAGGATTTTGTGAGCATCCTATAAGTAAAAAAAGTAAAAAACTAATAATAATTTTCATCCTGTTACCTAGTTATTTTTCTATAAATATCAGAAACTTTAGAAGGTAGCTTATCTATTTCATCAATCACAGTAAAATTATTTCTTCCGTACATGTGAGGAAGATATTCCATTCCCTCTTTATCAATAGTTATGCAGAAGGTATGTATTCCAAAGTACCTTGCTTCCAACAAAGCTTTTTTTGTATCTTCTATACCATAAGTTCCTTTGTATCCATCCACATCATCTGGTTTTCCATCAGAAAGGGTAATTAAAATTTTCGTTTTAGCTTGAATTTGATTAAGAAGCATAGATAAATGTCTTATGCTTGCCCCCATTCTCGTATAATTCATTGGTGAAATGTTTGATATTCTATTTTTGACGCTTGAGTTGTAGCTTTCTTCAAAGGCCTTAATTTTATATATTTCGCAATTATTTCTTGTCCTTCCAGAAAATCCATAAATACCATACATATCTCCCAATATTTCAAGTGACTGACATAGCAAAACTAAACTCTCTTTTTCCATCTGGTTTACCCAACCAGTAGTTGAGCCACTCATATCAACCATAAACATTACAGCTACGTTTCTCTCTGTTTTGTTTAATTTTATAAAAAGTTTTTCATCAATTTCAGAGCCCCTTTTCATATCTACAAAAGCATCTATAAATGAATCTAAGTCAATATCATCTCCATATTTCTGCATTCTTTGTCTCTTGTCATCTTGTCGTAAAGCTTCAAAAGTTTTATTTAGATGTTTTACCAAACCTTTATATTTAAATAATGTATCAGCAACAAAATTATTCTCGGTTTCATCAACATTTATTTCATCAAGCTTACACCATTTTTTATGGTAATTTTTTCTGGAATAATCCCATTCATCATATAAAAATTGTGATGCAATTTTTTCATTTTCAGTTTTTTCTAAATCATTTGAATTTTTTTTCTCCGTAACTAATAGGTCATCAGATATCTCTCCCGTATCTTGAACTATTGATTCAAGAACATCTTTTAATTCATCAGGAATTTCTATCTCTTTATTATCAATCTCTAACTTTAAATCGTACTCATCATCAGGATTTTGTGTAATTTTAAAATTTTTATCTTGATCAGTTCCTTCATCATCTTTTAATTTAGTCAGATTATTTTTAAGGAAGGATTTATTAATATCAAGACGTTCGTCAATTTTTTTAAATACTTCGCTGCCTTTATATTTACCCGTATATGGAATTTTAAAATCGTCAATTTCTTCTGTACTTATTTTATCTATATATTTTAAAGAATCTTTATATGTTGAATCTGTATTGGAAAGTAAACTTATTATTTCTTTAATTCTTGGATCTGTTGTTGAGTATATAGGATTAAATTTATCTATTAATTTACCTATTCCAGGATAATCTTTTTTTATTTTACTATCTAGTCGTATAGTTTCCATAAATTGATACTTTTTGAAAAAATCGTCGATTTTAATATTTGTGTTTTCAATATCTATCTTTTTTAGTCTCCATGTTCCGTACCATGTTTGTGCCCATGAATAAAAAGTGGATAATTTTATAACATCAAAGTTATCACTTTTATTATTGTATGATGAGATATTTTCAGGAAGAAATATTGACTCTGTATCAGTGTACGAATCATTTGAAGACTGGATTTTTAAAGATCTTCCATTTAATCCTGTTACCATTGATTCCATAAGCTTCGATATTTCTGAAAAATTTATACCTGTGCTTTCTGACGAAAACCTTGATAGAAAGTTATCATACTCTTTAATTTCAATAATTGATGCGTTAAGATCTTTCTCTTTATAAACTTTATTAAGGTATTTAAGCCAAGTGTTCCATTGGTAATCATCCATTTTTTTTATAGCTTTTACCCCGTAGTCGCAAAAATTATATGCTAATTCTTGATTAATTGAGCTCAATTTTTCAATTGCATTAAGAAATCTTTCTTGATCTGACAAACTATATGTTTTTAGTATTTTGCATGTATCAAAGATATTCTTGTTTGAAGATAAGCTTGGGTCGATTAAAAGCTCTAATTTTAGTTGTATTTGTCTCTCTGACATGCCGCCACTTCTTTGTGGGGCTCTTTTGGCATTATCTGTTTTATGTTTTATACCTTTACCTCTTTGGTATTTTTTAACCTGTTTTTCCCAAAATCCTGCCATAAATAAAATCTTTCATTGGTTTAAGCCGTTTGATATATAATTTATTATAATCATGACTAATTATAAAAGACAGGAATATATAAAACTATTATCCAATAGATTAATTTCTTCGAAAGAAAAATTATCTTTGTGCGAATCTTGTACAGGCGGTCTTTTATCTAAAATTCTAACTGACACACCTGGTTCTTCTGAATGGTTTGAAGGATCAATTATTTCTTATAGTAATGCATTGAAAGCTAGAATAGGAGTAAACGATGAGACACTTTTGAAGCATGGAGCAGTAAGCGAAAATACAGCTATTGAGATGGCAAAAAATACCAAAGATTTAATAAATTCTTCTCTATGTGTTTCTATAACTGGGATAGCCGGCCCTGAGGGTGGGTCTGATGAAAAACCCGTAGGCTTAGTATATTTTTGTTTCTATAAAAGTGAATTCAATTATAAAATTTTTTGTAAAAACTTTAATGGAGATAGACTATCTATTAGAGAGCAGGCTGCTGATGAGGCCATAAAGATTGTTGTGGATAACTTTTAATAAAACATTTTATTAAAATAAATATATGAGATAATATTAAAATCATCAAAAAAAGGAAATTAATTATGGCATCCGATAAGTTAGAGTCTCTAAAAGCAGCAATAGGTCAAATAGAAAGACAGTTCGGTAAAGGAGCTGTGATGAGATTGGGTGACGAAGAAGCCCAACATAATATTGAGGTCATTTCTACTGGTTCACTTACACTTGATCATGCTCTAGGTATTGGTGGCCTACCAAGAGGAAGAGTCGTAGAGATTTATGGACCAGAATCCTCAGGTAAAACTACGCTAACTCTTGAAGTTGTTGCACAGTGTCAAAAAACAGGAGGTACAGCTGCTTTTATTGATGCTGAACATGCATTAGACCCAATATACGCAGGGAAAATAGGTGTAAACGTTGACGAGCTCCTTGTTTCACAACCTGATACCGGAGAACAAGCCTTAGAAATTACTGATATGCTTGTAAGATCAAACTCAGTTGACTTAATTGTTATAGATTCTGTTGCAGCTTTAACGCCAAGAGCAGAAATAGAAGGCGATATGGGCGACAGTCATATGGGCTTGCAAGCAAGATTAATGTCTCAAGCTTTAAGAAAACTTACTTCTAACATTAAAAAATCTAACACACTTGTAATATTTATAAACCAAATAAGGTTAAAAATAGGGGTCATGTTTGGAAACCCGGAGACTACAACTGGAGGTAATGCACTAAAATTTTATTCATCTGTGCGATTGGATATAAGACGAACAGGTGCAATTAAAAAGGGTGACGAAATACTTGGAAATGAAACTAGAGTAAAAGTTGTAAAAAATAAAGTAGCTCCTCCGTTCAAGTTAGCAGAGTTTGAGATAAGATATGGTGAAGGTATATCTCGACATTCTGAAATTATAGATCTAAGTGTCGATGCAAAAATTATAGAAAAGGCGGGTGCCTGGTATAGTTATAATGGTGAAAAAATAGGCCAAGGAAAAGATAATGCAATTTCATTTCTAAAAGAAAATGAAGATATCTATAATAAAATTCAAAATACATTACTAGACGAACTTTATCCAAACAAAGATAAAAAAATAAGTGATAATGTCGAAGAAGAGGTAGATGACTGATTTTGAAAAATGTTATAGCACGTCGCAAAAAATGCTAGCAACAAGAGAGCATGGAAAATCTGAAATTGAGCAAAAACTTACAAAAAAAGGCTTTCAAACAACTATAATTCATGAAGTACTAAAAGAATTAGAAGAAAATAATTACTTATCTGATGAAAGATACTCATATGAATATATAAGGATGAGAAAGAAAAAAGGTTACGGTGAAAAAAAAATTTTTTTTGAATTATTAAATAAAGGTGTAGATAAGAAAATAATTCAAGAGAAACTCAAAGATTTCAAAGATGAAGAAGAAGTTTTAATTAAAGCTGTTGAAAAAAAACTTAATTCTGAATATTTGCTGGACGAAAATAAAAAGTTAAAACTTATGAGGTTTTTTTCCTCAAGAGGTTTTGCAGAATTTCAGATAAAAAAAATTTTAAAAACTTATGAGTAAAACAAGTAATGATATTAGAAGGTCTTTTATTGATTATTTTGTAAGTAATGATCATAATCTTCTCCCTCCAAGCTCAATAATTCCAAGTAATGACCCTACATTATTATTTACAAATGCCGGAATGGTTCAATTTAAAAATATATTTATTGGCAATGAAAACACTAATTTTAAAAATGTCGTTACATGTCAAAAATGTCTAAGGGCGGGTGGAAAACATAATGACCTTGAAAATGTGGGATACACATCAAGACACCACACCTTTTTTGAGATGTTAGGTAATTTTAGCTTTGGTGGTTATTTCAAGGATGAAGCAATTTATTATGCATGGAATTTTTTAACTAAGGAATTAATGATAGATAAAGATAAATTATGGGTAACTGTTCACATAACTGACAAAGACTCAAAAAATATATGGTTAAATAAGATTGGTTTAAAAGAAGACAGAATTAATGATGTTGATAGTGATGATAATTTTTGGAGTATGGGTGAAACTGGGCCTTGCGGTCCGTGTACTGAAATATTTTATGACTATGGAGATAGTTATAAAGGTAACCCACCTGGTACTGGCGATGAAGGCGAAAGATATGTTGAAATTTGGAACTTAGTATTTATGCAATATAACCGAAAAAGTGACGGTAAATTATACGACTTACCTCAACCTTGTGTAGATACAGGCATGGGTCTAGAGAGAATAACTGCAGTAATTCAAAATGTTCATAGCAACTACAACACAGATGCTTTTCAAGATCTATCTAATATAATTATAAGTTCAATTGGCAACTCAGTGGATTATAAAGATTCAGTAAATGTGATTGTTGACCATATAAGATCTATTGCTGTAATGATATCTGATGGAATATACCCTTCAAATGAGGGAAGAGGCTATGTTTTAAGAAGAATTATCAGAAGATGTTTAAGGCATGTAAGAAAAATTGAATTAAGTGAAAAAGATTTCCCTCTAATTTTTGGGACTTTTGCCAATCAAGTTAAAGATATTTATCCAGAGGTAAAAAAAAATCTTACAAAAATAATTGATTTGTTTAAGTATGAAACTAATAGTTTTTATGAAACTTTAGATACTGGATTGCAAATACTTAAAAAGGAGATTGATGTAATTAAAAAATCGAAATCAGATATATTAGGTGGCGATATTGCTTTCTTACTATATGACACCTACGGATTTCCATTAGATCTTACTATATCAATTGTTGCAGAAAAAAATATTAGAGTTGATACAAAGCTTTTTGACAACCTTATGAGCGAGCAAAGAAATAGAAGTAAAGAAAGTATGAAATTTAATAAAAATATACCAATTGAGATAAAAAATAAAAAAGCCACGTCTTTCGAGGGATATACAAATAAGAATACAATTTCGAATATTATTGAAATAATTATAAATGGTAATAACGCTAAAAATTTAAAATTAAATGAAAAAGGTATAATTATTCTTGATAAAACCTGTTTTTATGCTGAATCGGGGGGTCAAATAGGTGATCACGGAAAAATTGTAAACAAAACCGCATCATTTGAAGTTTCTGACACACAAAAGATTGGCGATACATATATTCATATTGGTACATGCTTGTCTGGCGAATTTAAGATTAGTGATAAGGTCGAGGCTATTGTTGATGATACAAAAAGATCTGGTACTACAAAAAACCATTCTGCAACCCACCTGCTACATAGTGCTCTGAGAAAAATTTTAGGTAACCATATTGAGCAAAAAGGTTCTTTGGTAGATATTGATAAATTAAGATTTGATTTTTCACATAACAAACCATTATCAGTAAATGAAATTGCTGCTATAGAAAATGAAGTAAACTTAAATATTCAAACCGACTACAAGGTAGAAACGCAAATTATGAAGAAGGACGCTGCCATGAAAAAGGGTGCTTTAGCATTATTTGGTGAAAAATATGCAGATGATGTCCGAGTTTTATCTATTGGTGATGTATCAACAGAATTATGTGGAGGTACACATGTGAGTCAGTCATCGGAAATAGGATGCTTTAAAATAATCAACGAAGAAAGTGTGGCGTCAGGAATAAGACGTATCGAAGCAATTACTGGCAGTTTTGCAATAAATGAGCTAAATAAAAAATACGACTATTATAAAGAGTTAGAATTAAAACTTAATCTACGCGACCAAGATATTATTGATAAAATAAATAATATTTTATTAGAAAATAAGAAACTAAAAAATGAAAATCTTAACTTCTTATCTAAAGCAAAAGAGTCTGAAATTAATATGTTTTTAAAAAGTAATAAATCAGCACTAGGTAGTTATTTATTTTGCTTTGATACAATAAGTGGATTCAATAGTAAAAATATTAAAACTATACTTGAGAAAATTATTGCAAAAAATAAGTCATCAATAGTATGCTTAGCGCAGGAAAACTCTACCAAATTTGAGTTTTTTTGCATGGTATCAGATGATGTAAAAAAAGAGATATCAGCAAAAGATGTTGTTACACATTTAAATAATACACTTGATTTTACTGGAGGGGGAAAAGATGTTTATGCACAATGTGGAAAAAAAATTGGATCCTCTTTTAGTGAAGATTTCAATAAAGTGAAGATAAGTATAGAAAATTTTATCGGACGTAAATAATGCCATTTATAATTCAAAAATATGGTGGTTCGTCCATTGGTACCATTGAGAAAATTAAAAAAGTTGCCAATAAAATTATAGAATCGAAAAAAAACGGTAATGATTTAGTTGTGGTGGTTTCTGCAATGCAAGGTGAGACTAATAGACTTACCGAACTAGCAAAGTCAATCGACGTTGATGCTAGCGGAAGAGAGCTTGACTCACTTTTATCTACTGGTGAACAAGTTACTATTGCCTTACTTTCTTTAGCTATATCTGAATTAGGATATAAAGCTATATCTTTAACTGGTGCTCAAGCTGGAATAATTACATCTGATATCTTTAATAAAGCCAGAATAAAATATATTAATTCTGAAAAAATTAAAAAATTATTAAGCAACGATAACATTGTTGTCATTGCTGGTTTTCAAGGCATTACTGAGCAAGGTGAAATTACAACTCTAGGAAGAGGTGGGTCCGATACATCTGCCGTTGCTTTATCAGTTGCATTAAATGCAGATGAATGCCAAATATACTCTGACGTCGACGGAGTTTATACAACTGATCCAAAAATCGCACAAGGTGCGAAAAAAATCGATAAAATTACAAATGAAGAAATGCTTGAATTAGCAAGTCAAGGCTCCAAAGTTTTGCAGCCAAGAGCAGCAGAATTTGCTGGTAAGTATGATATTACAGTGAGATTATTATCTACTTTTGAAGATGGCACTGGAACGACAATTCAAAAGGAATATAAAAACGATAAAGAATTAGAAAATGTTCTTATTTCAGGAATTGCGTTTAATCAAAATGAAGCTCAACTCACTATTAGAGGGGTCCCCGATCAACCAGGCATAGCTTCAAAGATTTTGGGACCTATTGCTGAAGAAAATATTGATGTTGATATGATTGTTCAAAATGTCGGTGCAGATGGACTAGCAAATTTTACATTCACTGTGAATAGAAATGATTATAAGAATGCATTATCTATCCTAAAAGAAAGCGCGTCCAACTTGAATGCATCGAAGGTTGAAGGTAATAATTCAATTGTTAAAATCTCACTTGTTGGCGTGGGTATGAGAACTCATGTTGGAGTAGCTAATAAAATGTTTAAAATTCTATCGGATGAAAAGATTAACATTAGTATGATTTCAACTTCAGAAATAAAAATATCAGTAGTTACCGAAGAAGAGAACCTTAAAAAAGCTGTTGAAGCCCTCCACAAAGGCTTCGGATTAGAGGTTTAATCAAATTCTTATTAATTACGCCAAAATGGTGTATATTGTAATAAATAATAATAAAAAATAAGACTCTAAGTCTTAATGGAGGATACGATGTTAATATTAACTCGTAGAATAGGGGAAACATTAAAAGTTGGAGACGATATCTCGGTTACGGTTCTAGGTATTAAAGGAAGTCAAGTAAGACTAGGAATCAATGCACCAAAAGATGTTTCAGTTCATCGTGAAGAAGTTTACGATAAGATTAACAGTAACACTAAACAAAAAAAAGAGACGAAAACACCAAATAATATAAGTGTTTAACAATGTCCTTATTAGGAGAGGTGGCCGAGTGGCTGAAGGCGCTCCCCTGCTAAGGGAGTATACGTTAAAAGCGTATCGAGGGTTCGAATCCCTCTCTCTCCGCCACTATAATATGAGTAACAAAACTTTATTTGAAAAAATTATTGAAAGAGAAATACCCTCAGAAATCATACATGAGGATGATAAAACAATAGTCATTAAAGATATAAACCCTCAGGCTCCAATCCACTGGTTAGTAATTCCAAAGACACCTATCCCAAAAATATCAGATTGTTCAAATGATGAAGTTTTTTCTGATCTTTTTAATACTGTTAATAAAGTATGTAAAGATAATAAAATAGAGAATTTTCGAATTGTTATCAATAATGGTTCCGAAGCTGGTCAAGAAGTTTTTCATATACATATTCATATTTTGTCAGGTAGAAAACTAAATTGGCCTCCGGGATAATTTATATATGAAATTTTGGTTACAACCTGATAAATGGAAGTTATCAGCAAAAAATACTTTTTACTGCCTTTTGGGTTGCTCAATTGGTGACTTTGGCACTATATATTACTTTCAAGAATATACTGATATTACAAATGTAATGTTTATTATGCCTATAGCTATGTTTAATGGAATAATTACAAGCATTATACTTGAAACTATAGTACTAATTAAAAACATGTCCTTTAAAGAAGCTTTCAAAACAGCTTGTGGAATGAGTTTAATAAGTATGATCGCTATGGAGCTTGCAATGAATCTAACTGATTTATACCTTTATGGCCAGTTGATAATAAACTTAAAATATTTACCAATCATTCTCTTAGCAGGTTTCATAACTCCTTGGCCCTACAATTATTGGAGACTTGTAAAATATAATTCCTCTTGCTGTGGTTAAACTAGAAAGCATATAAAATCTTTTTAAACAACAAATTGATGATAGAATGTTTCTAAAAGCGCCCGTAGCTCAGCTGGATAGAGTACTTGGCTACGAACCAAGCGGTCGGGAGTTCGAATCTCTCCGGGCGCGCCAACTCATTATGAAAAAAATAAAAATTATAACTATTATTTTAACAATACTATATACAAGCAATGTATATAGTTATGAAATTAAAGGAATAGGATTACTAAAATGTAAAGAGTTTAACTCAGCAAGCATTGACGACAAAGATATTTTTTTAAGTTGGTTAGCTGGATACTTATCTCATGCTTTTGAAAATCAAGATATTAAATCGTCTGCTTTAAACCCAGGTTATGATAGAACAATAATATGGATAGAATACTATTGCCATAAATATCCAAATTCCTCTTTTTATGATAGTGCTAAAAATTATATAAAAGAATTTTATAAAAAATAATTTTTAATTTTTTGTTTTTTTATAATAGTTTTTATTTTTATTATATCTATTATTTCTTTGTTTATAATTTTTTCTATATCTTTTTCCTGTGTTTTTTTCTTCTTTTTTATCTTTTATAAAAATAGAAATTATTTTTTTAAATAAACTACTGTTATTATTTCTAGACACTGGTATTCTTGATTCTGGTACTATGTTATCAACAGCAGCTTTTTCAGCATTTGTATCATTATCTTTTTCATATAAAGTCTCTTTTTCCTCTGTTGATATTTCAAAGCTAGATTTTGATGCAAATTCGTCATTGTCTTCACGATATCTACTTATCTTATAGTTAGGTCTTTCTAAATTATTATTTGGAAGTATGATTAATTCAGCATCAGATGCATTTTTTAGATTTGCAATATCTTCACTTTTTTCGTTTATAATGTAAGCAGAGATATCAAGTGGTAATTCCACAACAACTCTCGTTGTTTGCTCTTTTACAAGCTCATCTCGTGTCAATCTAATAATTGCCGGCGCAATAGACTTAATATTTCTTATTCTTCCTGTACCCCCACATCTTGGGCATATACTCTCTGATGACTCTCTTAAAGACGGTCTTAACCTTTGTCTTGATAACTCTAGAAGACCAAATCGAGAAATTTTACCAACTTGAACTCTTGCTTTATCCAATCGAACACAATCTCTCATCTTATTCTCAACTTCTTTTTGGTTTTGATGAGATAACATGTCTATAAAGTCAATTACTAACAGACCACCCAAGTCTCTAATCCTTAGCTGTTTTGCAATTTCTTCAGCAGCTTCTAAATTTGTATTTAATGCAGTTTCCTCAATATCACTTCCCTTTGTTGATCTTGCTGAATTTATATCTATAGCAGTTAATGCTTCTGTTTGATCAATTACAATAGAGCCCCCTGAGGGTAAGATAACTTCTCTAGAAAAAGCTGATTCAATTTGATTTTCTATTTGGTACTTACTAAATAAGGGAGTATTTTCTTCATATAACTTTAGTTTTTGAGATTGGTGCGGCATTGTAAGATCTAAAAATTCCTTACATTTCTCAAATACATTTATATCATCCACAAGGATCTCTTCAACACTATCGTCCATATGATCTCTAAGAGTTCTAATAATGATATCGCTTTCTCTGTAAATTAAAAATGGATCTTTATTCTCTTTTGATGCTTTCTGAATTGCATCCCATAATTGTACTAAGTAATCTTGATCCCATTGCAATTCATCTTGTGATTTTCCTACTCCTGCTGTTCTAACTATGACGCCTCCGTCATTTATTTTATCAAGCTTATTTAAAATACTTTTGACTTGATTTCTTTCATTGCCTTCAATTCTTCTTGATACGCCGCCAGCTTTTGGATTATTCGGCATGAGAACTAAATATTTTCCAGCAAGGCTTACAAAGGTTGTCATTGCTGCACCTTTGTTTCCTCTCTCCTCTCTTTCTACCTGTGCAATTAATGTTTGTCCAACTTCTAGCATATCCTTGATGCTAGAGTTCTTATCAAAGGTTTCATTTTTAAGATATTTCTTGGAGATTTCTTTTAAAGGAAGAAAACCATGCCTTTCTCTTCCATAATTTACAAACGCAGCTTCTAAGCTTGGCTCTATTCTTGTGACAACTGCTTTATATATATTACCTTTATATCTTTCTCGAATAGAGGTTTGAATATCTAGATCGTATAGTTTTTGACCATCTACGGAAGATACTCTGATCTCCTCGTTTTGACTTCCATTGATTAAAATTCTTTTCATTTTTATATCCTGCAAAAAGGCAAGTCAAAGCGATAAAATTATTAAAATTTAAAACAGGTTCAATTAAATATAATTTTTGGTTAGTAATAACGTTCATTTTCATTTATGCAGTGAGCTTACCTATATTTGTTTAAGTTCTATAATTATGAAGCGTGTTCTTCACGCTTCATTAAGTATTCTTTAAAATTTTGTATTTATACAAAATTACGTTGGTATAATATAGCAGCCTTAGGGTATATCATCAAATAATGCTATGAAAATATCGAAAAAAGCAGAAAATATAAGGGTTACAGCAGCAAATGTTGGTCAAAGAATTGACAACTTTTTAATGTCTAAAATAAAAAATGTACCTAAAAGCCATATACATAAAATAATCAGAACTGGGCAAACAAGGGTAAACGGATCTAGAGTAAAGTCCCTATATAAAATAAAAATCGACGATATTATTAGAATTCCCCCATATACAACTGAAACCAAGCTCACAAGTTTAATAAAGCAAGAATACAAAGAGCAAATAAATAAAAATATATGCTATGAAGATAATAATTTTATTATTGTAAATAAGCCAACTGGATTATCAGTTCATTCAGGATCATCACAAGGATATGGCTTGATAGATATTGTAAGAGAAATAAAAAAGAGTGATGAGAGGATTGATCTCGCCCACAGAATAGACAGATCAACATCTGGTTTAATAATAATTACAAAAAACCTTAACGCATTAAGATCTATAAATAAAAGTTTTTTAAACTACGAAATTTCAAAAAAGTATTTCTTAGTTGTTAATGGGTTATGGAACTATAAAGCAGGAATAAAAAAAATGGTAATAAAAAGGAAAGATAAGCAGCAAGAAATAAAAACTTTTTTTAAAAAAATTAAAAATACAAAAGAATTATCATTTCTTGAAGCTGAATTAATCACAGGAAAAACTCACCAAATTAGAAAACATTGTTATGAATTAGGCTTTCCTATTGTAGGTGATAAAAAATATTTTTTTTCAAAAAATAAAAAAACAATTAAATCAAAAAGGCTATTACTTCATGCTGGAGAGTTAAAATTTCACGATCACTTGTCAAAAAAAAATATACACATACAATGTAAATTACCAAGTGATTTTTATCAATTTATGATCAACTATTGTCTTTTATAAGCTCTATAATATCTTTTACATAGTATAATGGAAGGCCAATCAAACCAGTTAAATCAGGCTCGTCTGTTATTAATTTCCTAACGAGAAAATCCTTCCCTGATTCATATTTAAAGGCAGCTGTAGAATGAATTGGGTTAAATTTGTTAATATATGTTTCAATATCTTT
>MDTC01202512.1_pt1 | contig 20438 bp, 13 predicted proteins | sample 811181 | NCBI WGS metagenome assembly MDTC01 (sample SAMN05326644, study PRJNA326480) | marine metagenome | isolation source: seawater | place: Pacific Ocean: North | collected 2011 | reverse complement strand
GTCGTCGATTGCTCGAGAAAAAGCAGCTATATGCCGTCCGAATTGCACCTTATTTGTACGAGATCCACAAAACGAAGACGTTCTGCAAGCCGTCTACGATGAAGCGCAGAATGCTGGTAATGCAGCACTCGGTGAAATATTAGCCCCTGCTAATCCAATCACCATTCCAATTCATGCTTCGGCTTCTGTTCGTGAAGAAGCACTCACTCTTGCTAAGGCTGTTTTTGAGGACCTTCATTTCTCTGGGGAGCTTTTGGAACAAGCGAATCAATCTATGCGGTGGCCGGCAAGAATGCAGTTGCTTTCATCTCAGCAGACATCGTCTCACCCGTATTTATTGGACGCAGCACATAATCCATCTGGAATCCGTCGAATTATTCCAGAATTGGAACACTGTATTTTGCAGAATGCTCCGTATGTGAATTCGAAACCATCCTGGAGCCTTGTGCTAGGTACATCGCCTCAACATGACTTAGAGCAATTTCTTTCACCACTGCTTAGCCTTTGTGAACGCATCCCTCCACAACAAATTATTCTCACACAACCTCAAGGTGGCCGTTATCAAGGCATCCCTCCTTCACAACTGAAACCTTTCTTTGAGTCTAGAGAAAAAATTCAGATTCACATTCATCCTAGAGATGCTGTTACTGCTCTGGCCGTTTGTGACTCTCAAGAAGTTGGGCTGGTGGTAAGTTTAGGCTCTCTGTATCTTCAGGGAAATATATTGCAATCTTTAAAATTAACCAGCGATGAATTCTTGTCATTGTATCCGAAGCAATCATAGAGAGAAGCCTCGCGTAGGGTGGTGAGGACAATGAGTGAGAAATGGGATATCCGTTTTTTGGATTTAGCTGAACACATCTCTGGGTGGAGCAAAGACCCATCGACGAAAGTAGGCTGTGTCGTTGTTGGTGAAGACCGAGAAATTCGCTCAACGGGTTTCAATGGCTTTCCCCGGGGTATCAGTGATGATGAGGACCGATTGACTGACCGAGACAAAAAATACCCTCTTATCTGTCACGCTGAAGAAAATGCAATCATGCATGCAGCTCGCATCGGAGTATCCTTGAAAGGTAGTACAGCATACGTCACATGGCCACCTTGCTCTCGTTGTGCACGTTCACTTATTCAGGCAGGGATTCAAGAAATAGTCTATCCAAAAACCGATGGCATTCCTGAACGATGGGTAGAGGATTTCAATATTTCAAACGGGATGCTGCTCGAAGCAGGAATTCATGTTCGTACAGTGTGATTCTTGTGTCATAGTGCCCCGTTAAGGAATCCTCTTTTTTGTTAGGATTAGCACTCGTTTCTACCGACGATTTGATGCCTTGTGCAGCGCTGGGTAAAATATGCGAGTAGAGGTGTTGGCGGTCGCTTTTGGGCTGCTTATGGTTTGCTCGGGCTGCATAACTCCAGTTGTGGACTCGCTTTCAATTACATCAGGTGATGAAGATGAAATCCCCGTAGAGGCTTGTAATGGAATGCTCGTTTTGTGTTTCAGAACCTACGATAATGTCACTTTTCCCGAAACCCATAACGCCTTTTCTACTCACCAAGATGGGATTTACTATCCGGCAAGTAATCATCAAACCGGTTTGGACGCACAATGGGGTGCTGGAATGCGTGCCTTCATGATTGATACCCATTATGAGACGCTTGGTGATGAACGGGTTGAAACGGTTCGGCTTTGTCATGGCGATGACGACCGCGGATTCAGTCCTTGCACGTATGGCAATGTAGATTCGGTAGGATGGCTTTCAAATCTTAAGCAAAAAATGGATGAAAACCCACGTGATGTTGTCACGCTCTTGGTCGAAAACTATGTTCAACCCGACCACCTGCTCGAAGTGTTCAAACAAGCTAATCTCTACGAGCGAGTCTACTATCATGAACTTAACACTCAGTGGCCTACTCTTCAACAGATGATTGATTCAGAAACGACATTGGTGGTTTTTTGGGAGCAAGGAGAAGATTTGGGCCACCCCTGGGTTCATGATTTTTTGACGCATAGTTGGACTACGAACTTTGCTGAGGAGAACACTGAGGATATGAATTGCGATGTACTACGCGGGGATGTCGAACAAGAAGTCTATCATATGAACAACTGGTTAAGAGGCCCACTTGGACTGTCTGACCCGACTCGAGGAGAAGAGGCAAACAATGTCGATTTCCTTATTCAAAGAGCGATTGAATGCTTGCAACAGCATGGAAAGCGTCCAACATTTCTCGCTGTAGACTGGTGGGAGGATGGGGATGTTGTAGCAGCTGCCAAGGCGGTCAATGAAATGGAATTGACTCAGTAATCAATTCCAGAACCGTCGTGTACGGGCGTATTCAATTTCTGCATGGTGAATTGTTTCAAGCAAACCCTCTAAATTTCCTCGTTGAACTTTGCGTAGGATTCGTTGTGCAGTAGCCTCCCCAATACCCCTGCCCATGAGGCAAAGAATAGCCTCTATGCCTCGTGACTGAACGATAGATGCATTTTTCATCATTCGTCCTTGGTCTTTTTCATCATCAGATTTTACCCATTCAAGGAGCATTGACTGCATGCGTTCGGGGGCACATGCCAGCATTGTGCCTTTACATTTCAAACAAGATTGAATTGATTTCAGCTCTTGATAGCGAGCAACTCGAAATCTCCTCACACTCATGCATTTTAGACAACACAAGACGGCTCTCTCATTGGTCAGTCTACCACGCAATTGACTTCGAACCTGGGAATTGTCCCAATTTGGTAGTAACATGTCCCTGCTTGAATAGTTAGATAATCCTAAGGGCCCAGATGCAGTTATCTTGACATGGATATTACCGTTTTGAATAGAGCGTAGTACATCTCTAACACCAACCACATCCATTCGTTCATGAAAGAGCTTTGAAAGAACCTCTTCCATTACAACAGTCCCACGATATTTTCTGAGTAGGGCCTGGAGGTTGATTTTACGAGGATCAACACCGTGTCGTAAGATTCCAAATGTTTTGGCAACTTGAGCAAATCTCCATCGTACTTGCCGAGAATTTGGTAGAGTGACACTAAGAACGCCTTCAATGGCATCGGGAGGGGTCGTCATCAACCAATCCAGGATTTCTTCGGGTTCTACTGCACCGGTCTGAAGTGCGATTCGAGTTGGTTCAACCAACAGCCTCCCCCATTTTCCTGTTTTTGTTGAGGCCATAGCCATGAGGTAATGTCCGAGTCCTTCATTGATCCGAGAACCGTGACAGGAATTAATCACGATAGCATCTTCACGGCGTTCTAGAGTCATCAATCGGTCGGTTGGAACATGACCTGTCGCCTCAACATGGGCAGCGATATGTTCTGCCATGACACCCAATGCTTCTTGGTCGACGGGGTGCTCGGACAAGATGGAATCCCGTTCCGAAAAAATACCTTCAGTGTCTATAATATTTGGTGATTTTAAGACATTTTCATGCTCTTCAAAGAGGCCTAAATCTTCAGCAATTAGTTGACGTAGTCGGCCAATATCTCTGCCAATTGCCTTTGGAACCGGCGGCAATTCACCGACCCACCGTGGGGCTTGAGCTTTGTCCGAGACAGGTGCTACTAGAAGTTCAGACTGTTCAGGGTCTGCATCGATAATCAACCATGTTCGGCCTGCCATGACAAATTGTCTTCTGCTTCCATCATCATCTTCACCACTATCGTTCAACGACAACACAAATGCTTCATCGACACTGCCAAGACTACGTCGGGTTACTGCATCTCGAACTCGGTATGATTGCTTATCTGGAATCATTGAGAGGTGATTTGTTACCCACTGCCGAGTTCTTCCGGCAGTTGAAAACCAACCTTTCTTGAACCGTGATGGTACTTTGACAGAGAGCAGTTTGATGGCGTCTGGAATCTCTTCATCAGGGACTGAATACAGTGGTCTTTCTTCTGGTAGAGAGATATTTTTGCTCTTCGCCTCTTCCATTGCAGCAGAATACACTGCCTTTGGCCAACGATACCATGGCAAATCTTCTGGGTGAGGGGTAGAACGCACAATCCACCCATCTGCCAAAACTGCCAAAATTGATTCAGTATCTTTGCGACTCCATCCTTCAAACTGTGCTACTTTGGATAGAATTTCTGTAGCTTCGTCAATTGGTACTGCGTTAAACGAATGAGCCATCAAAACGAGTTGATTTGCTGCAACAGAAAGAGGCCGTTGTCTCCATTCGATGGATTCAATTTGTCCCAGCATTGCTCGCCTTCCTACGACAGCACTTTCAGCGATGTCATCAAAATCCCATGAGAGTAAATTCCCTTTACCGACTCCACCAAGACGGTGGTCGGCTCGACCGACACGTTGTAACATTCTGTCGACCGAGCGCGGACTCTTTATCTGTAGTATGCGTCGTATTTTTCCTACATCAATCCCAAGTTCTAGGCTTGAAGTACACACAAGTCCTGACAAATCTCCACTTCTCAGTCGGTCCTCCATATCTCTGCGGGTTTCTGCTGCTAGAGAGCCATGGTGAACGCCAATGTTGACATCCGGAGCCATCGTTTGGAGTCGGTTAGCTATGGTTTCAGCATCACTTCTGCTGTTGACAAAGACCAGACACGGAGGGTCGATTCGTAACAGTTCAACGAGACGACGAAAACTAGCATGTGCTCGAGGCTGAATACTCAAATCAATTGCCCCCACTTCATCCTCTGAAGTAACTCGAGTGCATTCCACCGAAAGGTCAGTGGTACGATCACCAGTAATGATGAGTGCCTTTCCTTTTTTCGGAGACAGCCATTGAGCCACTTGTTCCGGATTACCAACTGTAGCAGAAAGCCCGATACGTTGTACACTGCGGCCAGAAAGGGCTTCTAATCGTTCCAAACCAATAGAAAGTTGCCATCCTCGTTCACTCGCAGCAAGATCGTGAACTTCGTCAACAATAACTGCTTTAACGCGTTTTAACAATTCTCGTAGATTTTTTCCAGTGAACATCAACTGAAATGTTTCAGGAGTCGTGACAAGTAAATCCGGAGGATTTCTTGATTGCCGAGAACGTTCACTTGGCTTTGTGTCACCGTGTCGCAGGCCAATCCGCAGGCCGACTGCTTCAGTGATTTCGGTTAAACGGCGGTCAACATCTCGATTAAGTGCTCGTAGAGGAGTGATGTAGAGTATTGAAAGTGGCTCCCAGTCTTCAACTAAGCATCTATGCAGCATCGGTAGAACAGCAGATAGGGTTTTTCCAGAACCAGTTGGGGCCACGATAATTCTGTCTTCACCTTTGCACAATTCAGGTAGTGTTGCTGTCTGTACCGGAGTAGGATTCCAACCCGTTGAATGGAGTGCTGCAGCCAATCTCGGTTCAAGGCTGGAGAAAACATCCGACATACTCTCCCCACCCCTACGGAGTTGTCGTTATGTCGACCTCTTTTGAGGATTTGGAAATACTTGGGATTTATGAGACTGAGAACATTAGTCTTCATAGTCGTCGTCAAATTCATCATCATCGTCGTATTCTTCATCTTCCCAATCTTCTTCCTCTTCATCTGAGAAAGCACCTTCACCATGGTCGATTGTGGTTCGAGCCGCAACGGTTGCTACAGCGATAAGAACCAATATTGAGGTGATGACAAAAATCCATGCAAGTGGGGATTCACGTGGTGAATCGAGGATACCGAAATACTCGCCATAAGCAATATCAATGGAATGCTCAGCACTGTTATCAAAGTCATTCACTTCAACAATCAAGCCTTCTGGCACGTTCCTGTCGTAATCAACAACAACACGGATTCTGTCAACATCTTTAGCATCCCAAACGGTACTTACTTCTACAATCTCATCACTGTTAATCCCAGCGATTCCTACCGTATCAAACGGTAATTCTTCGTCGCCCGAAAAGAAGGCCACCTTGAACAGAGCAGGCGTTGGACCTCCAACATTGATTACTTGTGCCTTGATAGTAATACTTGCTCCAGGTGCAATGTGGTCATCGGATAACGAGATGGAACTAACACGTAATTCTGGACCAACGGCTCCGAGCCGAATCCACTGCCGTTCAAAGTCAGTATCATCGACAGCTAATTCTGGAATAGGACTTGCTTCGGAATTCGATACTACGGGGAATTGATTTCCAGCAGTGTCGTATCCGGAGACATAAAACCCAACGAAGTCCCCTGATTCAGGAATAATTCTACCGTTATCTGTTAAGTCAACAGAGCCGGTCCAAATTACATTTTGCCCATCCTGTTGCATACCGAGGAGAGTCGAACCGGCCCCGAGTGTTACCGTGCGAGTAGCATCTCGCATTACCCAGTGAACCATTTGGCTTGAACCAGTTAAGTCAGCATCTTCAGTTCCGTGGAATTCAACAGGGACATTGGTTAGATCGTTATTGTCTGAAATATCGATGACATTCAACGGAGTAATTCTTCGGACAACACGTGGAGCAGCATCATCAACAATCACTTGTAATGTAGTTGAGACAAGAGTTCCAGTCATATCTTCACCTTTACCAGGGATATTGGTAATCGATATCAAACAGGTTCGTGTTGGAGAAGACTGAAGAGTTGATGCGGATGAAAGAGGCACTTCAACTGAGAATTCGCCGTACGAACTTATTGAACCGTCGCTCCACATCTTTTCTCCATCGAAAACTTCGATGAGTATACCTACATCTCGAGGAGCAGCAACTGAACTGCCCTCGTAAACAACTCTTCCAGTAAATGCCAGGCGGTCGTCTTTGCGTACCCGACTTCCATCGGCAATAATTCCGGTCCGTGGTTCAGAGATGTCTTCCACCTGGTATTCAGATGGGGAAAGCATAAGGTCGTTTTCTACCCTAAAGGTGTGTTCAAGCAACAAGATTTGTGATTCTTCATTTGAACCACGTTCTTTGTACCGCAATGCGACATCACCCATTTCTTCATCGGGCCAATCCCATCCAATCACAAATTCAAAGGTCAGTTGAATCCATGGCAAGCCGGATTCATTGACGGTTTCGACCATTTCACTGCTCGCGAGTAAATTGATAAAATCACTATCAGACCAGAAGGTATCGTTCATTCCAGAATAGGATATTTGCTGTGCATCACGAATAGGGTTTGGTCCTTCAAAGTCAAACACGAGAGAGATGTATTCAAAGTCAATCGCCGTGTTTGCATCGATAAATCCTAGGGAGATAGTCTGTTTCATTCCAGCGTAGACTGGAGCGTCATCAACATGCCCTTCCCAATCGAGGCCAGTAAAAATGGCAGTGGAATCTTTTCGTGTCCGGAAGGTTGCATCATCGTATGAGAAGCCAGGTCCTGACATGAAGGAAAGCACTTCGTCATCACTGTTGGTGGCAGTGTAGTGAAGTAGATTTCCAGCTTGATCCCCGCCAGTCCAATAGTACGAAACACGGCCCATGTTTGCATTTCTTGAGTGGTCAATTGTGGTAATGAACCACTTGTTTTTCGCTACTGTGCTGTTGTGAACCGTCTTGCTGATGTACTCTTGAGGGTCGGGTTCTCCGTTTCTGTTCAAGTCATGGTCGGATTCTACCCAGTACATGAGTTCTAGCGACATTGGGTGACCGACATCATCGTTGACCAGTATTTTGACTTCTTGAAGTGGGCTGGCTGCTTCATATGCGTCTTCAAGAGGCAGGAATGCTTCTCTGTGAGGGGCAGTCGCATCAACTTTGTAGGTTCTACGCCAATCGGCGTTTGGGGGCAAAGCCAAGGCAGGATTTTTCTCGTTGTAGGTTTGCACTTCATAGGTCAAGCCATCTTCAATATCAATTTCAGGTAGGTCAATAGAAATAAAGAATGATCCGTTGTTATTTGTTGTATCACGTGCAGTACTTTCGACCCATCCATTACGAGAGATTCGTACATCAAATGCGTTATCTCGAGGAGCATCCTCTGTATTCATAAACCACATTGCGCCTTGGAAGTACAGTGTTTCACCAGCAGCAACCCAGGAGTTGTCAGGTACATCGTCCATGACAAGCGCGCCGTCGTTATCCCGAACTTTGAGCCAACCAAGTCCAAATGAGCGATTCACCTCAAGTCCTTGTACACTTGTTAAATCAAGTGGCGAGTAGCCTGCAGAACCAGAATTATCTACACATCCCGTACGGAAACGGACGTTACTTTGGTCTGGGAATTCATCAGTGACATAGAAGATCCAGTGAATTTCGAGAATTCCGTTGGATTGTGTTGACCAAGAACTTGCGTCGAGTTCAACGTAGTCTTCCGGGTCGTTTGGAGTTGGGAATATGTCTCCATTTTGCCAGTAGAGCGTCGGATTCTTGGCTATCGAATTGGTCATAAATGTCAATGTTGCTTCAGTCATTGTACTCGCGTCTTCGCCAATAACGTGCCGAGTAACAACTTCATAGGGCGTTGTACGCTCGTGAAGTATCTCACCTTCGGGTATATCTATTTCTAAATTAACGGTATTCATCGTATAGGTGATTGCAAATGATTCCAAAACCAAAACCCCAGACGATGAGGCGATAAGGCCAACAGATATGTTGCTGAAACCCGCTCCAGTGTCGGGAATAGCATCGTTGAATCTTTTCAGCAAATTATTGGTTCCTGATGTGGAATCAAGAACCGTTAGCGGCCCGAGCAATGCGCCGGCTGATGCAGCGCGCGACCAACCGAGTTTTCCGTCGATTTCGATACCAGGTTCGCTTGGGGCATTTGAATGCCGTGCGATTGAGAGGTTCCAAATCGAAGGAGAACTTGCGCCATTTGAAGGTCCGGACAATTCAACTCGCATGCACATGTAGTAACCGGTTCCAGTGATTGATTTCGATTGATTGGATTGAGTGAATGTAACAACTCCAGTTGAAGTACTGCACTGGCTGTTTGTTGTGTATCCAAATTTAACATTGATGGATGTGCCCACAGGTCGGTCTTCATCCCATGTTACAGTTGCTGCAACGACATTTTTTGTTCCTGACCCAACATACTGGTATGCATACATGTAGGATGAAGACACATAAGATGCAATGTATTCAAAGCCTACTCCATCAAAAATAGGTGCTTTTGTTACGGTTCCGTTCAGTGTTGCACGCCATTGGAAACTGGTGCTTGCTTGTGCGAAAACCACGGTTTGTCCGACACTGACAGGACGCCACGTGCTTCCACCATCGTTTGAGAGGTCCACGTTGATACTGGTTCCCGTTGGAGTGTATCCAAGAATACTGCTTACATCCATTCTGTCGATTGCTTTGGTGGTGGTGAATGAACTACCAAGGACACTAGCAGTGGTCGTTGAATGTGATCTACTGTCAAACAACGAACCGTCTCCGAAGTTGTTTACTTTACGAGCCCCTGTACTGCAGTATAATGTGCTTGTTTGGTGGCATGAGAAACTCAACTGACCCGTTTCAGTATTGACAAGCCCGTAATGTCCACCTTCCGTGACCGGAACTTCACCCATGTGTTCAATGAAATTGCCGTTTAAAGTGAAGAAGTGGTGATATGAATCGTAACTATAGCCGACTCCACTGACATACAGCTGGTCGTATTCATTGTAGATGATTGTTGGCATGTTGACTACCATTCCAGCGCCGTATCGAGAGACCGTTGACCCAGAGGCCATGGTCCAAGTTCCCTGAATACTTGCCGGATTGGTCTTACTTACTTCATTAAGGTAAGTGGTTGTAGCAGAATAGGAATAGGTTGCAACATACAGTTTACCCGTGGCATCATCGATATCAACACCCGTGACGTATTGGTTGCTGTATGTATACGAGGCATCACATCGCCATGACTTCGAGCTTCCAGAAGTAATCACGGACCACTTTGTCATACGGTAACTGGTGTAATGTGCAGTGTAGACGGTCGTACCATCTACGGTAGCGTCAACCATGTTGTAGTATGAAGATGTAGGGCAGCCATTTGTTACAAGTGAAGCAGTACCCATGTAAGCTCCAGTCGTGGCATTGATTCGAAGAATCGTAGGTGTGTTGTAAATACTCGAAGAGGAATACTTCATGATGTGAAATTCATCTCCGACTTTTGCAACGATGCCAATGTAGCCCCAAGATGCACCTGTACTGACAGAAAATTGGCTGAATTTCTTTGTTAATCCCGAATATCCTTGATCTGAAAAAGAAACGAATTGACCGGTTGTGTTTTGATGTGCATTGACTTTGCTTTGAATGTGCGCCGGTCTTCCAAAGTCAATTGATTGGAGTGTAGGATTTCCTTTGAGCGTCATGACATTCGATGAAACATCGACATTGTTCCGCTGGCCAGATGTAAATGGAGAAGGCGGAGAGCCGGACCATGCGCCGTCTCCAGCGCCACCGAAATGGGCATTGGTTGTGAAATTCGAGTATGATGTAGAACTTGCTTCCCCACGTAAATTGAACTCAACATCAGTTACTTCTGCGCCATAGGGAATGGTGAGGTAACCAGCCGTTCCGTTACCGGTTCCTGAAAACGTATGGCTGTATGATGTGGAGCCGTCTGAAAACTGTGTTTCAACGGTCGCTCCTGCGGCCATAGGTGTCATGAGAGAAAGTGTAAACAAAAGTGTCAAAAAGAGTGCTTTTCGCATTAAAATCACCTGTAGCCTCCAGTGGGCCTTTAACCCACAGCATGCAAAGCATTTGAACTTCGCCCCATCAAGTCACATGTGAGCGATAGAAAAAAAAGGCTCCTCGAAGTGTGTAACACTGGGCGCAAGCATGGGTATATTTTCAAGATGGTGGGAAAAACAGCACGGACGTCAGTTGGGGATTGCTGCTACTGCATCCGGAGCACTAGGGATTTTGCTTATGACATCCATGTATCAAATTTTATTTTTGCAAAATCACAACACTTGGGGTGATTTCACCGGGCACGCGATAGGGCTAGGTGTGTTTTCAACAATCTCGTTATTGATTGTCATGCCTGAATTCTTTTCGTTGAGAGGATACGCTACTATCTTGGACGAACTTCGCAGTATTGATTCAACTTCGGAATTGCGTCGAAGAAAAGCTGAAGGAAATGAGGCAGCGGAAGCACTAGGTGCTGGACACGAGGCTTCATGGACGGCATTCCTTGAAAGCAAAGGACTTCGACGGTGAACTTGAGGGGACAACACTTGAGCGAGCGCGACCCGTTGAAACTGTTGGCTCGTGAAATGCTCCTCGCCGTAGCAATGATTGGTTTACTCATCTTTGGATTGTATGCACATACCGGCTCTATGCCTCCGCTCGTGGTCGTCGAATCCTCTTCAATGGTTCATGACATAGACGGCGAAGTGGGCAGTATTGATGCTGGAGACCTCGTCCTTGTCCACAATCGTGATTTTCAATCAGTTGTTACTTTTGCAGAGGCAACGGACCCTCAAAATTCAAATTTTGGATACGAGCAACACGGTCTTGAAGGAGACGTCATCATCTACAAGAAAAACGGTGAAAACGGTACGCCAATCATTCATCGGGCAATAATGGAGGTTGTTCCTAATCAGATCTATTCACCCAATCGAGACATGCCCTCGAATGCCTCCAATTCGCAACACTGCCCGAATGGGGGTACATATGACTCCGAATCGCTTGACCAAAACGATGCAGCAGGTGTCTGTGTTCTTACATGGGATGTTCCAGGAACTACGGTAAAAGATGTTGAAACGGTCACCGTTTCGTTCGATGGCTCGCAAGCAGGATACTATGATTGTAAACGACCGGTTCATGCCAATGTTGAGAGCCATCTTGTCGTATGGGAATGGCAACCTCGTCATGCCGGTCTTCTCACGTTGGGAGACTACAATAACTGTTCAGTCGACCAAGGTTCTCAAGCGGTAAACGGGTCATCTGGGATACACAGTTCAATGGGTACAGTGGGGCCTATACGCAGTTCATGGCTTATTGGAGTTGGCGGAGGTGAAATCCCTTGGCTTGGTACAGTTAAACTCATGGTAAGTGGCCAAGGAACTCCCGGAACCATTCATGTACCTAGTTCCTCGTTTTTCATGCTATTTTCACTTATTGCCGCAGTCCTTGTCTTTCCCATGATACTGGAACCGGTGGCCAAGAGATTGATGCGTAGGTCGCCAGAGTATGGCATGGCGCTGGAAGAGCAAAAAAAGTATTTTTCTGAAGAAGAATAGTTAGATTGAAATCGCTTCATCAAGGCTTATCTCTCCGGTTGCTACAGCATATGCTGTTTCGGTAGAAATTGTTTTCCTGCCGTTGGATTTTTTTCTACTTTGGCGTTGAATTTCTCTTAAATCCCCTTCTGTTGGTCGTATTGTTCGAAATTCGAATACTTGCTGCCCACGAAGCAAAGCAATACGAATGGCTGAAATAACATGATTGTGCCTTAACAAACCCCGAGAGGTTTTCGATTCATTTACTTGCTCAAGGTGGAATGAATGGGTGAGGCAATCATTGATTATTTGGTCTCGGATAAGTGGTGCGCCATGTCCAATACGGACGACCATTGTTTTGAAATCCAGCGCTGAAGCTATACCGGAAATATGTGCCGAGACACTATCCACCTTTTCCAGTTGAGCAACTCCTAGAACTACGCCATCAGCGAGCCATGCGATGCCAGGTCTTGGGCCAGGATCAATTCCAAAGCAAAGAAGGTGTACCTGAGTAATACCTCTTTGTAGACGAACTGCCTTTTCTACAGCTTCCTTAACGGTGAAGACAGATGACGCAATTGGTTGACCTTCGTTTCTGTACTTGGCAACCTCAATTTCACTTCCAAACCAAATCATGTCCCGTTCAGGAAGAACTGCATCGTGATCGAGTAAGACAAACCGAATTTGTCTTTTTTTAAGTTCATTCATGAGTCTGTAGGCCAGCTTAAAATCGACAGTGCGAATTGCAAGGCGAGACACACATCTGTCTTGTTTTCCGATGTTAACTAATGTTACGGCTTCACGGTTATCATTTTGTGGCAACTAAAGCCGGGATTTGAACGAGATTTGGACCGAAGTCATCAAGAACGATTGACATAGATGGTACTCCGTGTCGAGTCAATACGAGCGGGAACTCAGACAGGTTTTGGCCGGCATTCCTAAAGGCGTAGATTCCGTAATTCGGTCGTGCTCGCCAGTTGAAAAAGAGAAGATGCGTCTAGTGATAAAACGACCATTCCTCGTCGTGCGAGCAGCAGGTTCTGGGATGGAAGGTACCGGTGATTTGCTTGCTTTACGAGGAGATTTCAGTTTCCCAATAGAGGTAAAATCTACCCGTGCACAGAAACTTTACTTGTCCGGAAGAACAAAACTCCAGTACGAGGCAATGGTCAATGAGGGTGAGCGATGCCGCCTTATGCCCCTTTACGCACACCGTAGAAAGGGTGTACGAGGAGATTCATGGAGGATTTTTAGAGTTGAAACAAGCAATCTATCGGGTCGACTTCGGAAATTATCCAACTCGATTCCAGCCTTCCCGCTTAACAGAAACGGGTCAGTCTATCTCAACTGGGACGATGGAATGCCGTTAAATGAATTCATTTCCTTGGTCTGCTCATCGGCTGGCACGGATTCTTCTAACTTGCATGAGCTTGAAGTTCGAGCCATGAGGAAAGATATCTTTTCACCTCAACTACCGTCAACCCGTGTTGAAGAGTTGCAGCTAGCCCAAAAGATTCCTCAAGCACCGTTAGACGTTTTTGCAGAGTTACGCCGTCGCCGTTCCTAATCAAAAGTACGGCACAATCAACACAAACAGCACCATCATCAATAAGGCAAGCGATGACATGTTTGAGGCTTTTCTGGAAATGTGATCGACCCACATCGGATGTATCTTCCATAACTTTGTCTTATTTCCAATACGTCTGATTCGATTGAGTGTACCCGTCAGCCAGTCTTTGAACAAATGGCCTCCATCGAACGGAACCATTGGAATCAGGTTCGTGAAACCGAGAAGAATATTGACCCACATTAGCCAGAAAAAGAAGTTGACTAAGAACAGCAGCCCACTGATGCCAAGTACATCTCCTAGGAATCCATCGGTTGGAGTTAGCATCGATTCCTCCATCGGGTGCATTGAAATCCCTTGCATTTCAAAAGGTACAATCATCATGTTAAGGATGTGAAAGGGTGTATAAATTACCCTAAGAGCAAAACCCCCTTCAAATCGAGGACTGGTAGGTCCAGCAAGTCGGTCGATTCCTTGTGTACCTTCACTGATTCCTACAATGCCAACAAAGGCATCACCTTCCTCAATAGGAGGATTTTGATTTTCGAGGATTTCTTTACTCCACCCAAGATCTAGATAGTACTGGTATTTGTCGGCAAGAGTAATATCCATAGTTTCCAATGAGCCGTCCTCATGGAGGACATCGACAAGGATAGTATCGTTTGCTTTGTATTGACCCATTACCGATTGGAATCCGTCAATACCTTCAATTTCAGTGCCGTCGATTCTCAAAATGGTGTCCCATGGTTGTAAACCAGCTTGGTCTGCACCGGAATCTTTGACAATTCCTTGAACATGGGGATTGACATTTGTTGTCGTGAGATTTGCTGCAAGGCCTCCCAGAAGCAGTAGACAGACAATCGCCGCAAAGATGTTGGTAGCAGGACCTGCCGCAAACATTCGCATACGTTCTTTTCGAGGCGCCTTGTGGAGTTCTTGGTATTGAGGTTCAGCGAATGCTCCAAGAGGTAGTGGACCAAGTTGCAACAAACCGAATGCACGAATGCGCATACCGTGTGCCCGGGCTAGAAGCCCATGGCCAAATTCGTGAATCACAAGTGCGATGATGAACGCCATAGCCCCCCATCCGAGGGGGATCATTGGGTTCAAACCCGGAATAGCTACGAGCTCACTGGCGCTTGGAGGAGCGGCTGTTGGCGGCGAGAGAATCGATGTTACAAACGCAAGAAGCATGCCGATTGCAACAAAAAACATTGAGAAAAGACACACCCAAAGCGCAACTTCGCCGTAAATTCTCCAGAATCTGCGTGGTTTTGCAACATAGTCGAGAGTTGTAAGGCCTTTACTGCTGCGGACCATCAAAACTACGCCGAAAACTCGACTCGCATTCCATCTGTCCAGTACACCGTTCTTCTCCCATATTCGAAGCAGAACATACCACACTAAAATCAACAAAAAGACGACTTTCCAGTCGGCTTCAACCGAGCCCCACGCGCCATCCATGGAACTCCCAAACACTCCTTCTCCTTGAATCTTAACGAAAGTCCTAACAAAGTTGATGATGGTTCGACCTAAGGATTCAACATGGACACCCATCGAACGGCCCTCGAACAATGGTGCGAGGAAGAGTGGGCGCAACTCCCTCAAGCGATTTCAGAGTGGCATTCTGATGAAGATATCATTCAAGTGTTCATGAAACTCAACAGGAGCGTCCTTATCGCAGATTTCTCGGTAGATTCAGAAGGCGAGATACACTGCCAGGAGCATCTCCAAATCCCACTTGATCGATGGAATCCCGGTTCGATACAAGCCCACAGAACTTCAGATGGTACCGTTCGATTCCGCCATCGTCATTTGGAAATTCAGTTGGCAGCTCGCTTACGTGCTCCTGAATGGGGCAAAGCCTTACTCGAAGAATGGCTTATGAACCAAAGGGGAGACATGCTACGGCCCAAAGACCGCTCCCAGCGAATAGCATCGATAAACCGAACTAAAATGAGCGTTGAGCGAAATCTCAATCATTCAAATCTTGATGCTGTGAGAATGGATTTCCTAGCAGCAACTGCGAGTTTGACTTCAGTTGAAACGAATCTCAATTCAAAGCGAAGAAGCGATGAATCGGAGTGACTCAATTTAATTTGACTCGATACTTGTTACGTCCATTGGCGTACATCGTTATCGAGCCAGATGACGAAACACATACTGCGATGCCTTCAACTAATTGTGAAATCGCTCTTGCTGCTAAATGCCGACCGCCTTCGCCTGGTTTAGGGGTAATGCCCTGTGGGACCTGAATGTATCGGCCAGCATCACTTGCAACCCCTTCGCGATTGAACAATATCGCTCCATCGAGCCAGGCAAATTCTGCTAAAGTTTCGTGATTTGCTTCATGCAAAATACTTCTTTTTTCTGCGGGATGACCCTTGAATGGATTTAGCACGAGTGCAGTCGTGTGTTTACGTAGGGCAGGAAGAGGGCCCAAGGCAAACAGTGCGCCAATAGCATGCCCTTCCCGTCCACGTGAGCCTATATGACGGGCAAGTTGCATCATTTTGGTAAGTACTTCTAAATCGATATGATGGTCATGGGCCAAAGTAGCGAATCGATTTGAATTCAAATTTGAAGTATCAACAACGATCACTCCATCCAACGGCTCTGCTAATACCACCAGAAGTTGTTCCCCGCTAGCGAGATTTCCTTCACCAATTGCCTGCAGTACCAAATCGTGAACATGGTTCAGGACTCCTAGGCCTTGAGAAGTAAGACTTTCTTCAAGCAATGAGCATTGTATTCCAGACTCAATCAAAGAATCGACCACTCTTGACTGGCTTGACAAGACCGTGAGGTCAAGTTTACTGGGCAAGATTTCTGCGACTTGCTTGACTTTCCTAACACTGTTCGCCAGCATTAGAACGGACTGAAATGTTCTTCGTTCGTTGGATAATGTACTGCTGACCATAGCGGCAAGGTCAACCATGCTCCTCGCCTCATGCAGATGTAGAATCGTAGCCTGGGAGCTGGTCTTCAGTTTCTCTATACACTGTTCGCATGTTGGATATGAAATTTCGTTCTTTAACTACGATGGTGAACTCGGAGATACCAGGGTCTTCTTCGCCGTTTAACTTTCCGAGTAGAATTTCGAGGGTTAGTCTTGCTCCTTCACGGTGTGGATATGCAAAGATTCCCATCGATAGTGGTGGTGATACGACCGTTGAAACATCGTCCATTTGTTCGAGTGTCGCAAAAAGGTTGTCGTATGTTTCTGGAAGTAATTCTCTACGGGCTTCGTCTTGGTTTGGGCGGCGACAGTCGGGTCCAACCACGTGAATAATATGCTTGAAATTCGAAGACAAAGCGTACGGCTCCGTTACAACATTGTGGGTAACTGCGCAAGGTGGAGCGTTGATTTTTCGCATCTCAAGACAAATATTTCGGGTGACTTGGGTTAATTCTTCTCCTGCTTTGGAATGAATTTGAGCGTCAAGTCCCTCGCGTCCAGAAAGCCTGTTATTTGCGGGAGTGATAAGTACATCACCGCTATGGTTCCAAACATCTCCACCGACGACGCGGAGAATTCCCCACTTGCATGTCCTTGCCATATAGAGTTCTGCCATCAGTACAACAAGACAGGCCACCTTACTTATCAAGTTCGCAGTTTATCGATGAAAAAGTGTATTTTCAGGTTTTTTTTCTCCGTCGAGTTCAAAAAAAACATTCTTGAATCTTTATTGCGGCATTGCTAAACCCTACTGCTGTTCCACAAGGTCATGGACAGGAGGGTTTCGGGTCTTCTCATAACCTGTTTATTTCTGTTCGGAAGCTTTTCTCTCCCGGTCTTGGAATCACTAAAAATTGACGATTCGGGGGATTCTGGCAACACTTATACTAGATTAAGCGAGACTTTTGTCGGTTTTCATAGTGATTCAAACGATAACATTTGGAATGAATCGAATTGGTCGAATGTTTCACAGCCAAACGGTTTTGATTTTCTTGCCGTATATGATTATTCAGATGTAGGGGTACTCATCAACAACAAATCGGAGGCGAGTCGAACTATAGGATGGGCATTTGTCAATGCACGTAATATACCTCTAGAAAACATTTTTTTCTTCAATAACTCAAGTACTCCAACGAAGGAAACAATCAATCGGGACCAGTTCAATACTTTTTTTGCAACTCCTTTCCTTGAAATGCTTTCAAACCGCACGGCGACCTCAGAACTGAATTATTTGGTCTCTACTAAGGGAGTTCCATTACGAATCAGTGGCGGTGATAGCAAGGCTAGTTTCGATCAAGAGTTTTCTCTTTTGGGGGGGGCATACTCTTCAAGTATCGATTCGAATTATTGGGTTGATCATGGCTACGGTCCACTGGCTGGTAAGCAAATGGAGGCATTTTCTCGAGAAAAATATGGTTTTTATTTGATGACAAGATTGACCGGATACACTGTTGACACAGCTTTAGGGCTCATCGATAAAGCCAACAATAGCCTCGGCGAGAGAGGTGTTTTCGCTCTTGATTTGGCAACAAACCGCAACGGCTCAGGCTACAAGTTTTGGAACGATGATTTGTACATTGCAAACTCGACATTAAACGGTACTTTGGGACTACCAACCCGATTTGAGCAAACCTCCAATTTTCTGACCAATGTGTCTAACGTAATGGGTTATGCTTCTTGGGGTTCAAACGACGGGAGTTGGGCAGATAATTGGCTACCTAATGCTGGGTTTGAGGCACTCGATGGTTCATACTCCAGCGGTGCTCAGTTTTGGAACACGACAGTTCCTTCACTTTCCTCAGGTGATTCATTCAATTGGAGTACTCAATCGAACACCACGGAAAGCGGAAGTTATGCACTTGAAGCTTCGGTATCAGCAGTATGTACTCAGGAGCCTGGGAACGGTACGCAAGGGATTTTGGCAGAATTTTTTGACAACGACGGTGTGAGTTTTAGCACCAGTTCTATGCCCACTTTAATCGATCGTGTACCTGACCATATTCGCTTGGAGAACTCCCTGCAGTATTCATCTTCATCACAAGCATATGTGGGTCTTGATAATCGTTTCAAGAACGATTGGGGTGCGCGGTTCAGTGGGCTTATTGATGTCCCTGAAACCGGAAACTGGACCTTCTTTTTAACATCCGATGACGGTTCTGAGTTGTGGATTGATGGGGTCAGCCTTGTCACAAATTACGGGTCTCATGGAATGAGGGAGCAATCTCAATACATCCAACTTGACAAAGGTAAGCATGATTTTCGCATAGAATTTTTCCAAGGTGGTGGCCCGCACGGATTGCAATTATCTTGGCAAGGCCCCAACCAAAGCAAGGCGCTTATTCCTGCATCTGCTTACTCGTTAGCAGACCAATACATTCCATCGGAAAGCCATCTCATTCATCATTGGGATTTTGAAGAGGGAAGTGGGAATTACGCTTTGGATTCAGTAAATTCATCGACCAACTTCACGCTCAACAACATGAATTCCAGTAATTGGAGATCTTGCGTCGATGGGTCTTGTTTGTGGTACGATGGAGTTGACGACTCGTTGGAAGTGGACGTTGAGGATTGGGTCGGCAATTTTACCGTAAGTCAGTGGGTTTGGGCAAATACAACGACTTTACCAAACTACGCTTCTGTATTTGCTGTTGATAACTCAGCCGGCTCAAACGGATCTTTCCAGCATGCCATTTTTAATGGTGAGTGGCGTTTACACAACAATCAGACCAATGCTTTTGGAGATGTACGAGCCCAAGAATGGACGCACCTCGTCACCGTTTTCGAGAACGGTAATGCACTTCAATACATGGATGGTGTTTTGGTGCGAACCACTTCCTTCCCACCCGGTTCATTCAACAATTTTGAATTGTATAAATTAGGGGTAAATCGAGCTGGTTCGACTTTTTTTGAAGGAATGATTGACAATGTTATGATTTGGGACATCGCTCTTCAAGGCCATGAAATCACAACTCTAAACAGAGATATTTACCGAGATTGTGCAGCCTATTCAGGCAATGGTCAAGATGTTGCGTCGATTGAACAAACATATGTGGTTCCAACTGAATTCAACAACCACGCATGGCTATTATCGGCTGATGGCACACGTACAGGTGATGTCTTTGGAGATTTTACAATTGTCGTTGAGGCATACGATTCAAATGGAAACCTCGTTTCTAGTAACCAGTCGGACTCAAAAAACTTTGCACCAACTTGGGAATCCCAATTGATGAGGTTTCGTCCATCATCGCAAACAGTCAATCTTGTAATACGTATCACTTTAGATATCGTGGCAACTTCAACGTATGGTTCGGTCTATCTGGATAAACCGAGCTGTTGACCTATCCGTCCTTGTATTGTGCAGCAATACCTGCTCGGAGGAAATGGCGTCGCAGGGCAATTACATAAACGATGCAACCCAAGGCTCCAATAATTCGGCTGTAAAATGATGGCCATACTAACGCCAAAGCCAGGCCTGCCGCCAAAACTCGCTGGAACTTTGTGAAGGCCCTATTCCAGTAACCTTCAAGGGCGATGGCTACCAGCGCCAGAATGGTCAAAGTACAAACTGCTGAAAGAAGTACGTCGGACCAAGAATTACCATCCACCAGAAGCAGGGTGGAGTAAGCCATCATCAAAGGAATCAGAAAAAGACCATTTGCGAGTTTGAATGCCGAGAATGCGGACTTCATAGGCGATGCTCCGGCAATTCCAGCACCCGCAAATGCAGCTAAAGCAATAGGAGGTGTAACGTTAGACGTTTGAGCCAACCAAAATATAATCATGTGAGCTGAGATCAAGGGCAATCCAAGGTCTTGCAAGGCTGGCCCTGTCATAACCGCCAGCACAATATAAGCTGCTGTGGCAGGAAGCCCCATTC
>MDTC01021298.1_pt1 | contig 20446 bp, 26 predicted proteins | sample 811181 | NCBI WGS metagenome assembly MDTC01 (sample SAMN05326644, study PRJNA326480) | marine metagenome | isolation source: seawater | place: Pacific Ocean: North | collected 2011 | reverse complement strand
CTCGGTGCCGAGGAGATCACAGCAGACATTCCGAATGTTGGAGAAAATGCCCTAGCCAAGCTTGACGAAGTAGGTATTGTCCATATTGGAGCGGAGGTAAAGCCTGGTGATATTCTTGTTGGTAAGGTGACACCGAAGGGTGAAACTCAACTAACGCCAGAAGAAAAATTGTTACGGGCAATCTTCGGTGAGAAGGCATCTGATGTGAAAGATACATCAATGCGTGTAGGCACAGGCACCACAGGAACAGTGATTGATGTTCAGGTGTTTACACGTGATGGCATTGAAAAAGATGTGCGTGCAAAGCAGATCGAAGAAGAACAGCTTGAAGAATACCGCAAAGATCTCAATGAAGAGTATCGAATTGTTTCTGAAGCAACCTTCGGGAATCTTGCTAGGCAGCTCGAAGGAAAGAATGTTGCTGGTGCGCCAGGCCTCAAAAAAGGTGATCTTTTAATCGGCGATTATTTGGCGAACCTCGCTGAGAAAGAGTGGTTCGGACTAAAAATGGCAGATGACACACACAACGTGTTAATCGCCGACGCGGAGAAGTCTCTCCAAGATCTTCGCAAAGAGCTTGATGAAGCCTATGAAGTAAAAAAGAAAAAGCTTACACAAGGCGATGATTTGGCTCCTGGTGTCTTGAAGATCGTTAAAGTCTATGTTGCGGTAAAACGTCGTATTCAACCAGGCGATAAGATGGCGGGGCGCCATGGTAACAAAGGTGTTATATCGGTCATTATGCCCGAAGAAGATATGCCGTATGATGAAAACGGTGATCCTGTCGATATCGTTCTGAACCCACTCGGTGTTCCAAGTCGCATGAACGTAGGCCAGGTGCTTGAAATGCATCTGGGTATGGCGGCAAAGGGTCTCGGTGATCGTATTAACGACTTGCTCAATCGGCAGACGAAGGTGAAGGAAATTCGCAGTTTTCTCGATCAGGTATACAATAAGATCGGCGGAAACCAAGAAGATCTTGGGTCACTGTCTGATGACGATATTATCTCATTGTCTAAGAACCTGATTGCTGGTGTGCCATTCGCAACACCGGCTTTTGATGGCGCAAAAGAAGAGCAAATTAAGGGTCTTCTTGAGCTAGCAGACATGCCTGAATCGGGCCAGTTTAAGTTGTATGATGGCAGAACTGGCGAAGCATTTGAGCGTCCGGTCACTGTTGGTTACATGTACATGTTGAAGCTTAATCACCTAGTTGATGACAAGATGCATGCCCGCTCAACAGGTTCTTACTCACTTGTCACGCAGCAGCCATTGGGTGGTAAGGCTCAGTTTGGTGGTCAGCGCTTCGGAGAGATGGAAGTGTGGGCACTGGAAGCGTATGGCGCGGCCTATACATTACAAGAAATGCTGACTGTGAAGTCAGATGACGTGAATGGTCGTACGCGTATGTACAAAAATATCGTCGATGGCGACCACCGCATGGAGCCTGGTATGCCGGAATCATTCAATGTACTAGTCAAAGAGATCCGTTCACTTGGTATCTCTGTTGAATTGGAAAACGAGTAAGTCGGTAGAAATTGGAGATTTGAGCAATGAAAGATTTGTTAAACCTGTTAAAGAGCCAGGGACAATCCGCCGACTTTGATCGGATCCGTATTGGTCTTGCATCACCTGAAGTAATTCGTTCGTGGTCCTTCGGTGAAGTAAAGAAGCCTGAAACAATTAATTATCGGACGTTTAAGCCTGAGCGGGACGGTCTATTCTGCGCGCGTATTTTTGGTCCGGTAAAGGATTATGAATGCTTGTGCGGGAAGTATAAGCGGTTGAAACACCGAGGTGTTGTTTGTGAAAAATGTGGCGTTGAGGTCACTCAAACTAAAGTACGTCGTGAGCGTATGGGCCACATCGAACTTGCCAGTCCCGTTTGTCACATTTGGTTCTTGAAGTCTCTCCCATCTCGGATTGGTTTACTTCTTGATATGACTCTTCGAGATATCGAACGGATTCTCTATTTTGAAACGTATGTTGTTGTTGAGCCGGGCATGACGCCGCTAGAGCGAGGTCAGTTATTATCAGATGAGCAGTACTTCGAGGCTTTTGAGGAGTATCAGGACGACTTTACTGCAATGATGGGAGCGGAAGCGATTCGGGCTCTGATGATGGATATGGATCTCGACGAAGAAATCTCGACAATGCGTGAAGAAATTCCAAATACAAACTCTGAGACAAAACTGAAAAAGCTGTCGAAGCGCCTGAAGCTCCTTGAAGCATTCCGTGACAGTGGTAATAAGCCTGAATGGATGATTATGGAAGTACTTCCTGTGCTTCCGCCAGACTTACGTCCACTGGTTCCTCTGGATGGTGGCCGTTTCGCGACATCTGACCTCAACGATTTGTATCGTCGCGTCATTAACCGAAATAATCGTTTGAAGCGCCTTCTAGAGCTCCGCGCTCCAGATATCATTGTTCGTAACGAAAAGCGGATGCTCCAAGAGTCTGTCGATGCTTTGCTGGATAATGGAAGAAGAGGTCGTGCAATTACTGGATCTAACAAGAGGCCACTGAAGTCACTTGCGGATATGATCAAGGGTAAGCAAGGTCGTTTCCGCCAGAACCTTCTTGGTAAGCGCGTGGACTACTCAGGCCGTTCGGTGATTGTGGTCGGACCATATTTGAAATTGCACCAGTGCGGTCTGCCGAAGAAGATGGCACTCGAGCTGTTCAAACCGTTTATCTATGCAAAGCTAGAAGCACGTGGTCTTGCGACAACAATTAAAGCAGCTAAGAAAATGGTTGAGCGTGAGACGCCAGAAGTATGGGATATCTTGGCTGAAGTGATTCGAGAGCATCCAGTTCTCCTGAATCGTGCACCAACTCTGCATCGTCTTGGTATTCAGGCGTTCGAACCCTTACTAATCGAAGGTAAAGCGATTCAACTCCACCCACTCGTATGTGCAGCTTACAACGCTGACTTTGATGGCGATCAGATGGCTGTTCACTTGCCATTGACACTTGAAGCGCAGCTCGAAGCGCGAGCACTGATGATGTCAACGAACAATGTTTTGTCGCCCGCGAACGGTGAACCGATCATCGTTCCTTCTCAAGACGTTGTTTTGGGCCTTTATTACATGACGCGCCACCGCGTCAATGCAAAGGGTGAAGGCATGGTGTTCTCTGATACGGACGAAGTTTTGCGTGCGTACGGTGCACGTAAAGTTGATTTGCAGGCGTGGATCAAAGTTCGTATTGATGAAACAGTTAATGATCCAGACGGTAACGGCACATCAGAAACGCGTGTTGTAGAAACGACAGTTGGCCGAGCGATTATGTTCTCAATCGTACCGACTGGTCTACCATTCTCATTGGTTGATCAAAATATGACGAAGAAAGCAATTTCTCGTTTGATTAATTCTTGTTATCGCCGTGTTGGCCTGAAAGAAACTGTCATTTTTGCGGATCAATTGATGTACATGGGCTTCAGTTACGCAACACGTTCTGGCTCATCGATCGGTGTGAACGATTTCGAGATTCCAGAAGAAAAAGCACAGATCATCGGTGAAGCGGAAGGCCAAGTTAAGGAGATTGAGGATCAGTTCTCTTCAGGCCTTGTGACTCAGGGTGAGAAGTACAACAAAGTCATTGATATCTGGGCGCGCGCGAACGACCTTGTTGCGAAGAAGATGATGGAACGGATCGGTAAAGAAGACACTGTCGATGCGCAAGGCAAAATAGTTCAGCAGGATTCGTTTAATTCAGTCTTTATGATGGCCGATTCCGGCGCTCGAGGTTCAGCCGCACAGATTCGTCAGCTTGCTGGTATGCGTGGTCTGATGGCGAAGCCAGATGGTTCGATCATTGAAACGCCGATTACGGCGAACTTTCGTGAAGGCCTGTCAGTACTCCAGTACTTTATTTCGACACACGGTGCGCGTAAAGGTTTGGCCGATACTGCATTGAAGACAGCGAACTCAGGTTATCTGACACGTCGACTTGTTGACGTCGCTCAGGATCTCGTGATCACAGATCATGATTGTGGTACTAAAGAAGGCCTTCGCATGACGCCTCTTATTGAAGGTGGTGATGTTGTTGTGCCATTAGCTGGTCGAATTCTAGGCCGAGTTGTCGCTCAAGATGTCGTTAGGCCAGGTACGGATGAGGTTGTGCTTGACGCTGGTACGTTGATTGATGAGCAGTTGGCCGAGCAAATTGAAGGTTGGGGTGTGGACGAAGTGATGGTTCGCTCCCCGATCACTTGTGAAGTGCGCCATGGCGTGTGCTCGATGTGTTATGGCCGTGACCTTGGTCGTGGACATCTGGTTAACGTTGGTGAGGCTGTCGGTGTTATCGCTGCGCAGTCGATCGGTGAGCCCGGTACACAGTTGACGATGCGTACGTTCCATATTGGTGGCGCGGCGAGCCGAGCGTCTGCTGCTGATCGAATCGATGTGAAGCATGGTGGTACAGTCCGTTTGCACAACTTGAAGTGGGTAGAACGTTCAAACGGTGACCTGGTTGCTGTATCACGTTCGGGCGCTTTGAGTATTGCTGATCAGCATGGCCGTGAGCGTGAGTGGTATAAATTGCCTTATGGTGCGCTTATTAGCGTGCAAGAAGGGGCTAAGGTTGATGCTGGCGCTGTGGTTGCAACTTGGGATCCACACACACACCCAATTATTGCCGATCGAGCGGGCATCGTCCGCTATCAGGCGTTTGAAGACGGCATTACCGTAAAACGACAGGTGGATGAGCTAACAGGCCTCGCTAACTACGAAATCATCGATGAGAAAGATCGTCCTGCAGCAGGTAAAGACTTGAAGCCGGGTATTTTCCTCTACGCTGAAGGTGCTGCGATTACTGATGAACCGATTGGTCACTTTTCGTTGCCTGGTGGCGCGCTCGTGTCACTTGAAGATGGAACGAATATCGAGGCGGGCTCGGTTATAGCTCGTATTCCGCAGGAGTCATCGAAGACTCGGGATATTACTGGTGGCCTTCCACGCGTTGCTGACTTATTTGAAGCGCGTAAGCCAAAAGAGTCATCGATTCTGGCGGAAATGTCGGGTTATGTCTCATTTGGTAAGGAAACCAAAGGTAAAGTGCGTCTTGTAATTACCCCAGAAGATGGAACCAATCCAGTCGAAATCCTGATTCCAAAATGGCGCCAATTGAACGTGTTTGACGGTGAGCAAGTGCAGAAAGGTGAGGTGATCTCTGACGGTCCGTCAAACCCACATGATGTTTTGAGACTTTTGGGTGTTTCGGAGCTTGCTAAGTACATTACCAACGAGATACAGGACGTTTATCGTCTTCAGGGGGTAGGTATAAACGATAAGCATATTGAAGTTATTATCCGACAGATGTTGCGTAAAGTCGAAGTCAGTCAAGTAGGCGATTCGTCATTCATCGCTGGTGATCAGGTTGAATACACGCAGGTATTGGAAGAGAACGATCATCTCCGCGCTGATGGCAAGATTGAAGCGTGGTATGAGCGTCAACTACTCGGTATTACAAAAGCCTCTTTGGCAACCGAGTCCTTTATTTCCGCGGCGTCGTTCCAAGAAACAACGCGCGTTTTGACAGAAGCGGCGGTAACGGGTAAGGCCGACAACCTACGTGGACTCAAAGAAAACGTGGTCGTGGGTCGTTTGATCCCTGCAGGCACTGGATTAGCCTATCACGCAGAGCGAAAGCGTAAGCGTGCGGAGGTGGGAGAAGGAGCACGTGTTTCCGCTGCTGAGGTGGCGGAAGCGCTGAGTCGAGAGATCGCAGAAATAGAGTCTCAGGGTCATGAGCGGGCGGAGTAATATCCGGTTCACTTGACTGGAGCTCTGGGCGCGCCTACACTCGCGCCCAATTTTTGTAACGAATTAGGGAGTTCGCCAGTGGCAACGATTAATCAACTTGTCCGCAAGCCACGTAAGCGCAAGGTGGTCAAAACTGACGTTCCTGCATTACAAGCTTGCCCACAGCGTCGTGGCGTATGTACTCGGGTTTATACGACGACTCCAAAGAAGCCAAATTCGGCGCTTCGAAAAGTGTGTCGTGTACGTTTGACTAATGGCTTCGAAGTATCGTCATACATTGGTGGTGAGGGCCATAACCTGCAGGAGCACTCTGTAGTGTTAATCCGTGGTGGGCGAGTCAAGGATTTACCGGGAGTTCGCTATCACACAGTGCGTGGTGCATTGGATACTGCTGGTGTAAACGATCGAAAGCAAGGTCGTTCGAAATATGGTGCCAAGCGGCCTAAGAGCTAATTTGAAAGCACGAGTTGGTTGAATTCATAAAATATAAGCAGAGCACGGTTCGCCGTAATCAGTAAGGCCGGTCAAAAGTTCCGGAGTAACCTGAAGAAAAGGAAAGTAAAATGCCCAGACGTCGCGTCCCCTTAAAACGTGAAATATTGCCGGATCCAAAATTCGGCGATCAACTGCTTGCCAAGTTCATTAACCATGTTATGGAGAGTGGAAAAAAGTCCATTGCCGAGTCCATAGTGTACGGTGCCCTTGATCGCGTCCAGGAAAAAAACGGTGGAGATCCACTTGAAGTATTTAATCAAGCGCTAGAGCACATCGCACCGATGGTTGAGGTTAAGTCACGTCGTGTTGGTGGTGCAACATACCAAGTTCCGGTCGAAGTACGACCAAGCCGTCGTACTGCGCTTGCGATGCGGTGGTTGGTTGAATACGCGAGAAAGCGTGGCGAAAAGTCAATGCAAGCTCGTCTAGCCGGTGAAATTCTTGATGCGATCGAGCAACGTGGTGCGGCGGTTAAAAAGCGTGAAGACGTTCACCGCATGGCCGAGGCAAACAAGGCGTTTTCACACTTCCGTTTTTAGTAAATGCTGGCCGCATCGCCGGTCTTAGGGAGAATAACTGTGGCACGTACCACCCCAATCAACCGTTATCGTAATATCGGCATCTGTGCGCACGTTGATGCTGGTAAGACAACGACAACTGAACGTGTTTTGTTCTACACCGGAATCAATCATAAGATTGGCGAGGTTCATGATGGTGCGGCCACCATGGACTGGATGGCGCAGGAGCAGGAACGCGGTATTACTATCACTTCAGCCGCAACGACCACTTTTTGGCAAGGTATGGACCAACAGTATGATAAGTACCGGGTCAATATTATCGATACGCCAGGTCACGTCGATTTTACTATTGAGGTTGAACGCTCCATGCGCGTTCTTGACGGTGCGGTTGTTGTTTTTTGTGCATCATCAGGTGTTGAGCCACAGTCAGAAACAGTTTGGCGCCAGGCCGACAAGTACGGCGTTCCCCGGATCTGCTTCGTTAACAAGATGGATCGTGATGGCGCTGATTTTATTCGAGTTGTCAATCAAGTCAAAGATCGATTAGGAGCTTTAGCGGTGCCGATCCAATGTGCAGTTGGTGCTGAGAAAGATTTTAGAGGCGTTGTTGACTTGGTGAAGAACAAATTCATCGCTTGGAGTGAGGACGATATGGGAACCACCTTCACTTACGAAGAAGTTCCTGCGGATGTTGTTGATCAAGTGGCTTCACTCCGTGAAGGGATGATTGAGGCTGCCGCTGAAGCGAACGAAGAATTGATGGAAAAATACCTTGAAGGAAGTGAACTCAGTGAAGCTGAAATCAAAGCGGGTTTGCGAGAGCGTACCCTGGCGCGTGAGATTGTTCCTTGTTTGTGTGGTACAGCCTTTAAAAATAAGGGTGTCCAGGCGATGTTGGATGCTGTGATCGATTACTTGCCTGCGCCGGATGAAGTGGAAGCGATTCGTGGCCTCAAAGAAGACGAATCAGAAGATACGCGCCCCGCAAGTGATGAGGCGCCATTTGCGGCCCTGGCCTTTAAGATAGCAACAGACCCGTTTGTGGGCACATTAACCTTTTTCCGAGTATATTCAGGGGTTTTGAATGGTGGAGACTCTGTTCTTAATTCTGTGAGGGGCAAGAAAGAGCGTGTTGGTCGTATGGTTCAAATGCATGCAAACTCTCGCGAAGAAATTAAAGAAGTTCGTGCTGGCGACATTGCCGCTGCCGTCGGTCTGAAAGACGTGACTACCGGCGATACTCTTTGCGACCTTAGCAAGCCAATCGTCCTAGAGCGCATGGAATTCCCTGAGCCCGTTATTTCACTATCCGTTGAACCGAAATCAAAAGCTGATCAAGAGAAGATGGGCGTTGCGCTTGGAAAATTGGCTCAAGAAGATCCGTCATTCCGAGTAAAAACGGATGAAGAAACCGGACAAACGATCATTTCGGGGATGGGAGAGTTACACCTCGATATTCTGGTTGACCGGATGCGACGTGAATTTTCAGTAGAATGTAACGTTGGTGCGCCCCAAGTTTCTTACCGGGAGTGCATTCGTAAGACTGTAGAAGTCGAGGGAAAATTTGTTCGTCAGTCAGGCGGCCGTGGCCAATATGGTCATGTTTGCATAACGATCGATCCGTTGCCGCTCGACGGCGAGACCAATTTCGAATTTGTGAACAAGATAGTTGGTGGTGTTGTTCCAAAGGAGTACATCCCTGCGGTGTCGAAAGGTATCGAGGAGCAGTTGGCGAATGGAGTTTTAGCGGGATTTCCGCTTTTAGGTGTAAGAGCCACTCTTTTCGACGGGTCATTCCATGAAGTTGACTCAAACGAAATGGCGTTCAAGATCGCCGGCTCAATGGCGATGAAGAAAGGGGCGCTTCAGGCGAATCCGGCACTGCTTGAGCCGATCATGAAGGTGGAAGTTGTTACTCCTGAAGAAAATATGGGTGACGTTATTGGTGATCTGAACCGTCGTCGTGGTTTAGTTCAGGGCATGGACGATGGTGTAGGTGGTGTGAAACTTGTTCGCGCCGAAGTTCCGCTTGCGGAAATGTTTGGATACGCAACAGACCTCCGTGGTTTCACGCAGGGTCGAGCATCTTACAGCATGGAATTTGCGAAATACGCTGAGGCACCTTCCAGCGTCGCAGAAGAAGTGATCAAGAAAAACAGCTAATAGAAATTCGGAGTTCGTAAAAATGGCAAAAGAGAAGTTTGAGCGTAGTAAGCCGCACGTAAACGTAGGCACGATTGGTCACGTTGACCACGGTAAGACGACTTTGACGGCGGCGTTGACGCGTGTTGGAGCGGAAGTATTTGGTGGTGATGCGCGAGCGTTTGACCAGATCGATAACGCCCCTGAAGAGCGAGCACGTGGTATTACGATTGCGACGTCACACGTTGAGTATCAGTCACACAACCGTCATTACGCACACGTTGACTGTCCTGGTCACGCGGACTACGTGAAGAACATGATTACTGGTGCTGCCCAGATGGATGGTGCGATTTTAGTTTGTTCTGCAGCAGATGGTCCGATGCCTCAGACTCGAGAGCATATTTTGTTGTCGCGTCAGGTTGGTGTTCCTTACATTGTTGTTTTTTTGAACAAGGCTGACATGGTTGATGACCCTGAGTTGTTGGAACTTGTTGAGATGGAAGTTCGTGAGCTGTTGGATCAGTACGAGTTTCCAGGTGATGACACGCCTATAATCATTGGTTCTGCATTGAAGGCGTTGGAAGGTGATACATCAGACATTGGTATGCCATCGGTTCAGAAGTTGATTGAGACGTTAGACGATTACATTCCTGAGCCTGAGCGCGCAGTTGATCAGGCGTTTTTGATGCCGATAGAGGACGTGTTCTCGATTTCTGGTCGTGGAACGGTTGTGACTGGCCGTATTGAGCGTGGAATTATCAATGTTGGTGACGAGATTGAGATTGTTGGTATCAAGGACACGACGAAAACGACTTGTACTGGTGTTGAGATGTTCCGTAAGTTGCTTGACGAAGGCCGTGCGGGTGAGAACGTCGGTGTTCTTCTTCGTGGTACGAAGCGTGATGAAGTTGAGCGCGGCCAAGTACTAGCAAAGCCCAGCTCTATTACCCCGCATACCGGGTTTGAGTGTGAGGTGTATGTCTTGTCGAAGGACGAAGGTGGTCGTCACACACCATTCTTCAAGGGCTATCGTCCACAGTTCTATTTCCGTACAACGGACGTGACTGGTGCGTGTGAGCTTCCTTCAGGTACAGAGATGGTGATGCCCGGCGATAACGTGAAGTTATCCGTTGAGTTGATTGCACCGATTGCGATGGAAGAAGGTCTGCGTTTTGCGATTCGTGAAGGCGGTCGTACTGTTGGCGCCGGCGTAGTCTCCAAAATCCTCGACTAATTTTTCGCTAGGTCGGCATATAAAAAGCCCCGCTTGCCTGGGGCTTTTTATTTCCTCGGTAGTGGTTGACTCCCCACTATTAGGCGCATACAATCCGGCACCTTGTTTTTATTGTCTGTAACTAACGGACAATTTCGATTGGAGTAGCCGAGTGGCAGTACAAAATCAAAAAATTCGTATTCGGCTGAAGGCTTTTGATCATCGTTTGATTGACGTATCGACTCAGGACATCGTTGAAACTGCGAAGCGCACCGGCGCGCAGGTACGTGGTCCGATTCCGTTACCGACCCGGATCGAACGCTATACCGTGCTTGTTTCACCTCACGTAAACAAGGATGCACGGGACCAGTATGAATTACGTACTCACAAGCGCATGATCGATATCGTCGAGCCAACCGACAAAACTGTTGACGCATTAATGAAGCTCGATCTTGCTGCGGGCGTCGATGTACAAATCAGTCTAGGTTGATTTAAAACGGCAGGGGGGTTACTAAATCCGCGCCCCCCGGTGACAAAGCGGTCTGTTTGTATAACTTACTGTGGCCATAGCGGGTTTAGCCCCCTGTGCAGGCAGAGAGGAAGTCGAGATGACAATTGGAGTCGTCGGTCGCAAGACCGGTATGACCCGAGTGTTCACTGAGGATGGCGTGTCAGTTCCTGTAACGGTCGTCCACGTTGAACCAAATCGGGTAAGTCAAGTAAAAACCGTTGCAATAGATGGCTATCAAGCTATTCAGGTAACTGTGGGTGAGCGTCGAGCACAACATCGTGTTTCGCAACCGATTAAAGGCCATTTAGCGAAATCAGAAATGCGGATGGGGCGTGGTCTCTGGGAGTTCCGCGTTGAGGATCTAGGCGAGTTAGTGGTAGGTACCGAGATTTCTGTTGATCGGTTCGAATCCGGACAAATCGTTGATGTAACGGGTCAGTCGAAAGGTAAAGGATTTGCTGGCGCTGTGAAGCGTTGGAACTTCCGGATGCAGGACGCGACCCATGGCAATTCACTATCTCACCGCGCCCCAGGTTCTATCGGTAATTGCCAAACACCAGGACGGGTCTTTAAAGGGAAGAAGATGGCGGGCCACATGGGTGCAGAGCGGGTTACCGTCCAAGGATTGGTGATTGTCCGTATCGACGAAGAAAAAGGCTTGATCCTGGTGAAGGGTTCTGTTCCTGGTGCAAACGGAACGGACGTAATCATCAAGCCTGCGGCGAAGGCCTGAGGGAGTCGAATATGGAATTGAATCTAGTAGCGGGTGGAACGGTCGAAGTCTCTGACCAAGCATTTGGTCGTGAATTCAACGAGGCATTGATCCATCAAGTGGTAACGGCATATCTCGCCGGTGCGCGTCAAGGTACGCGCGCCCAAAAAACGCGGTCAGAAGTCGCAGGGGGCGGCCGAAAGCCTTGGCGTCAAAAGGGGACAGGTCGTGCGAGAGCGGGGACTACGCGTTCTCCGATCTGGCGTTCTGGAGGCGTAACATTCGCGTCAAAGACTCAAGACTTCTCGCAGAAAGTCAACAAGAAGATGTATCGCGCTGCGATGCAGAGTATCTGGAGCGAATTGGTCCGTCAGGATCGTCTGGTGGTTATAAATGATCTCGGCATCGATGCACCGAAAACTAAAGCACTCGCCGAAAAGTTGACTGCTATGGAGTTATCAAACGTGCTTATTGTTGCCGGCGAGGTATCAGATGCATTGTTTCTGTCAGCCCGTAATCTCCCGCACGTTGATGTTCGTGACACGGATGCTATTGATCCATTGAGCCTCATTTCTTTCGAGAAAGTGTTGGTAACTGTTGACGCACTTAAGGCGATTGAGGAGCAGTTGGCATGAATCAGGAACGTATTTTTACTGTTCTGAGGGGACCTCACGTGTCCGAAAAAGCCACTATCGTTGCCGATCGTGACAATCAGTATGTATTCAAAGTAGCCTCTGATGCGACGAAGCCAGAGATCAAAGCGGCCGTAGAAGCCTTGTTCGAAGTCTCTGTTACGAAGGTTAATGTAGTAAACCTCAAAGGAAAGACCAAGCGGACGGCTCGTGGTATGGGTAGGCGTAGTGATACGCGTAAGGCTTACGTGACACTGGCTGAAGGCCAAGAAATTTCCTTTGTAGCCAGCGAATGAGGCGAAATTGATGGCAATCATAAAATGTAAACCAACGTCGGCCGGCCGTCGTCACATGGTGAAGGTTGTAACTCCGGGACTCCATAAAGGAGCTCCATACGCGCCCTTGCTGGAAAAAAAATCAAAATCAGGTGGTCGTAACCATGCAGGCCGTATTACTACACGCCACATTGGCGGGGGCCACAAGCAGCATTATCGGATCATCGATTTCAAGCGAAATAAAGATGGAATCCCAGGCAAAGTCGAGCGCTTGGAGTACGATCCAAACCGTTCAGCGCATATAGCACTTGTACTATACGCAGACGGTGAACGTCGTTACATCATTGCACCAAAAGGGATGCAGACTGGTGAAGCGGTTCGGTCTGGCGAGGATTCACCAATTAAGATTGGTAGTTGTCTTCCCCTTCGAAACATCCCAGTTGGTTCAGTTATTCACTGCGTTGAATTGAGGCCGGGTAAGGGTGCACAGATTGCTCGATCAGCTGGTTCCTCGGTGCAGTTGGTTGCTCGTGAAGGGCGCCACGCAACTTTGCGTCTACGTTCGGGAGAGATGCGTAAAGTACTTGCAGAATGTCGCGCGACCCTTGGAGAGGTCTCAAATGGAGAGCACAGCCTGCGTCAACTCGGTAAAGCCGGGGCAGCGCGTTGGAGGGGCGTACGTCCGACTGTTCGTGGGGTAGTGATGAATCCAGTTGATCATCCTCATGGGGGTGGTGAAGGTCGCACCTCGGGAGGCCGTCATCCGGTTTCTCCATGGGGTATGCCAACTAAGGGTTATAAGACTCGCAAGAATAAGCGTACTGACAAGATGATTGTACGTCGTCGAGGTAAGTAAGGAGAGGGATAGATGCCACGTTCATTAAAAAAAGGCCCATTCGTTGATCTCCATCTTCTGAAGAAGGTTGAAGCGGCTGCTGAGGCAAATGATCGTCGTCCGATAAAGACCTGGTCGCGTCGTTCGATGATTCTTCCAAATATGGTGGGGTTAACAATAGCTGTTCATAACGGGAAGCAACATGTTCCGGTTTTTATCAACGAGGACATGGTTGGTCATAAATTGGGTGAGTTCGCGGTGACGCGTAACTACCGGGGTCATGTCGCCGACAAAAAGTCGAGGCGGTAAGGGTTAGGTGTAGCTATGAATGAAGTGCAAGCTCGTTTGAAAGGTGCTCGACTTTCTGCTCAAAAGGCGCGTTTGGTAGCAGACCAAATCCGTGGAAAACACGTTGAGGAGGCTCTTAATACGTTGAGTTTCTCGACGAAAAAAGCAGCACATACGATTAAGAAAATTCTTGAAAGTGCAATTGCGAATGCGGAGCACAATGAAGGTGCTGATGTTGATGATTTGAAGGTGACAACAGTATTTGTCGATGAAGGGATGACGATGAAACGGGTTCGCCCGCGTGCGAAAGGCCGTGCAGACCGAATTTTTAAGCGGAGCTGTCATATCACCGTCAAGGTCGGAGAGGCCTGAGGAGGAGTACTATGGGGCAGAAAGTTCACCCGACGGGCATTCGCCTCGGGATTACTAAAGATCATTCGTCGGTTTGGTATGCGGAGCGCGGCGACTATGCAGATAAGTTATTTGATGACATTAAGGTGCGAGAGTTTCTTGAAAAGAAGCTGAAAAATGCTCAGATTTCTAAAATTTTAATCGAGCGACCAGCGCAGAATGCGCGCGTGACACTTCAAACAGCTCGCCCAGGAATTGTGATTGGAAAGAAGGGGGAGGATGTAGAGTCACTTCGTAAAGAACTGACACAGATGATGGGAATCCCGGTCCAAGTCAATATAGAAGAGATTAGAAAGCCAGAATTAGATGCACGCTTGGTCGCTCAAAATATCGCTGGTCAATTGGAGCGTCGTGTAATGTTCCGTCGCGCAATGAAGCGTGCGGTTCAAAACGCTATGCGAGCTGGAGCTGAGGGGATAAGAGTTCAGGTGTCAGGCCGTTTGGGTGGTGCTGAAATAGCACGGACTGAGTGGTATCGAGAGGGACGTGTTCCACTGCACACATTGCGGGCAGATATTGACTACTCAACCTACGAGGCACATACCACGTATGGAGTTATCGGTATTAAGGTTTGGATCTTCAAGGGCGAGATCCTCGGTGGTATTGAAGCAGTGCGTGCTGGCCGCGAACAGGCCCGTACCAAAGCGACTCGCTAAGGGAAGAGGATCATGTTGCAACCGAAACGGACGAAATTTCGAAAAATGCAAAAAGGCCGTAACCGTGGTCTTGCGGAACGTGGCTCCAAAGTAAGTTTTGGCGAGTTTGCCTTAAAAGCTACTGGTCGTGGTCGTATGACAGCGCGTCAAATTGAGGCAGCCCGTCGAACGATCACCCGTCGTGTTAAACGTGGCGGTAAGTTATGGATTCGAGTATTTCCTGATAAGCCAATTACCCAGAAACCACTGGAAGTGCGTCAGGGGAAAGGTAAGGGTTCCGTTGAATATTGGGTATGTCAAATTCAGCCAGGCCGTGTGTTATATGAGATAGAGGGTGTATCTGAGGAAATTGCGCGCGAAGCGTTTACGCTTGCAGCCGCGAAACTTCCTTTCAAAACCACATTTGTTAGTCGGACAGTAATGTAATGAAAGCATCAGAATTACGCGAAAAAAGTGTTGCTGACCTGAAGGAAGAATTGCTGACGCTACGTCGTGAACAGTTCAACTTGAACATGGCGAAAGCCACAGGCCAGCTTGCACAGATACACTTGTTGGGGCAGGTCCGTCGTAACATCGCACGAATCAAGACTGTGATTTCACAGAAGGAGGTTACGGCATGACTGATACGGTAAGAGCAATTAGTGCCCTGAGTGGAAAGGTTGTATCAAATAAAGGCCACAAGACGATCAGTGTATTGATCGAGCGTTTTGAGAAGCACCCATTGTACGGTAAGTACGTGAAACGCTCGTCCAAAATTGCGGCTCACGATGAAAATAATGAGTGCAAGATTGGTGACATAGTCACCATCTCCGAGTGTCGTCCGCTGTCGAAGTCGAAAGCGTACCGTCTCATTGAAATCACCGAGCGAGCAGTTCAGGTTTAACGGAGGGGAATCATGATTCAAGCGGAAAGTATGCTTGAGGTAGCCGATAATTCCGGTGCGCGTCGAGTGATGTGTATCAAGGTACTCGGTGGCTCTAAGCGTCGCTACGCCCGGATCGGTGACATTATTAAAGTCACCGTAAAAGAGGCGATTCCTCGTGGTAAAGTGAAGAAAGGTCAAGTCATTAATGCAGTAGTCGTCCGTACACGAAGTGGTGTTCGTCGTCAGGATGGTTCCTTAATTAAGTTTGATGGCAATGCGGCCGTTCTTCTAAATACTAACCTCGCGCCGATTGGTACTCGTATATTTGGACCAGTCACGCGCGAATTACGTAGCGAGAAGTTCATGAAGATCGTCTCTCTAGCACCTGAAGTTTTGTAAGGAGGGAATCTGGTGGCAGCAAAAATTCGTCGTGACGACGAGGTCGTCGTTCTCGCGGGCAAAGATAAAGGGCGTCGCGGTAAAGTGGTGCAAGTTCGCCCAGATAACCGCGTTTTAGTGTCAGGAGTGAACCTAATCAAAAAGCATATGAAGCCAAATCCGACGCTCGGTAAGCAAGGCGGTATCGTTGAGAAAGAAGCTCCGCTTCATATTTCTAACGTAGCCATTTTCAATCCGGAGACTAATAAAGCGGAACGCGTTGGTTTTCGTTTAAACGAGGACGGCACTAAGGTAAGAGTGTTTAAGTCCAATGGTAAGGAAGTTGGGGTATAAGCCCCTGCGCCTAGGAGCGAGAGATAAGCCATGGCGAGACTACAAGAAGTCTACAAAGAGAAGGTGATACCCAAACTTTTGAAAGAGTTTGCGTATAAAAATGTGATGCAAGTGCCGCATGTTAAGAAAATCACTCTGAATATGGGAGTTGGTGAGGCGGTTGCGGATAAGAAGCAGATTGAAAACGCAGTTAGGGATATGACTGCCATCGCCGGTCAGAAGCCCGTGGTGACGAAGGCACGCAAGTCAATTGCAGGCTTCAAAATCCGTGATGGTTGGCCAATTGGGTGTAAGGTCACGCTACGTGGTGAGCATATGTGGGAATTTCTTGACCGTTTGATAGCAGTTTCGATCCCGCGTATTCGTGATTTTCGCGGTTTGAATGGTAAGTCGTTCGATGGTCGAGGAAATTACTCAATGGGTGTGCGTGAGCAGATCATGTTTCCTGAGATTGACTATGACAAAGTGGATGTGCTTCGCGGTCTCGATATTACGATCACTACATCTGCTGAAACTGATGACGAAGGTAAGGCGCTGTTGAAGGCGTTTAGCTTTCCATTCCGGAATTAAGGGGCGTTAGGTGGCTAAGAAATCAATGAAAGAGCGCGAGCTTAAGCGTCAAAAAACTGTAGCTCGCTTTGCGGCAAAGCGAGCAGAGTTAAAGGCGACCATCGCAAATTCAAATTCAACAGATGAAGAAGTATGGGAAGCGCAGCGAAAGCTTCAGAAGATGCCACGCGATTCATCGGCTGTAAGGTTGCAACGTCGGTGCCGCGTGACTGGGCGTCCGCACGCGGTTTACCGCAAGTTTGGCCTCTCTCGGATAAAATTGCGCGAAATTATGATGCGCGGTGAAGTTCCTGGTTTGAAAAAGGCTAGTTGGTAAGGAGTGATTTAGAAAATGAGTATGCAAGATACTTTGGCGGATATGTTCACTCGCATCCGCAACGGGCAAATGGCGGGCAAGACTTTCGTGTCTATGCCTTCCTCCAAACAGAAGATTGCGCTAGCCCAGGTACTCGCTGACGAAGGTTTTTTGGCTGGTTATAAGATTGATGAAGCAGAGGTTAAATCAACTTTGACCGTTGATCTTCGTTATTTCGAGGGCCGACCCGTAATCCGTGAAATAAAACGTTCAAGCCGCCCAGGTTTGCGTCGTTATGAGGGTAAAGAGACTCTGCCTAAGATTCAGGGTGGTCTCGGAGTTGCAATCATTTCGACCTCTAAAGGCTTGATGACTGATCGCGAAGCGCGCAAAGCCGGAATAGGTGGCGAAGTGCTCTGCACTGTATTTTAAGGAGTCATCTATGTCTCGCATTGCAAAAGCGCCGATCGAATTGCCATCAGATATTGATGTTAATATTGCCGGTCAGAATATAACGGTTAAAGGGAAGAATGGCGCACTATCGATCTTATTGAATGAGTCAGTTGCTGTGCAACAGAGGGATAACGTATTGACGTTTGAGCCACGCGAAGGAGCTACTGATGGTTGGGCTCAGGCTGGTACAGCACGGGCTATCATTAATAATATGGTTACTGGCGTCGCTGATGGATTTGAGAAGAAGCTAACACTTATTGGTGTCGGATATCGTGCCCAGGTACAAGGCTCTAACATGAACTTGACACTCGGGTTCTCGCACCCAGTGGTATATAAGCTCCCACAGGGGGTAATTGCAGAAACTCCAAGCCAAACGGAGATTGTGTTGAAGTCAGCTGATAAGCAGTTACTTGGGCAGGTTGCCGCTGAGATTCGCGCGTTTCGTCCACCGGAGCCTTATAAGGGTAAAGGCGTTCGTTATTCAGACGAATATGTGCGCCGCAAAGAAGCGAAGAAGAAATAAGGAGCCGACATGATAGACAAAAAAAAATCACGGATACGTCGGGCTCGCCGTGCACGCTCGAAAATGCGCGAGTTGAACTCGAATCGTCTGTGTGTACATCGTACGCCACGCCATATTTATGCTCAGATTATCACTGGTGATGGGTCGAATGTGATATGCACAGCATCGACACTAGACAAGGACCTTCGCGAAACAAATGGCGGGAACGTTGTCGCAGCTGCAGAAGTTGGCAAGCGTATTGCTGAACGTGCGAAAAAAAAGGGTATTCAGGCGGTTGCTTTCGACCGCTCCGGTTTCCGTTATCACGGCCGTGTCAAAGCCTTGGCAGACGCGGCTCGTGAAAGTGGACTTGAGTTTTAAGGGGATCCGATGAACGCAAAAGTAGAAGTCCAGCAGCAGGGTGAACTGCAAGAAAAGCTGGTTCAGGTAAATCGGGTCGCCAAAGTTGTTAAAGGTGGTCGGATTTTCAGTTTCACAGCGCTTACTGTCGTGGGCGACGGAAATGGCAAAGTCGGATACGGGCGGGGGAAAGCGCGCGAAGTCCCAGCGGCGATTCAAAAGGCAATGGAGGCTGCTCGTCGTAATATGGTAACGGTGAAGCTTGACGGCGATACGATTCAATATCCAATCAAAGCGGCTCACGGTTCTGCAAAGGTATATATGCAGCCGGCATCGCAAGGTACAGGTGTTATTGCTGGCGGTGCGATGCGAGCGGTCCTTGAGATCGCGGGTATCCAGAACGTATTAGCAAAATGCTATGGCTCTACGAATCCTGCCAACGTGGTTCGTGCAACAATTAAAGCGTTGGGCGAGATGCAATCGCCTGAAGACGTTGCGGCTCGTCGCGGCAAGTCGGTCGAAGAAATTCTCGGCTAAGGAATACAGACATGGCGAAAAAGAAGATGTTGAAAGTGACGCTGGTGCGCAGTCCAATCCGTCAAAATCCAAAGCACAAGCTGTGTGTGCAGGGTCTTGGCTTAAGGCGTATGCATCAGACAGTCGAAGTTGAGGATACACCTAGCGTGAGAGGAATGATTAACAAGGCCAATTATCTTTTACGCGTTGAAGGAGAATTATAATGCGTTTGAATGGATTATCTCCGGCAGTGGGTTCACGTACAGACAAGAAGCGCGTCGGTCGCGGAATTGGTTCCGGTACCGGTAAGACGGGTGGTCGCGGTCATAAAGGTTTGAAGTCGCGGTCAGGTGGTTCTGTGAAACCGGGTTTTGAAGGTGGTCAAATGCCTCTGCAGCGTCGTCTTCCAAAGTTTGGCTTTACATCGCGAAAGAGCTTTACTCGGGATGAAATCCGCCTTGCTGAATTGAATAAGATCCAAGGTGACGAGGTTACGATGGAAGCGTTGCGTCAAGCGCGTCTTATTGGCGCTAACATTAAAGATGTGAAGATTATTCTTGCTGGTGAAATCACGAGGCCGATGACTGTTAAGGGCTTGAGGATCACTAAAGGTGCTCAAGCCGCAGTTGAGGCTGCGGGTGGAAAGGTCGAAGCATAGGTATGGCAACTCCGGGGGCATCAGTGGGCGGACTAACAGAGCTTTGGGCTCGTCTTCGCTTCGTAGTGATTGCGGTGGTTGTGTATCGTATTGGCGCGCACATACCCGTTCCGGGTATAAATCCTGATCGATTAGCAGATCTTTTCGAACAGACTCAAGGAACTATTTTGAGTCTGTTCAACATGTTTTCTGGCGGTGCATTGGAGCGGATGTCGATATTCGCGCTCGGAATTATGCCTTATATCTCAGCGGCGATTGTGATGCAGCTATTAACAGCTGTCGTACCGTCCCTTGAGGCGTTAAAAAAAGATGGCGAAGCCGGACGTCGTAGAATTACTCAATACACGCGTTACGGGACGGTATTTCTTGCAACCGTTCAGTCGATTGGCGTGGCCATGGGTTTGGCGGGCCAAGGTGTTGCCTTTACATCGGATTTCCATTTTCACTTCGTTGCAGTCGTAACTTTTGTTTCGGGTTCTGTATTCCTGATGTGGCTTGGAGAGCAGGTCACAGAGAAAGGTATTGGTAATGGGATCAGCCTGTTGATCTTTGCGGGCATTGTCGCCGGACTTCCCGGGGCTATTGGGCAATCAGCAGAGGCTGCACGTCAAGGTGATCTCAATATCCTGGGTTTACTTGCGATTGGAATAATCGCAGTCGGCGTTGTTGCCTTTGTGGTGTTCATGGAGCGTGCTCAGCGACGTATTACCGTGAACTATGCGCGTCGCCAGCAAGGTAATAAAGTATATGCGGCTCAACAATCGCATCTACCATTGAAAATTAACATGGCAGGCGTAATTCCCCCGATCTTTGCTTCAAGTTTGCTGTTGTTTCCTGCTTCAATTGGGCAATGGTTCGGGCAAGGCGAAGGTATGGAATGGTTGCAAGATGTAAGTTTAGCGCTTGGGCCGGGTCAGCCGCTGTATTATTTGTTATTTACAGTTGGAATAGTATTTTTCTGTTACTTCTATACGGCGTTAGTCTTTAATCCACGTGATGTAGCTGACAATCTAAAAAAGTCTGGTGCATTTATTCCGGGAAT
>MDTC01232848.1_pt1 | contig 20454 bp, 17 predicted proteins | sample 811181 | NCBI WGS metagenome assembly MDTC01 (sample SAMN05326644, study PRJNA326480) | marine metagenome | isolation source: seawater | place: Pacific Ocean: North | collected 2011 | reverse complement strand
TGAGGGTTGTCAACGAAACTACTTTGTACTAATTCTCCTGTAGATCCTGATATAAATGATGGATTTTCAGAATAATTAAATTCATTATTTCTTGCTCTAACAAATATAAAATCCGATGATAATACTTCTTCATTATTGATAGTAAATCCAGTACTAGCTTGAAAAGCATTACGTAATTTAATTGGATTATTATCATTAGTGTCTGCTGTTCGTCCTGTATTTAATAAAAGACCTCCTTCAGAATTATCAGCATCTAATGCCTCCCCATTTAACAATAATACGTCTATATCAGGTAATAATAAACCATATGAACCCTTACTTTGAGTCCATCCATTTACCTGTAAGCTAGTATCTACAGTACCCGCTGAACCTTTTACTATCTGGTATACTCTACCTGCATCTGTGAATTGAACTGTGTTACCTGTTTGGCTATCATCAGTTAAAGTTATGCTTAATCCTGTGGGGCCCTCTAGATTTAAAATTAAAGAACCAGGTAATATACTTTGTTTATATCTTGCTCTTTGTAAATTTATAGCATAAAAATAGTTTGAAGTTTTGTTACCAAATGTAAATTCAGCGTTTTCGTCTGCTAAAATTAAAGTTAAATATTGTCCATAATTTGTCCCTGTAGGAGAATATCCTGGGACTAGATCATTATAATATCTACTCCCACTACCATTTTTATCACAAAAAGCAATATCAAATTGAACTTCTGAATTTTCTGCTGATGGGTCTAATTGGTATACAGAATTATAAAATTGGCCTATTGTACCCGCAACTTGAATAGATGATGTAAAAAAATTAGTTAATGTTGGAATGTTATTTGTCCACATAGTACCAGCTACTGAATCTGTGCTAATTACTAAATCTTCGGGTTGTAATCTTTTAAATGACATAGTTCTTTAATTATTTTGTTTGTTTTACGGATACAGGAATTTGTAATCTTGCTCCACTATCTCTACCTACTACAGTTAAAGTTGCTACTAATTCTCTATTACCTTTACTAAATAATGTATTAATTCCTGTTGCTCTCATAGTTAATGTAGTACCTATTACTGTTTTAGAAACATTAGTACCTACAGTTTCTGTGGAATTTGTTTGTAAAGTAGCAGGTTGGTCAACTCCACTTCCTACAAAACTACTAAATAATCTAATATCTGAGATTGTAAATGTATACCCTGAGGATTCAAATACTGAGTCGTTTCCTAAATAATTTAATGTTTGAGGAGTTAATGTTTTCTGAGCTGTTTGTTTTAACTGGACATTTCCTTGTCCTAAATCTAATATAGGCATTCTAGATGTACCTCTTGGTAATGTAGCTAGCTTATATTTCATTATTTGATTCTCATTTGGAAAGGCTTCCATTAAAGGCATATTTTCAATGGCTTCTCCATAAAATGCAGAACCAGATGGATGTTGGGGGTTATAAAGAGTATAATCAATTTCGTCATCTGCTAATGCAAATTGTGTTATTTGAAAAGAACCATCTCCTTTTGCTAATAACTCTCTTCCTTTTTTAGTTAAAATAGCATCTATTGTTACTACTTGGTTATTTAAGTATCCCATTTGTGTTTAATTATTTTGTTATAAATATATGAATTTTTATTTTTTACTCCAAGTTTAAAATTACGGTGTTAAACCTCCATCTCTGCTTGGTATTTCATCTTTAAAAGTGTTTTTTGCATTTAATAGTGATATAAGAGATTCAACATTTTGTTTTTGTATACTTGTTAAATCATTAGGTATTATAAATCCTGGTCCACTTGGCGTATTAACTCCTTCTGAATTATCAGGGGAAACTTGAAAAATAATAACTCTATCATCCGCATTAGTTCTTCTTATAATTTGAAGATTATTTATTTTACCTTCTGGTATAGGTGGGTTTAAATCTTGTGGATTAGGTGTGACTTCTAACTTATCAAAACAGTTAGTACTAGACCTATATTTTGATTTTAAATCTAAAATTTCTGGTCTTATTTCATATAACATATTAGCTCTACCTACAATAGGTACTCCATTTGATCCGGTGTAATAATTTTGTGGTTGAATTGGAGTATTTGCTATTAGTTTCCATTCACCATCTAATAAAAATGATGAACCTGTGTCATTAGGTATACCATTATCAAAACCATTGTTAGGTACATTTGTTACTTCAAAGGTAGCACTATTAATACTAGTTATTCCTCCTATTGTAGAATTATAAGAGATTTTTATTTCATCACCTACTTCAATTAAAAATGGAACATTAGTGTTTTTATAATAAGATAATGAATCATTCTTTTCTACATTAATTAAATTTTCTTCTACTAAAGTAAGATTTAAATTTTCAGTAGCGCTAGTTGCACCAAATTCATTTTTATCAAATTCTAAAATTTGGCCTATTTTAAATTTTCCTGTAGCATCTACTAACTTTGGATTAGAAGTAAAACTTTTAGTTGTTTCAAATTTAAAACTAGCAAGAACATTACCTGTTGTGTCAGGTATATTAATAAAGGGAGATGTTATTATACTTCCTGATAGATCAAATTGATTAGGTATAGAACCTGCTAAAGTGGTTAAATTACCGGGTGTTTGGTTATCTAATATTGTTTGAGTTACATTATATGAAATGTAATTACTTGAATCGTTTGGATTTACTTTAACGCCACCAGGCAATCCAAAACTTTTTGTTTCACAAAGTCTAAATATTCCTGTTCCCGAAAAATTAGGTGTTTTAGGGTCAAGATCAATATAAGGTATTTGATTTTTTATTGATTGGTTTATTGTATGAATTGCAGTTAATGCTGTTGCTTGAAATACATTCCCATTCCCTCCAGGATTACCAGATGGGAATGTGTTATTAACAGTATCTCCTATTCCTCTACTACTTGAGACAACAAGAATAGGTCCTCCTAAACTAAAAAACCCTTTTCTTTGATTTAAAAAGTTTTCTTTAACTAATGTTAAATTAAACCCAACACCATTTGGTATTGTAGCTCCCATAGAAGCTGAGGTGAAGAAGCATTGTTCATCCACTTTCCAATTTCCTGTTGATGATGAAAATGAAACAGACTGTAAGGATGAAGTGTCAGAGAATATAAATCCAGCTGTTATAGTTTTAGTTCCATCTAAACTTTCTCCAATTACACCATTAGGAGTTAAATTACTACTTCCTGGGATATTAGCTCCTTGTGAAATTATAGATCCGGTTAAATTAAATAAATTAGTATTCCCTGCTACTAACCAAGTACTATCTGGGATTCCTTTACCTGTGGAAATTGATGAAGTTGTAAAACCATAAACATCTTGCCAATATTCATATAAAAAATTTCCGGGGGTGTTGTAAACAACATTAGTAATAGGATTTACAGACCTATACACACCATTGGCACCAACCCCAGTCTCTTCTGGAAAAGGGTTATAAATTAAAGAGCTAGCACTTCTATGAATGGGAAATGTTTGGTTTTCAGATGGAAATATTCTGATATTAGTAGTAGTAGTATTACTTATTTGAGTTGGTACCCTTAAATTAACTTGAGTTGGACCATTTTGAAAACTCATTGTTGGGTTGGCTTCTGATGTTGGGAGTTGTGGGTCTAAATTCCATAGTATGTTATCAAATTCTAACCCTCCCTGGTATATTACATTATCACCAACAGGCAACCTTGAAAAGTTTACATTGTTAGCTGTTGTGTTATTATATGATACTGTTGCTTTTCTCCCTACTTCAAATGTGCTAACTGTGGAAGATAAATTTTGATTGCTGCCATCTATTTTAATAATATTAGGAAAAAAATCTTTCCCTAATACATTATTAAAAGGGGCTTCAATTAGTGAATCTATATTAAATGTATAAGTTCCATCAAGGTTTTCATTTTCTACTGATGTTTTAAAATGTGCAAAGTATATTGGATTTTTATCTATTACCGCTGTATTACCGTATGAAGAGTCACCTCCCCAACTTCCTGTATCTCCATTTAAAAAGGAAGGTAGTACTGATGGTCTTATAAATCTTCCTGTGTTAGGTCCTACTCTACCAGCACGGGTTGGAAAATTATAATTAGCACTTGATATCTTACTACCTAAATACCTTGGTATTATTACTTGTTTTGAGGTGTAGTTACTATCAGGTACTTGAGCTTTTTTAGCAGTTCCATTTATAATAGCTTGTTGGTTAACTGGTACTGTAGGAGAATCTAGATAATCTACATCCATTAAAAAACTATTATTTCTATTTTCGTTAAAGTTATTTATTAAGGCATTATAAACTGAGTTGTCAAATGTTGTACTTGTGATTATTGGAGAGAATGGAAATAAAGACGTATTGCCCTTACCTGTACTCTCAAGAATGCTTGCAGTATTAGGTAATACAGTGAAACCCGCCGCAACAGTTTCTACAATTCCTCCTTGAGTTGGTAGGTAAGTTGTAAAAGCTTTTAAAGATGGGGATGAACTATTTACCCCATTATTTGGAAATGGGTCTGTGTTTATTATTGGTGCTCCTGGTAATCCCATAATTTTTATTTTATAAAGTTGTTAATAGTGGATTTGAAGTTATACCCGTAATTGGATTTTTGCCTGAGTACATTACATTATCTACGTCTCCACTCCCAAAACCTGGATCTGGGGTTGTTGTTTTAATTAGATCATAGTCACCATTTAAAATTTGATATTGTGGGGGGGTTGGAAATAACCCTTCTGTTTGCCAAAAAAATTCATTAAGTGTGTTAGGTACAGGTACAAAAGGAAGATTAAAGTTTGGGCTAGTTAAAGTAGGTAATATGTTTACAGAAGTATTACTACTTCCTAAAGCAGATGTATCAGCTGAAAAATATGAATATATCCAAGTGTATTCACTTGAATATCCAACAGGAATACCTGTTATATTATTATCTCCTGTGTTAGTAGTGGTTTTATAAATTGATGTAGGATCAACATAATACCAACAATTTTCAATTAATTTTGATTTGGTTTTTCCTTTTTCTATACCTACAGCAAGATCATTACCTTGTTCTTTATTTATACTACTTACACCTTCGCTATAATAAAGACGTGTTGGTTTTATTCCTGGTGTTTCCATTCCTGTTCCAATATCTTTAAAATTATTAAAACTAGGACCCATTAAATAATGTCCAGCTATTATTCCCCTATGGTTGTTGTTTCTAGAATTTTCCCATAATCCTGGTTCTGCTCCGTTAACTAGAGGGAATGGAGGTTTTACTAATACTATTCTTTTACTTTCATCAACTCTTTCAATTGGTAATGCTGTTGATATAAAAGTATTTGATGAAAAGAATGTTGGTTTTGAAATGTCAGATATAGGAGGTTCGGGTGTTGTGTAAAAGATATCACTTCCATTTGGTTTCGTTATCCAACTTGGATATTTCCAAGTTCTATAAACATCATATTTAAAAGCGTTATTAGAATTTGGTTGAATTGGGTCATAGGGAGGTTGATGACCATTATCAAAATTTCCTGGTAGTTGGGTAATTCCAGCTTCACTATTTACAACTTGAGCTAAAGTAAATTGAAAGAAAGGACCTGTATTCCCTGTATATACATTTGGAGCACCCGTTGAATCTTGCATCCAATTTTGAGACCTCCAAGGATATTCTGCTTGGGGTGTAGGTAGGGGTAGGTCATTATATTGTTGTAAAAGAAACTTTAAGTTTTGACCATCCTCTGATGTTTGAGGAAATCTAAACCCATAAAGGTATAAAAAATGATATCTTTCATCTTCTGATGCATCATATGATCCTGTTTGACCTACTAAAGCTACTCGTATATGTGTATCAGTATTAGGCATATTTGATGTTAAATAATTTAATGCTAAATCTTCAGCATCAAAAATCCTTAACTCTGTGTGTACTTCACAATATCCTATTTTATTTACTGTAGCTGCAAATTCATAAGAAGTATCAATGGGGTTTGGTGAGGCAAATGGGTTATTAAATAATGATTGAGTTACAGCAGGAAATGCTGATCCCTCAAATTCACCAGTATAAAATTCTGCTTGTGTTGATTCTGTTACACTTTGTTGACCTGCTATAGTATCAAATGAATCTATATATGATTGAGTTAAACCAGGAAGTTCTGGGTATTTAGTGGTTCCAGGTTCTCCTGTTTTTTCATTTGTAGTAGCTGCCCCATAATAATTAAATCTTTCAAATGTACCTCCAGTACCTCCAAACATTAAACCATCTATTGCTTCACCCTCTATATCTATTGATGCAGTTAATGTTAAATCTCTTTTTATTATAGGACTGTTATATCCTGTTTGAGGTGTACCTTGTACTACACTTCCCGTTTCTGAGGTAAAAGCTACTGTAGTATCTGCATCTACTGTTGTAGGAATAGCTCTACTCCTATCAAGCATATTTTGTTTGATTATAATACCTGTAGTAACACTTGTACGAGCAGGAACATACGCTTTAATTGCCTTAAATAAAGAATCATCTACATATTTAATTAATCTTATATAATCTTGAACATTACCTTTAGTATATTTTTTAAGGTAATCTTTTTCTATTTCTACAAGTTTAGGGTAATATTCTGTTTTTTCTTGTGTAAATCTAGGATCAGCTATTGCATCACCAATAACACCATGACCATATGTAGCTATAATATCATCGTTTACTTCATCCGCGGGGGCAAAGCCTACTTCTAAACTATTTATATCTTCAGTATAACTTCTACTTATTAAATAATCTTGTTCAATACTTATTTGGTTAGATAATATTGTACCAAAATCAGTACCATCATTTACTTGTATTTTATTAGTAATTCTATTAGTAATACCAATAGCAGGTTGATCTAATAAATAAGGTTCTCTATTTATTAAACTTAAAGTTTGTTCGTATGTTCCTGGGTTGTTATAATATAGATTATATCTACTACTAGTTAACCCTGTTGCAGGGAAAAAGAAAGACTGTGTGATAATTGCTTCAGATTCTCCAGATATTGCAGGATGTAATGATGAGAATGGTTGTACTTTTTCAGCTAAACTTGTAGATACATAAAAATTACTTTCTAATTCATTACCTAATGGAGCTCTAAAATTAACTATATCAAATGAACTTTGTTCTCCTGTCACATTGTTCCCTTCTATACTTTCGGGATTCATAACAAGATCATTAAATACTTCTTGTTTTAATTCATGTGAATAATATCTAAATTCTTGGAATGACCCTATAAACATTTTTCCAGGCTCATTTAAAGTTATTCCATTAATTGTAGAACCTGAGGGGGTTCCTCCTAAATATACCCCATCAAATGATCCAGATCCAAATCTATTCCAATTTACATTAGCATATGAAATACCAGGACCATATAAAGCATGACCATATAAACCTTGACCATATAAATTTACAGTTTGAGCGCTTGCTGTTGAGGTTCCTGTGAATCCTATTCTATCTCCATCATCTCCATTATATATATTATTTGCAGCTCTTAAGGTGTATTGGGTATTATTTGTGTTAACATTAGTTGATGCATGAAAATCTCTTGATAAAGAAATTGTCCACCAACCTTCATCAAAAAATGGTAAATAAATACCACCATTAGAACCTGTAAAATAACTACCATTACCTGATCCAACAGTTGAACCAGAGATATAAAATTGAAGTGTACCATATTTGTTATATTCATTAGGTGCAGCTCCAGGATATGAACCTGTTACTTGAGGTTCGTATGTTAAAGTAATGCCAAAATCTACCTCAGTATTATTAGGATCATCATCTGATTTTTTAACTAATAATGATTGAGTATAATAAGTACCTCTATTATCATCTTTAGGAATACCTTGAGTTTTAAACCTAAATGAAATTCCATCAGGTACTATATTAGCATTATCTGCTATTTTATTTCTTAATAAAGGCACCCATGGAATTTGCATTGATGCACTTGGAAATAGTTGTGTTCCTACAGGAGTGTAGGCATAACTATATCTATTATACCATAGATCATAATCATCAGAATTATCTTTATCTTTACCTCCAAATTCATTTATTCTTAATATTGTACTGGGTATACCCCATATATTGATAAGCTGCCTTAATCCTGCTGTTGTACCTTTTTTCTTAACAAGGTAAGCCATGTTGTGGTAAAGACGTTTATAAATTTCTTTACTTACTCTATCTATAGCATAAGGGAATCCTTCTTCAATAAATTCTTCTACATATCCTGTAAATGAATAATTATCTTCCCAATAATTAATTACAGAACCACCATTAATAGCTATATAATTTTTTATTAATTCACTTCCAGTAGGAGGGACAAAACTACCATTATCTTCACCTGTTAAACCTATGTAGTTATCTTGATTATTATAGTTATTTCCAAATCCTTGATATCCTAAACCTTCAATAGTTGATTGAGCTAAGTCTAAAGGAACACCTTTATCTAATTGGTTAGTTGTATTTGATTTTTGACTGACTGCTTTTGTATAGAGCCAGATTTCGTCAAAAGATTGACCAACCATATTACAAAAAGTAAGATAATTATCATTTTCTTCATTCTCCCTAATAAATTCAGGTATAGTGTAAAATAACCAATTTTGATTATCTTGATCGTAAAAAGAAGCACTTAATATTTGACCCCCATAATATTGACTATTCTCATCATCACTACCCAGCCAAGTTAAAACATCTGTTGAGTCTGTGTCTTTTAATTCATATGGAAATTTAGATCCTGTTTTTGGGTATGATGAAGGCTCATCTACATAATAAAGATAATATTCATACCCATCAAAATTTTTAATTAAATTCGTGATATGACCTTCAATAGAAGATTGATTTGATGTTACTGTTAAAGATGATGAGGTTGATCCACTTATAGAATTTAAAATATTTAATTCATCTTCATAAGCTTCAATTTGTTGAACTTTATAATAAAAGTTTTTTAATCTTTGTTTTGCCGATGAAAAATTAACAAATTCATTAAATTTAGAATAATCTGGGGTGATTGTAACACCTCTTTGATTTAAATAATAATCTAAGTTATTTTTAGATGCAGTTGATGGGGTGTTAACTAATTCATTTTTTGTTTTATATACTGTAGAATTATTAACAAAATCTTTTATCTCTAAATTAGTATTAGGTCCTCTTAAGAAAGTAGCATCACCATAAATTTCACTATTATGCCATATACCTCCTGCGGTTATACACGCGTATTGTGTGGTATACTGCGGTCCTAACGTACAGACACCGGGTCTATTGGACGACCACATTCCGCCCGCAGCTTGACATGCAGCTTGAGTTGTATATTGTGGTCCTAATGAACATACTCCATTACTTGGGGTCCATAATCCCCCTGCAGCTTCACAAGCTTGTTTAGTAGGATACTCTGGTCCTAATGAACATGCTCCATTTGCAGATTCATTATTTGAAGTCCAAATACCTCCTGCTTCAGTACATTCTGTTTCAGTTTGGAATTGAGGTCCTAATGAACAAGTTCCACCATTTGTAGAAGTCCAGGTACCCCCAGCAGAAGTACATGCTTCTTGAGTGGTAAATTGAGGTCCTAATGAACATACCCCTGTACCAGCATCGCTATCAATTAGTCCTGGGCCTGTTATTGTAAAATCTGTAAAATTAGTATCTGATGTTAGTAAACCAAAATTTACATCATAAATGTAAAGTTCTATACTATTTTTATCAGGTGTAAAAGTACTTGTAATTTCTTCATTTGGGATAATAGCTTGATTATCTAACTCAAAACCGTCATCAAATAAAATACTAGGGTTAATACTATCTGTTGAAGGATTAGAAGAATCTTGATTTATTTTATACGCTTTAGATTCTGCTGTTTTGGTTACAATATAAACTTCATCTTTTAATTTAAAAGCATTGGGTAAAGCATCATATAATTTAACTAAAACAGTATATTTTTCTTTTGATGTATCTAAAAAACAATTAACACCAATATTATAATTATTCCCTTCAAATGCAATATAAAATTCATCGAAATAATCAGTAGATTCTAATCTTTCTTTAAATTCTTTATATGAAGTTTCAATCTCTTCATTAGAAAGAAAATTGTTACTTAACCTTACTTCAGTCCTATCAGATGATATTTCTGAAAGGAAATAAGTATCTGTAGGGGATGATTTTAGTTCATGGTTTATAAAATTATAAACTGTATATAAAGTCCCATTATCATACCCTCTTTTAAATAAATCTTGGGAGGGGTTTAAATTTAATATTTCAGTACTTTCACTTACTTCTGGCATGCTTAACTTTTAAATATATTATGTACCACTACTTAATGAGATTTGTTGACTTACTCCAGCATCCGCTAATGAAGTATTTAATTCATTTTCTCTTAATTGTAAATTTTCTTCTCTTAATTCTGCTATTTCATCTAATAAAGCTTGTATTTCATCATTTATAGTATCTGATCCAGCATATGCAGCACTTTCCTTAGCTAAATATTCATGTGAATTTATTAACCCCAATTTAGGTATGTCATAAAAGAATTTTTCATATAATGTCCAAAAATCCTCTAAAGTAGCTAAATTAATATCAAAAAACCCATTATCCTCCCCAGTATCTAATTGGGTAAAACCGGTATTAATGGTTTCTTCAAATTTTTTCTTATCAAAGACTTGTCTATTTAATTCAGCTTGTATTTTCATGGGTTAATTACTTTAAAATTAATACCTTCATCAAAAACTTTTGTTGCAGAACCTATTTTAGATTGTACTAATATAGTATAATATCTTTCGGGCTCCAAACCATTCATGTAAAGATCAAAATAACTCGATGTAGAATCTGCACTTATTTTTGTAAAATTAGAATCAAAATCTATTACATATTCATTTGTTTCAGTATCTTTAACTGCATATAAAGAAACATTTTCTGGCAAATAATAATTTTCCCCATAATAAGAAGCTGTTATAAATGTTCTATCTGGGTATTTTGGTATAGCCGCAAATCTAAACCTTGCTATACTTTCAGGGTAGTAAAATTCTTCATTGTTGTATACTGAAATAAAAGTTTCGGATTGGGTTAATACTTTATTAGTAGATGATCCTGTATTGAATGCTGAGTCATCCCATTTACATTCTAAGGAAGGAGGATATATTGTGTTAGTATCAATACTAAAATATCTTAATTTATGGTTATTATCTGGAGTAACGTTTGATTCGTTTTCTTTATTTTGTTTTACTAAAAATCCTTCGTTAGGAAAACCATCATTACTGTCTATTGAATTACTGTACCAAGTTTTAATTGTATTAGTCACATCAACATCAATATCTTTATCTGTGTAATAATTAAAAGATTTAGTAGAAACTACATCTAAACCTAAATTTGAGCCCGTATACCATGTTCCTCCTCCAGGTATTGTATCAAAAGAAGCAGTTGCATATTGCCCAAAAGAAGCAGTATTCCAATTATTAATTACTGTTTGTTTTTTCCAACTAACTCCATTTGTTGTGGATGGAGAATTTAAATATTGTCCTGTTCCCATATCCCAACTACCAGATACAGGGTAGAAATATAATTCTGTTTCTCTATTTAAACCTTCAGCTAAAGCTAAATAGTTTATTAAATTAATTTGATAAGGTTTATCTTTTATTTTTGTAGTAAAAACATCAGATATTTCATCTGTTGAAAATTTTATTAAATATCTACTAATGTAAGGGTCATTATTAATTAAATAAGTAGAAGCTTCTAGGATTTCATCTAATCCAGTATTCATTTCTACATTTTGGGTATATATAGAAGCATCTTTTGTTGGGAATAATTTATATACAGCCATGTTTTATACTTTATCGTTATTTTCGGTTTTAAATTTATTTATAGATTCAATATAAGTATTTTCAGAAGAATAAGCACTTAATAATGATTTTGAATCTTTACCATTTTTTGTTTTAATAGGTACCCCTTTACTAGGTGAGGGAGATGTAGGTGAAGTTGAAGCCTTAAAATTAGTATATATACCATCTCCAGCACCTACAGTACTAAATCTATTATTATTAAACCTATTAGGACCACCATTAGTGCCTTGTTTCACACCAGCTAAATCTGATGTAGTATCTAATGAAGAAATTTCAAATATATTACCTGGTTGTAGATTTGTATCTTCTATTCCAAATTCACTTATAGGACTTCTATTAGGGCTTATATTACCTGATCCATCCCCTCCACGTGTTACTATATCTAAATAAGTATTTGATGGGCTATATTTATGTACAAAATTATTATCAAGGTCTCCATAACCAATTGGTCCCCCCTGTGGATTAGAATTTTCTACATCTAAATTTGTTTTATTTAAAGAATTTTTTAAACTCATAATTTATTTATTATAGTGGAACAACTCTACCTTTAATATCTGTATTTGGGAATTTTAGTTCAAATACCATTGGATCTATTGATGGGTAAACAACACGTTTATATGTTGCCCCATACACATCATAAGCATAATCACTATACCCCATTACAGAACCTGCTTTATTAATAATTCTTACATCCTGTACAGTTTGTACTCCTACTATTTTATCAAGTAAAACAAATAATTCTTTAATAATAATAGGTTGGTTTATTTGCCATTTATCTGTATGGAAATATGCAGTAAGAGCATCGATACACTTTGTTAATACTTCATTATTATTAGAATTAGGCAATACTATAATTTCAAATTCTATTCCAATATTAACAACGAATGCATCTTTAATTTTAATAGCATCATTAATCATTCTATATTGGGATAGATAAGTTTGTAGATTACGTTTTAATGCTTGTGATGCAGTTCTTAATTTCTTTTGATTATCATAAGATAAAACATATAAATCTAATATTGTTGGCAATTCTCCTGGTTGATATTGTGATATTTTAGCAGGTTGTGAATATGCTTTTGCTATAACCCCTAAATTAGCAGGCATAGATAAAGCTCTAATCATGTAATCTTCTTTAGTAACTGTTCTTAATTGGTTTTGAAAGTTACCTAATGCATTTTGTCTTAATTCTTCTATTGTATCTCCATCTTGACCTCCATCTGCGGCTAAAACATTATTTGCTGCTATAGATTGGTAAGAAGTATTAGCTAAGGATGTGTTTGCTAAATTTGGATTATTAAATTTAATACCATTATCATTTACTTGAGTTAAAGTACCTGCTTCTACGTTGGAAATAATACCCCCCCCAGTTAAATATCTAACAGTTAAAGTAGTATTATAAGGAGCTAAACCATAAGTATCTGTAAATACAAAGTTTGTAGGTGAAAAAGCTGTTGTTAATTTGGTTTTTTCAAAGGGTAAACCTAAACCTACATTATCAGGATTAGGAATAATTTCTTCTGTTGTTAAACCTGTTGAACCTGCTCCAAATTGTAATTGCAGTGTATTTTCAGCTGTAAATCTTGAAACAAATCTTCTTTGTATTTCTTTAGTTCTAAGTAGGTAGGAAGCATCTAAGTCATCTGAGTAGTTTGGATCATTTGGATTGGTATTTCTAATAGTATCCATTATTACACTTTGAGCTAGATTGGGCACTTCATGCCACTCATTATCATTAGTATCAAAACAATCTAAAATTCCTATAATATTATTACCTATAATTTCAACTGTTTTGAATTTTTCTGCTCTTGCAAATGTAAAATTAATAGTACGAATAGTAGCAGATATTGCTTTTCTGGTTTTCTTTAAAAGGAAAGATGTTGGTTGATCTCCTGCTACTTCATATATAGTAGTCATAGTAGGATCCATAGAACTAGAAACTGAAAAATCACATACGTCTTCTATTAAAAAGGTTAAACCAGCATTTGTAGGACTATTTACTGTGGTATTCTCTGGAAGAGTGACACAATAATCCATATCAGGGACATTTTCATTACCTACTAATTTAGCAGGTACTGTTTGATATAAGTCAACATCTACAGACGCTACCGTAGTAACTTTAGGCGTATATCCTAACATATATGCGATATTAAACAAGTTATCTGTTTGTCTAGCGAATTGTATGAAAGTTTCTTGTATTTGGTTATCTAAGTAAAAAGATAAAACATCACCAACGTATGATGTCATTTCCATAAATAACATTCCTGTTGATTCTGGGGTGAAATCGTTATAAGTGTTAGGAAAGTATGCTTTAGTATAATCTACTAATGAATTTTTTATTGTGTTAAAATTCCTGTCAATATATCTTATGTCTCTATCTAATTCAGCCATTATTGTAGTTCTATATTTAGTTCATCTTCTATACCAAAAGGATTAATTATATAACTTAATATAAAGTTAATTGTATTAAAATCTGAGTCATTAATGAATTCTAATTGTTTTATTTCAATTTGAGGAAAACTATTACTAATTCCTGTAGATACTATTTCTTTCATTTGATCTAAAGTTGAATTAGTTACATTTTCAAATAAAAGAGCCCTTAAATCTAAACCAAAATTTGGATTAAAAACCCTCTCTCCAGTATTAGTTAAACAAAAATTTATTAAATCTGCTTGAATTTGGTCTTTTGTTTGATAAGTTGGTCTAAACACAGCATTTGCATTTAAAGGAAAACCAAAACCAATAGCTTTTCTTTTTTCTAAATCAATAGGGTTTTTATTTGAAATAATTTGAGCCATTATCTAGGTATAAAATTTGCTATTTGATCTAACCCTAATTCACCTTGTGGTAAAGTTCCATTTGCGGAATCATAACCTGCTTGAGGGTTAAAATTTCCAGGGACATCTTTTGAAGTAAAATTCATTTGAGTTTCTCCTAACGCCTGTTCATACAAATTTCTTTTATCAGCTAATGATTTACTTTGTACCATTGGTTGTTTACTTTCTACAACTGGTGAAGGCAGGGATTGTTTTGGAGATCGTACAGCCTCTAAAAGAACTTCTTTAAGTTCTTCTTGGATTGCTTCCTTTACGGCTTCTTTTATCATCTTTTTTAATTCTGTGGACTTCATTTTTTCTTATAAATATTAAATTATTATGTTTTTTTATATAAATTCTACACTTGCTTTATTTGGGTCAGTACCTCTAAGACTTGTTATCTTTAAATTATAAGCATATTTACCTTTTTTTAAAAAATTAACTGTGGTTATTGAAGTTTTTTGGATTACTTTTTTATTTACTATTGAAACTTTATCATTAGGTCCTCCTCCAATTAAAGTTGCAACAAAAGTTACGGTTGTGTAACATTTATTACCTCCAACAGTACCTCTCCCCCCATTTATAGTAATTTTAGCTTTTGCTGGTAGAGTTGTTACAAGTGCTTTACCTGATACATTTGGGAAAGAGGGCACTACAGTAGAAGCAGCTAAAAACCTGTTTGGACCCTGTCCTGTATCAAATCCTCCTGAAGATGAAGTATCTGTTCCTCCAGAAGTAGAACTTGGATCAAAACCTAAATCTTCTATTTGTTCGTCTGTTAGATTACCACTAGCAATTGCATTAAGTAATATTGGATTTGCGGGTTGCAAGTCTATCCTAAACTTAATTTCATCAATTAATACTTGAACTGATGAAGAATAAGAGAAAGATTGAGTTGGTTGGTTATAAATTTCAACTCCTGATATTCCTTCTTTACCTTTAATTCTTCTAGAAGCAAATGAATATTCATTTTGAGGATCATTTTGAATTTCTAATTTGTAACCTTTATAAAATAAGGGATCATTAGAGTTAGGCTGTAATTGGGCTAATAAATCTGCTTCTGTTGCTTGGTTAACCGCTGAATCAGAATTAGCACCTGTTGTATTTAATAAATTACTTAAATCATCACTATTTATAGAACCATCTAAACCTGCTTCTGCTAAACAAGGATTTAATAAACCATCAATAGTATTTAATTTAGCTATTAATTTATTTATTCCATCTGCTATTTGCTTTAAAGCATTAGGTATAATTGAAACCGCACCTTTTCCTGCTTTTACTAAATCTCCTAAAGTATCTGCAGCAGCCGCAGGGCCTGTTGCTAATAATGCAGGACTAAAGGGAGGTAGAGGTAGGGGTAAAAATTTTATAACATTAACCGCTATATTTAAACCTGTTAGTATTCCATCTAATGTGGTGCCTATTTTAGTAATAGTATTAATAACACCCGATACTTGTGATAAAGCAGATACTATTGTATTTTTTTGTTGGATTATTCTCTCAAGTTCTCCTTTAGGGGGACATCCTAATTCAAATTTAGCTATCATATCATTGGCCATAGCATCAAACCTAGCGGTTCCTTTTGCTAGTTTTACTACTTGTTTTATGATTATAGGACCTAACATTATTTTGTTTTACTTACTTTTGATTTATAAGATTCAATTTTATTTAACATTGTTTGTGCTGCTTGTGTCACATTTACAGCAGGTACAGGTATAGCAGCATTAGGTACAAAAGGTGGTCCTGCTCCTATTGGGGTTTGTAAAGCTGTTCCTAGTGCCACTATTTGGGCACATAAGTTTTGTAAATCTGTAAGAAATTTATTACCTAATATAATAGGTTCTGTGGCGTCTTTATTGCCTAATTTAATATCATCACATTCTATTACTGTTTTATTTGCAGCAGTTATATTAATTGAATCATTTGACCCTAAAAATATTGATTTTTCTGCACTTAATAATACGCTATCTGAATGGGCATTAAATGTTAATCTACTTGAATTTAAAATTACTTGAGGTTCAACATATTGATCAGGAACCGTTGGTTCATTGTCATATGATGAATATTTAGTATTAGCAGCATTAAGTGGAATTTGTTGTGTTGAAGTTAAATATACATTTGCTTTATCTTCGTTAATATCTTCTATTTGAGGTACCCATGGGTCTGTTGATTCTTCATGTTGACCATTTCTAATAATTGTTATTGGATCCCCATCTTCACCTTCATCAGACCATGGATTTGCAGGCATACCATCATATGAAGTTGAACCAAATCTAATACTATTACCCCATCTACCTTCATATACAACATCTCCTTCATATAATTGGAGAGGTCTTGTATCAATCTTTTCATTAAATGTCTCCCCTAAAGGAATATCTGTACTACCATCTAATACTTTTCTAACAGCTCCTGCTTCAGTTTGTTGGTAATCTCTTGCAGAATCCCCACTTAGGTTATCCCAAACAGAATCTGGTATAGCATTATGGTGAATACTATTCCATATATTTACAGGTTGGAAGTAATATTTTGTTGTTTTATTAACTTGTAATTGAGAAAAAGGATTGGGTAAAGCAATTATTTGAACTACCTCATTATGGGTGGGAGGCTGCTTCATATTAGGAAATAAGGGTAGAGCAAAATTATTGAAATCAATATTTTTTGTAGGTGATGCTAAAGGGGAATAAAATATACCACCCATCCCTGCATATTCTCCTTTTTGAATCCATTCTTTAGGGTAATCATCTGCATTTAAAATAACTCTCCTAACTCTACCAGCTAATAACCCTAGACCCTTAGAGGAATTACCTCCACCATCTTTTATAGTTGAAATTTTACCAGGTGTTGCCATTATTTTCCTTTATTCTTTTGGAGTTTTTCCATTTCTTCTAAAAGTTGGGTTTTTTCTTCGTCTGTTATTCCTAACCCTCCATCTTCACCTTGATTTTGGAGAGAACGTTGTATTATAGTAGCCATTTTAATTAAAGCTTCATCATTTTTAACTCCAATTTCCATATATTCTTTAATTAATGGAACTATTAAAGTAGCATCACCTATTTCTTGGACTAAAGGTTTTAATTCTGATATAAGGGAGGATACTTGGTCTTCACGTCTTTTTTGGTTTTGGTATATTTCTTCAAGTATGTCTGAGAATTTTTTTTTACCAAATATAATTGAATCTAGATTTCCCATGGTTGTTTTATTGATAAATATACTTAAAGTAAACCTTTAAGACGGGAAAGCACCTGTTTCTAGATATGATAAATATTTTTCTTTAAATATTTTACTTAAAATGTTAGCTATTTTTGTGATTTTTGGTGTTTTTACATCAACTTGCTCCCTAATATAAATGTATAATGCCTTTTTATTAAATATATCTATGTTATCTCGTTTCCTAAATAATTCTAATATTGCATCTGCTATTTGAGCATCATAAGGTTTTGGGAAAATATCGTAAATGTTATCTGTTATATAATCTACATACTGGTCAACAAATAAAGATAATTTATCTGATGATTTATATCCTGCAAAATCTAGTTCGTCTTTTGCTTCTCCCTCTATTATTTTTTCAACTCCTATATCCATCTTAGATGAATTTACAAATGAAGGGGATGTCATGTCTAGATTAGAGTAATTACTTAAGTCTGTAATTGGTATATTACTTAATTTTTTATTGTAGTTTTTTGTAGTATAAACAATTAACCATCGTTTTACTATAGTACCAAAATAAGAATAGGCCTTAGCTCCATTTTCTGGGTTAAATAGATGTATTTTATCAAGTAAAAATATCATAATTTCATGTTGTAAATCTTCTAAATTTTCAACTTCGGTATGATAAAATTTAAATGTGTGTATTATATTTTGAGTTAATTTAAAAAAAGGATAATGAATTTCCTTTTGATATATATTACTACGTGTTTCAAAATTTTTTTCGTTATTATATCTAACGATAGCTTGTTCTGTTTCTTTAGTAAAATAGTTCTTTTTCTGTTTCTTAGCAGAATGCTTTCTAATAATGGAATCCATAAGATTAATACTTTTTTAACTTGAAGTCGTTTAAAACTTCTTGTATGTTTTTGATTTGTTCAAAAAAGAAACCTATTTCATCATCACTTTTAAAAGAACCTTTGATGTCTATTTTTTTTACTTTTTCATCTGAAATTTCAATTACTCTTGATATTTTATCTAAGTAATCTAAATACCCAACTACAATATCTTCTGCTCTTTCATTTTTCCTTAATAAATTGAAAGTAGTAAAGCCAAATATTATGACTAGTACTGATAAAACACATATTGCAATTATATAACCAATCATAACTTATCTAACATATTTTTCAAACCTTCACTCTTTATAGAACCTAAGGCTTTGTTTTTTGTGGGTTGTTTCTTATTCCCATTCAATATATGATTTCCTTTTAACTTATCCAACCCATCTTCACCTTTAAATTTTGGCAACCATTCCTTCTCAAATTCTATTCGAGCAGCCATCATATCTGCTTGATGTATAATAAATGGAAGAGAAGTTCTGGGTTTAGTTTCTGGCATGTATGATTTTAAATATTTTTCATTTGCTGGGTCGTATAAACCATCATGTGTTTGGATTGCAACCATTTCATTAAATGTATACTTAATATCATGCTCTTGAAGTAAAAATAAACCTCTATCGGGTACTGATGAGAATGGGATTTGTTTATTATGCATGTAATCTTCACCTAATTTATCTTTTCTCCACTGATCAGTCTGAGGAATATACGATTCATGATCTTTATCACCCATTTTACCTAAATCATGGTTTAAAGCTGAAAATACTAATTCTTCTTTAGTGAATGTCGAGACATCCATTCCAAACTCACACCATACATCATATATTTTAAGAGATGCTTCAATAACTCTATTAACATGATCTACATAACCACCTGGGAATGCATTATGGTATTCTTTTTTATGTGAAGCAGGCATCATAACAATTCGATCTGCGAATTTGTTATAGAAATAAAGTAAATGCTTACTTCTAGGATCTGAAATGTAGGTGTTAATATAACCTATTAATTTTTCCCAATTAGATTGGATTTGTTCTGCTGTTAAATTCATATATTATCCGTTTCTGAGGGGTGTTGTGTATCTTTCTAAATGAGATTTTAAATCTTCAACAATTTCTTCTAATTTATCAATATTAGATTCAAATTCTTGTTTTGTGGATTGCCCCCTAAGGTTATATCTTAACCCTGCTATTAATCCCTCTACTTGGGATATTCTTCTATCAATAATTTCTTTGTTCATATTTTTGATTTTAATAGGATGTTCCTTAAACCCTAATACCTAAATAACCTTATTTTCTTTCATCATCTTTTCCTTCCTAAACCCGTATCCCAAACGTACGAATAAAAAGGTGTGACTCCAAGTTATCCTTTTAAACCTTCTAAAATGTCTTGTATTTTTTTGAGTAAAGCACACCTTTCATATTGTTCTTCATCCTCAAAGAATTTTATACCCAGTTTTACTGTAGTTTCTAAATATGGGTCATTGTGTTTTTCTAGTGAAGAGATATGATCTTCATTACTTAAATTTATTTTACTTATGTAATGCCATGCTCTATTATACGTTACCCATTCTCCAGCATCAGACATTTCATCAACATCTAAATCAGAGTTGGATTCCTTAAAGAATTTTACTATCTTTTTGTTAAAGTTTAGATTATTTAATATTAATTTCTTATACATTCCTATGAAATAAGCAGGTGATTCTTTAAAATTAATGAACACTTGATCATCAACCCCATTAGCTTCTTCACCTGAGGAGAATAATGAAAATATATTATCCATGTTTAAACTCATGTTGATAAATATTAATTCTTATCAATTTCTAATTCCAAATCTGAAATTTGTT